>SKEG01000430.1_pt1 | contig 45330 bp, 25 predicted proteins | sample 4826631 | NCBI WGS metagenome assembly SKEG01 (sample SAMN11008815, study PRJNA524170) | human gut metagenome | biome: Human fecal sample; material: Feces; isolation source: fecal sample from pouch patient p26, p34, p50 | host: Homo sapiens | place: Israel: Tel-Aviv | collected 2016-11-02
CAATTATATTATAACATAATTTTATTTATATATACTATATTTTTTTTAATTTATTTTATTCTTAAAAAAGCCTTATCTAACTCCAAAAAATGTAATAGTTGACAAGATTATTTTTGCAATATTTACAAATTAAGTTATATAAAAATAATATCTTTTCAAAATTTTATATTTTTCTCGTATTTGAAATAATAAATAATATAGACAAATACTTTTTTACTTTCTATACAGAACAAAACGGCTATCGCCATGCCCACTTCATGGTATCAATCTTAAAGTTTTAAATCTTAAAATCCATTGATATAACTAGCCTTAAGGCTTAAAAAATTTTATACTTTCCTAAACGTTGACCAATTGGCTATCTCCACACCAACTTCGTAGTATCAATCTTATAGTTTTAAATCTTAAAATCCATTGATATAACTAGCTTTAAAAATTCAATTTTTTTATACTTTCATATACATAAAAAAAATGGCTAAAAGCTAGATTTTTCTAACTTTCAGCCATTGAAAAATTTTTTATTTAGTCTTTAATAAAAATTTAATGGGATTATTCTTCTTTTCCCTTTACATAAATATTAATTTTAATAATAAATGGGGGATTATTATTATTTCTATTATTATTTCTATTATTATCTTTTAGTTTTAACTAAATATTGATTTTTAATTTTAATAATAAATTGGGGATTTTATTATTTTTTGTCATTAATTTTATTATTTTTTGTCATTAATTTTATTATTTTTTGTCATTAATTTTATTATTTTTACTTTATTTAACTATTAATATTAATTTTAATAATAAATGGGGGATTATTATATAAAATTAGTTCTATTTTAAATGCTACAAATTTTACATCTCAATTATTTGTTAACACGTGTTAACTTTTTATTTTTTAACATAAGTATAACATCAGATTTTTTAGCTAAATCCTTATTATGTGTAACAACTATTACACATTTGCCATGCTCATGTGCACTAGATTTTAATATTTCTACAATTTCATTTTCTGTATCACTATCTAAATTTCCTGTTGGTTCATCAGCTAATATTACAGGAGAATCTGCTACAAGAGTTCTTGCAATTGCCACACGCTGTTGCTGACCACCAGATAGTTGTAATACATTTCTATTAATTTCTTCATCACCTAAGCCTAAATTATTTAATATTGATTTATCAGCTTTTTGATTAATTATTCTTAAATTTTCTAAAGGAGTCATATAATCAATTAAATTATAATTTTGGAATATTAACGAAATATTGTTTTTTCTATGGTTTTCATATCCCTTTATTTTTATATCTTCATTGTTATATAAAACTTCTCCTTTTCTAGGTTCATCTAATCCAGCTAACAATGATAATAAAGTAGTTTTTCCAGAACCTGAAACACCTAAAATCGTATAAAATTTACCTTTTTCAAATTCAATACTTATATCATCTAAAATATTTTTGCCATTTTTATATGAATAGCTAATTTTATTTAAAGATAAAACTGACATATTAACTCCTCCTAACTCATTTTTGATAATATTTCTTTTGGTTTTAATCTAATTATTGATGCTGAAGATAACACTACTGAAATTATGATAATTCCTGTACCTATAATATATACATAAACAACTTCCTTAGCTTGTATTTTTACATCAATTTCATCAACTGTACGAGTTGCTAAAGAACTATTAACATCATTTCCTAATGAAAATCCTCCAAATCCACTCTTAACATCTTGAACAGCTTGTTTGCTTGCTTGTGAAACTATTGTATTTCCTATATTTTGTGAAATTACTTTACTTGAGAAATATGATCCTCCAAAAGCTAATACACTTATAAGTAATAATTCAATTATATATTGAGAAATAATATTAAACTTTGAAACTCCTATTGAAAGTAATATACCTGTTTCATGAATTCTTCCTTGAATCCAAAATGCTAAAACTAATGAAAGTATTATTGCACCAGCTATTATTGCACCAATTAAAATCATATTTATAATCTTATCTAAAGAGTCAAAAGACTTAGATAAAGCTAAGAATGTATCTTCACTCTTTACTATTGTATACTTATTCCATTCAGCAGAAATTTCTTTAAATTTTGCTGTTACCTTATCTACATCAGTGCTTGTATTAAACGTAGCATTAGTATATTTTACTTCTCCATCTGAATATCCATATAAAGTTTTAACAGTATCTACATCAGTTATTAAAAGATTTTCAGGCATTTCTAATTTGTGACCAACTCTTTCAGTGTTACTACTTTCAAAAATACCTACTATTTCAAGATCATAATCATTTTTAGATAAAGTTGATGCATTAAAATCACCTGCACTCTTTTTAGCTTTTATAGTATCTCCAACTTTTAAATTATTTGCTTCTGCTAAAGCCTTATGAATTAATACCTTACCTTTATCAGTAGGCACAATATGTCTACCATCAACAAGCTTTAATGATTTACTTATAAACTTAGTATCATACTCAGAGCTCTTATGTGCTTCTACAGAAAAAAGTTTTTCATATTTATAATCATCATTATATTGAACTGCATTTTTTTCTGGTTTTATATAATTTACATTTTCTAAATCTAAACCAGCACCTTGAATTGCAGCATCATAATTCTTAACACCATCTACCTTTGAAAGCTTATTAATTAAACTTTCTGGAATTGTTCCACTTAAATTACTTCCAAGATTAGTTTGTAATTCAAAAGTATTTGCCATATCCTTATTTGAATCTTGTCTTGCTATATTAGCTGCCTTTTTAATTGAAATTCCACTTAAAACAGCTGTTGCTATTCCAAATAATATAAATAACATAATAATACTTTTCATTTTTTTTCTTGTTATATATAATACCGATCTTTTAAATACATTCATATTTATTTCCTCCTTGTTTATTAACTTGAGTACATTTTATTAGTTCAATATGAAATATTTATGAAATAAAAGAGTTAAGTTTATAAAATTAAAAAATAATTAATTAAAATCAATTTCAAACCTCATACCAGTTGAAATTGATTTAAAAGAAAAACTTAAATTATACATCCTTAAAATTTGTTCAACTATGTATAACCCTAATCCATTTCCTCCACTAGACTTATTTCTATCAAAATCAACCCTATAAAAAGCTTCAAAAATATGTGCTAAATGCTCATCTGAAATTGGTTTACAATCATTTTCTATAATAAGCTTTTTATCTTTTATATAAATTCTTATTTCCTTCCCCTCATCAGTATAATTAACTGCATTAGAAATAATATTAGAAATTGCCTTAGTAAACACCTTTTCATCTACCTTAATATTAAAAGAATCATTTAAATTAACTTTAATATTAATATTTTTTGATTTAGCTATTATATTATAATGGTCCAATGCATTTTCAACTATATATGATAAATCCAATAACTTTTCATTTTTATTTTCTATAGAATTAAGCCTTGAAGTATCTAAAATCTCCTGAACCATTTTACTTAATTCATTAACTATATCCTTGCACTTTTCCAAATATACATAATGATTTTTATATTTTCCTATATCATATAACATATTTTCAATCATTATATGCATACTCATCAATGGAGTTTTAAGCTCATGTGATGCACTTCTTAAAAAATCCACCTTAACCTTTTCAGATTCACTTACATTTTTTATTTCTTCTTCTAATGATATAATAGTATTTAACAAATTTTCATACAAACTATTTATATTATATGCTAATATTCCAATCTCATCTTCAGATTCAACATTACAAAAAGCCCTTTTATTTAACTTTTCCATTTCCTTTGTAACATTACAAATTTCCTTTATTGGAGTTGTAATTTTTTTTGCATATATATATGATGCAATTAAAGCTACAATTAAACTTACAATCATAGAATATGGCAATATTTTTAATATAATATCCCTAGTTTCTGTAAAAGATTCTAAATTAGTTACTATTTGAATATTTCCTTTTACATCATTTATAGTCTTAAAATCCCTACTTTTTATTATTGATGAATTATTTACATTAATATATTGACTAAATATACCCTCATTTATTGAATCAACTTCTTCTTCTTCAGAACTTTTTATAATACCTTCACCAGTTAAATCTGGAAGTATTAATGATTTATCCTTAATAACATCCTTATCTATATATATATCTACATTTTCAACCCCTTGAAAACTTCTTTGCTCTTCTCCTAAAGTAATAAAAACTTGAATATTATACTTTTGAGCAAAACCTTTTGCTAATTCAAAAGACTTTTCACTAGTTTCTTCATTTATTTTTTGAGTTAATTCTGAAATAATTATATCAGCTTCTTTTTCCTTATTACTTAAATATACCCTTGGTACTGCTAAATATATTAAAATATTTGAAGTAAAAATTATTAAACTTATTAATCCAACTGTAAATATGTATGTTTTTGAAAATAACTTTAATTTTTTCATTACTGCTCCTCAAACTTATAGCCAATTCCTTTAACTGTTACTATACAGTCTAATGATAGCTTCTTTCTTATATTTTTAATATAAACATCAATAACTCTGTCATTTGGACATTCTTCTATACTCCATAAATTATCTAAAATTTGTGCTCTACTTAAAACCTTACCCTTATATTTTAATAATAATTCTATTAATTTTATTTCCTTAGGCTTTAAATCTATAATTTCATCATTTTTCTTTGCAGAATACCCTTCAAAATCAATTTCTATATCTTTATAATTCCATTTCCTATTTTCTTCTAACTTTACTCCCCTTCTAAGAAGTGCTTCTATTCTTTTATGTAAAAGTATTATTGAAAATGGCTTTGTAATATAATCATCTGCTTTTTCATCAAAGCTCATAATTTGAGTATAATCATCACTCATTGCTGTTAACATAATTACTGGAATATTACTTTCTTTTCTAATATTATTTAAAACAACAAAACCATTAGCCTTTGGAAGCATTATATCTAAAATAACCAAATCTATTTTATTTTTATTAAATAACTCTATTGCTTGAAGTCCATCTTCAGCAGTTATAACATTATATCCAACTTCTGATAAATATTCACTTACACCTTCCCTTATTTCTATTTCATCTTCAACAATTAATATATTTAACTTCATGATTTTTCTCCTTTTAATTTATTTTTAAATATATAATAGCATAAAATTTTATTCTTTAACCAAAAATACACTTAATATATAGATTAAACTATATTATTAAGTGTATTTTTAATATATAAGATTTTAGCTAACTATATTATGACCAATTGTATTGATTTAATTCAGAATCATATTCCATATATGTTCCATTTGCTGTAGATATTTTATATTTTAATATTTGCACATCATCAATATTACCACTTGCTGGCCCTTTTCCAGTAAACTTCACTGATTCATTTCCAGCTTCTACAACTTCATTGCAAGATAAAGTTACTATTTCTTCAGTACCTTTAAACTTAACTTGTATTGTTAATCTAGATATATCTTCATTTGAATTATTTTTATAAGTACATTCTAATATATTTCCTTCTGCAGTATTTACTATATTAAAGCTTATAGGAATTGCCTCTACTTTTAAAGGTAAGTCTTTCATAGTAATATTTGATTCTTGTTTTACTTCTTCCTTTTTACTATTCATAATAACTATTCCAAATATAATTAAAACTGCACATACTAACGCTATTATTAATAATTTATATGTTTTATCTTGTTTCATATATTTACACCTTTCTATATAATTAATTATTTTTTATTTTATCCAATAAAATTAATAAAAATTCTTATTATAAAAAAGTTGGTTATGAATAAAAATTTCTCATAACCAACTTAAAAAAAATTCAAATTAACTTTTTTACATTCTCTACTTTATTTAATTAGGCTAAGGGAATTTGCCTCATTTTAAATAATATTTTTATTACTTATTTTTAATATTTAATTTCTTTGTCCTTGTTGCCCATTTTCTGTTGGATTTTGTACCTCACTTGATGTAGCCCCATTTGGTTGTTGCCCTTGTGTGCTACTACCTGATGATGATTGAGATGTATCACCTGGTGTAGTGCCACTTGACGGTTGACTTGGTGTAGGAGCACTTGGTGGTTGGCTTGGTGAACTCTCTGTTGTGGTATCACCTGTTGAGCCTGAAGGTGGATTAGTTTCAGTAGTTTTACCATCTATTGAAAATGCTAACTTTAAATTAAAATTAGCTTCAACACCTTTATTAATACCTTCTGATTTTGGTGATTCCCACAAATCACTTCCATAATATAATCTAGCTTGTTCATTTGGGTCTAATTCACCTAATTCTTGTTCAACTGAATTACTTGATTTTAATAATCTTGAAGTTATAGTTGATGAATTTTCAGGTGGTACTAAATTAATTCTCTTTAAATATGAATTAGAAGGTCTATCATATGTTAAATTTAACTTCATTTCAACTTTATTGTTATTTGGAGTTGGATTATCAACAACATATAATCTTTCTAATTTTTCTGTTATTAATCCACTAGTTTTAGTAGTTGAAGAAGTTGCATATTCAAATGATTCAAAATGAACTTTTAATTTATGAGAACCATTATTTGTAACTTTATAATACGGTGTAATAAATTTACCATTAGGCGAACTTCCATTTTCATTTTCATTTTTTATTAAAAACTCCATATTTAATGGAACAGTTGCTGATATAGTAAAATACTCACCTTTTTGTAGTGCATTATCAACATCTAGTTTTTCACTACCTTCAGTTCCATTAAAATTAGGTAACTTATTATCCTTATCAGGACCCCATTCACCTATTCCACCATCTAATTCTACACTATTACTTCCACCTTTATTAGGCAGAGGAGTGTTTGGAGCTGTTGTTGAACTCCCAGCTCCTCCAGTACCTGTACTGCCTCCGCTACTGCTTGGAGGCTGAGCTGAATCTCCACTATTACTTCCATCTGGTGGTGCACTTGGAGGTTGCTCTGCTCCTCCATCTCCTGATGGTGTATCTCCACCTGATGGAGTACTAGTTGAATCTGAATTAGTAGCTAATTGAATATTATTTAGTGAATATGCATAACTTTCAACAGAAAAATTTAGCATAATAGCTACCATGCATAAGCTTAAAATTTTCTTTTTCATCATATAAAAATCCCCCCATCACTAATTAATTTTCAATATTTATAATAAGTTTCGCTGCAGATACACCTATTAATGTTTCACCATCAGAATCATAAGCATTTATAGTTGCTGTTGCTTCATATTCACCCTTTTTAAGGTTTTTACTTAACTTAGCATTTTCTATATGTTGATTTGGTTTAATTTTACCACTTTTAAATACTGTTTTATCATTAGAATCTAGCTTTATTTCTACATCTATTACATATTTATTATATGGTGGATTATAAATTCTTAAATTACCTTCAGATTTTCCATCCTTAAATGTAGGTCTTGCATTTACTTCAAAAGAAAATGTAGATTCATCTGCTTTTCTTTGCATAATTTCTGCAATTTGTTCTGCTGTATATCCTGCTATAACACCATCTTCTATTATAGCTCCACTAGATTGACCAAAATTATCATTAGCAAAATTTAAACTTAATCCAAAACCAACACCTATTCCTATTAAAATAACTATAGCTAAAAAAATCTTAATATTTTTTTTCATTGAAGAATTGTTTTTAGTTGAATTATCTTCCATACTTATTATCCTTTCTATTATATTTTTCAATATAATAAGGTTTTAATTATTTTGAAGTATTACTTTCAGTGTTTTTCTTAATTTTTAAAATTAATGTAAATCTATTTGAAATTGGATCTTCTATTCCTTCAGCAGATGTTCCTGCTTTTCCAGATATATTTATTGTAGAAGTATTTCCAGCTAAAACTTTAGCAATTTTCTTCTTTTCCTCTTCAGAAATAAGATGCTCTTCACCTAACTCTGAATATAATTTTTTATTACCTAAATATATCTTCTTATTTTCAGCAGTATTTTCAAGGAATAAATTAACTTCATTCCTCTTTTTAGTATCATCAACTTGTGTATCAGTTATTAGCTTTATTCCATAATCTCCATCAACATCTATAAAGTTAGCAACACTTACATCTACAGGCTTTTCTCCGTTATTAGTAATTTTTATTGATGTTCCAATAAATTCAGAATTATTTTTCACAGTGAAACTTGCAGTTGTTGGAACTGTTACATTAAATCTACCATGTGGTGTTTCTCCTGCATCTTCCTTCATTTTACCTTTAGTTGGTATTACTACATGTAATTTATCTTTAGTTGTATACCCTCTAGTATATTTAGGGTCACTTGTTTCTCCTTGAGGATTATTTTTATCTGGAATAAAAACATCAGCTTTTTCTGTAGCTCCACTTCCAACATTTCCACCATCTGGATTACTCGAATCAGAACCAGCTCCATTTGATCCCGAATCTTGATCTGGATTCGGACTTGGTGTTACATTACCAGAATCCTCTTCACTTCCATCTGGTTGCTCTGAACCAATTGGCGGTTCTTGAGAACCTTCTTCATCTCCACTTTGCAATTCATATTTACTTATTGATTTTCTTAAAAATAATCCATTTATAAAATCATTTTCATCATTATAAACTATATAACTTGCTATATCTACATTTGCTTCCTTTATACTATCATCTGAAAATCTAGCATTCTTAACTTCTATTGAAGTTGAATATAACTCTTTTCTTTTTGAATCCTTAGTATTTTGAGCAACAAATTCAACATTTTCATCTGCAACTATTTTTATTTTATAAACTCCATTTTTATTTACATTTAATATAGAGTTTATAGTTTTATTCTTCTCAACTTCTTTTTCAACTATTACATTTTCTTCTTCATCATAAACATAAAGTTTAGCTTTACTAATAGTATCATCAATATCCTTTATAAAAAATGATATTGCAACCTCTCCATCATCACTTATATTGTCTATAACCATATCTTTTATAGAAGCTTCATCTTTTAAAACTTCCACAGTTTTTAATTCATTAATATCAACAACCGTTCCATCAGTCATAGTTATAGTATTAAAATTAATATCTTCAACTCCAGCTTTATCATTTGCCACTAATTGAATTGTATAAACATCATCTTTACTAAAGAATCTTCTTTTAGTAGTTTTATTTGGATAATACATCTTTCCATTAATATTAACAGTTGATACATCTATATAATCTTTAGAAGAATCTACTTTAAAGCTCATAGTATAACTTTCTCTCTTTTTCAAAATATCCTTTGAAACTTGAATATCATTTACTGCTAACTGTAACTTTACAGGTTCTACTCTTACTAAAAATTCCTTATAAATAATATTTCCATTGCTAAGCTGAACATTAGCCTTTACAGTATATAAACCTGGTTTATATATGTCTACATTATTTTCTGTTATAATAATTTTTTTAGTTATATTTTTTCCATCAACATCTTTTGCAGATAATTGTAATGTTTCAAAAGGCTCAAAATTATCGCCTTCTGAAATTATCATATCTTTTCCTACAAATGCTGATTTATCAACAGCAACTTCATCTTTTTTATCATTATTAGGTTTAGTTTCTGTTTTATCTTCTGTTTGGTTATTTTTATTTGAATCATTACTTAAATTGCTACTATTATTTATATTGTTACTAGAATTACTATTTGTGTTATTGTAATTAAAATTATTACTGCTATCTTCTAAATCAGCAGTTACAATTTGACTTGGAGTATATGAATCAAATCCACCTTTAACACTAGCTGCTGTTATAGGTCCTTTTGGTTTATCTTCACCAGCTATTGTTGTACTTTCTTCAATTTCTTTTAAACTAACAGTTTTTCTATAAGCAAATAATGCTGTTTTTTCTTTTAACTTTTCATAACCAGGATCTCCATCAATAACTGATTTTATATAAGAACCTTTAAATATTAAAACTACTGATACAACTCCAGCAATAGCTATAATTGATATTAATTTTAACCTTTTCTTATTATAAAATAATTCTTTTATTTTATTTATAATCATTTCCTTTTTCATATCTCACATCCCCACAAATCTTTTTCTATTTTATTTATCTTTTGTTAATTTTTTCTTCTAATAAAAAAATCAACTTAAAAATATATACAGCTATACATTTATTAAGTTGATTTTAAAATTATTAATTTGTGGATTTTTTAATTTTTAATATTAAAGTAAATGTATTACTTATAGCTGTATCAATATTTGATTTCTTTCCTGCTTCACCCTGTAAAGTTAATGTATCTTCGGAGTTTGCTAAAATTTTTGATATTTTTATTCCATCACTACTAGACGAAGTCTGTAAATCTGCCTCATTATAAATACCAGTTTTTTCTTCATTCACGTTTTCAGTTTTAAAGTATGCAGTTCCATTATTTCCTAAAATATTCATTTCAACATTACTTCTAGAAGATTGATCAGTAACTTCAGATTTAGGCTTAACATTTATTCCTGCTGTACCATCTACATCTATAAATTTATATGCATATACATCTATGTTTTGATGACCTTGATTTCTAATTGTAATAGTTGTTCCTATAAATTTTCCATCTTTATCAACTGTAAATGAAGCAGTTGTTGGAACTACAACTTGGAATGTTCCTGAAGGCATTTCACCCTTATCATTAAGAACATTTCCTGTTATAGAAATATCATGTTTTTGTTCTGTTGTATCACTTCCAGTTATATTACCACTTGAAGTTCTTAAAATATTTCTAAAATTAACTTCATCACTTTCTGAATAGCTCTCAATCTCTTTATCATTTGATACTGAATTTAAATTTGCCTCTGAATATGCTTCAATACCTTCATCATAATTTTCATTCATAGGTAATAAACTCATATCTTCATCATCAGATACTGCCTTCATATTTACAGCAATTTCTTTAGAAAATAATTCAATACTTTTTTCTTCATTAGTTTGTTCTTTAGCTTCATCATTTTTATTAGCTAAAACTTTAACAGTATAAATTCCTGCTTTATCTAAATTTATTTTAGTAGAAACCTTTGTATATGATGAATATTTACTTTTTGAAAATGGATTTTCTAAAACTAAATTTCCATCTTTATCATATATACAAATTTTAGGTTCACTTATTGTATTATCAACATCTTTTAACTTAAATGATATTTTAAGTGCATTATTTCCATTACTTTCATCTTCTACAACAACATCATTTAAAGTAGCATCTTCTTTTAAAACATTAATATTAACAGTTTTATCAATATCAACTACAGTTTTATCAGACATTATTACTTTTTGTAATTTTAAAGATTCATATCCAGCTTTATTTGGTGCCATTAAATTAACACTATATCTTTCAATTTCATCCTCAAGTATCTTTGATACTTCATATTCTTTTTTATTTATAACAACTTTTTCTACATCTATATAACTTTTAGAAGAGTTAACTGCAAAATTCATAGTATAATCTTCTTCTTTTTTAAGCTCTGTTTTAGATGCTTTAACATCATTAACTGCTAAATCTAACACAGTTGGTTCAACTCTTACTGCAAATTTCTTGTCTAAAGTTTTACCATTTTTTAATGCTATAGATGCTTTTACGTTATAAACTCCAGGTTTGTATATATCAACATTATTTTCTGTAATAACTATTGAATTTGTTATATTTTCCCCAGTTATATCACAAGCATAAAGTTGTAATGCATTCATTGGATTAAATGGTTGTCCTTCTGAAATAATTGCATCTTTACCATTAAAAGCTGATTTATCAACAGTTTCTTCCTGTTTATTACTATTGTTGCTATTGCTATTATTTGAATTAGAGTTATCATTATTATTGTTATTTGAAGAATTATTGTTAGAAGAACTACTGCTTGAAGTATTACTAGAAGAATTATTATTTGAAGTATTGCTACTATTTGAAGAAGAACTACTTGGAGTATAACTATCATACCCATTTTTAGTATCATTAGAAACTAAAGTTTTAGTTTCTTCTGCTTCATCTTCTACAAGTTGGCTTTCAATATCAATTTTTCCCCTAATCATATTTTCACTTACTGAGTCTTGTAAGTTTTTATAATTTGGATCTCTATCTAAAACTGATTGAACATAAAGTTTAATATCTTCAATATCTGATCTTAAAGTTAATCCAATTCCACCAAGCATAATTCCTGTAAGCAAAAGTGACAATACATGATGTGCTGTTCTACTAGCAAATGCTGTTCTTAATATAACTAAAATTTTCTTTTTATTCATATGCACCCCCCTTTACCTTTATATTTTTAATATAAAATTAAATTATTGAGCTGTTATAGTAATTTCAACTATAGTTTTACCTACTTCTTCTCCGGTTTCTCTATTATAACCAGTTACAAGAGCTTCTCCAGTATGAGTTCCCTTAGGTAAGGCTTCTTTTAATTCAACTTCTTCAATATATTGATTAGGTGCTATTTTAGCTGTTCTTATTATTTCTTTTCCATCTACAGTTATAACATAATCTATATCATAAGCATTATATCTTGGATTTGCCATAACAATAAAACCTTTTTTACCTTTAAATACAGGATCTGAAGAAATACTAAAAGAAATAGTAGAATCATCAACTTGCTTTTGTAATAAAGCTTTTATTTCTTCTTCAGATAAACCTGGTTCTGCACCATCTGCAAGAACATATCCTGAAACTGCTGAACCATTTTCAGCTCCAGCATTTTTATTTTTGTTTTTATTGTATACAAAATAAACTCCTGCAGTTGCAACAGATATAACTAACAATACAACTATTATAATTTTTACCTTGTTTTTCTTTTCAATTTTTTTATCCATGATAATATCCCCTTTCTTTTAGTATTTATAAACCCTTATCGGTTAAAAATCCATAATAATTAAATTATTATGGATTTTTAAAATTAATTTTATTATTTTGCAGATTTCTTAATTTTTAATGTTAATGTAAAGTTATTGCTTACTCCACTTTGCTTTACACTATCTGCTAATGAATCATCATTTTCACCAGCCATACCACTTAAAGTTAAATCTTTACTTTCTCCTGATGGTACATTAGCTATTTGAAAAGTACCTGTCTGTTGAGTAAGAGAACTATTTGAATAAAGTCCATTATTAGCACTTCCTGCTTGAGAACCTAAAAACACAGTTCCCATATTACCGAAAATTTTTAAACTAACATTAGTTCTATCTGCATCTTTAAGTGTATTCTCAGCTACAACTTTTATACCATCTCCTGGATTAGTATCTACAAATGATGCCGCAAACACATCAATATTTTGATCTCCATCATTTCTTACAGTTATTGCTCCTGGTGCTACAAATGTACCATCTGCTTGCACTGTAAATGATGCTGTTGTTGGAATAGTTACATTAAATTTACCAACAGGTTCTTCATCAGAATCATTTAAAACCTTACCAGTAATTCCAATTTGCGCACTTCCATCTACATTATCTGGTCCTGTTACATTTGCTGCAAATGCACTTACTGAAGTTGAAGCAACCATTGCTCCTGCTAAAACTAATGATAATAATTTCTTTTTCATAATAAAAATTCCCTCCATTATTGTATATGTATAATTATTTTTCTCTTACAAGACTTGTTTGCTAACAAGCTTGTCTCTGTTACTTATAATAATGTGTTTTTAATATTTTTTTATTATTTTGTCGTAAATTGTAGAATTTTATATTTAAATTTCATAACCTTACTTTTTTACATCAATTTATTACTAATTTAATTATTTATATTAATTCATCAACATAATTTAATTTTTATTAATATATTTTATTAAAAACCCATAATTATCTCTACAACACTTCCCCTACAAATTATAAAAAAAAATTAAATAAATAATTACTTAACCATTTACTTAATTTTTTTCTCAAATTTTAACTCTTTTTAATAATTTATCATTATATTAGTATTAAAAACATTATTTTCATGACTTCTTTTTATATATCCATTATGTTTTTTTATAATATCATTTATTTGAGATAATCCAATTCCATGAATACCACTTGTTTTTGTTGTTTTAAAAACACCATTTTCATTATTTACTTTTCCATTTGTATTATTTTTTATCTTTATAATTAATTTATCTTCTTGAGCTAACATTTTTAAATCTATAATTTTATCTTTTTCAAGCTTTTCACAAGCTTCAATAGAATTATCTAATAAGTTGCCTAATAAAGTGCATATTTCTATATTAGTTAATTTTATTTCACAACTTATATTTAACTCCAATTTAACATTTATCCCTTTTTCCTTAGCTAAATTAATTTTACTTGTTAAAATAGAATCCAAAGCCACATTATCTGTATATCTTATTTTTTCAAAATCACTAGTTCTTTTATCTACTTCTTTTATATATTCAATTGCTTCATTTGATGCATTTCTTTCAATTAACCCTAAAACAGTGTTAACATGATTTCTCATATCATGTCTCCATCCTATCATTTCTTTATGCATTCTAATTATATCTTCATCATTTTGCTTACTTTTTAAATTAATTTCTAAAACTAGCTTTTCTTCAACTATTTTTGAAATTGAATTTACTATGTAAAAAATTGATATTTGAAGAAATATCATTCCAGAAACGATAATAACTAAATCATAAGTTTTATAATTATAATATTCTATTATGTATTTTCCTACAAAGTTTATTATTGCAAGACTAACTATGCAAGTAAAACTTAATACTGATAATATTTTATTATTTACATATCTTATAAACTCTATATTTTCTGAAATTATATATATGTATATAAGCTCTATAATTCTACGCATTAATATAAAGTTATCACTATATAAATAGTTTGCTTCAATAATATTATTTTTATATAGTAAAATAACAATTGATGCACAAAGTAATGATATTGTTGATACACCTGATAAATAGAAACATACCCAAAATATTTTTTTAGCTAAACTACCTTCTCTAAATACTATTGGGTAAATTAGTGTTATTATAAATATAAAATACTTGAAATAAATATCTAAATAATATCCATCTTTTATTAATAACATAACTGGATATAACACACCTATTATAAGAATGTAGTACATATATACTTTCTTTTTTTGTGTTGGCATTATTTTATTTAAAAAATATATTGGCATGAATATAGCTATGAAATCGCTTATAAACTTCCACGTAAATATCATATTAATAGACCCCCATAATATTTTTAAAGTTATTAATTACAAAAAATAATTTCTGAACCTCCCACGACTAAAGTCGAAGGGTTCTTGGTCGATAACACCAACGTGCTAAGCATAACCAAGCTATCCCCGTAGTTCCTACGGTTCTTATATATGTTATCTATCTATATAGTTATATTTCTTAATCCTTCGTTTAATATATTTATCGCTGCATTTATATCTCTATTATGTTCTGCATTACATTTAGGACAAATCCATTCTCGAATATTTAAATCTTTTACTTCTTCATTTTTATATCCACACTTATTGCATAGTTGTGAACTTGCAAAGAATTTATCTACTCTAATTACTTTTCTGCCATACCAATTAGCCTTATATTCTAATTGTCTTATAAATTCTGACCATGATACATCTGATATTGACCTAGCAAGTTTTTCATTTTTAATCATGTTTTTAACTTGTAAATCTTCAATACAAATAATGTCATTTTCTTTTATTAATTTAGTAGATAGCTTTTGTAAAAAATCTTTTCTTTGATTAGAGATACGTTCTTGAAGTCTTGCTACTTTTAATCTTGCCTTATTTCTATTTGAACTACCTTTTGATTTTCGAGATAGCTCTCTTTGCAATTTAGCAAGTTTATTTAACGACTTCTTTAAATACTTTGGATTTTCAATTGTTTCTCCATTGCTTGTAATACAAAATTCTTTTATACCTAAATCTAATCCAATATTACTATTAGTGTTTTCAAACCTCTTAACTTCTACATCTGTACAACATAGTGAAACAAAATATTTGCCACTAGGCTCTTTAGATATAGTTGCATTAAGTATTCTACCTTGTGGTATTTGTTTGTCTCTAATTTTAACCATACCAATCTTAGGCAGCTTAATATGTTTTCTTAAATACTCTATATTTCCATTGGTATACTTAGTTTTATATGAAAATCTGTTAGTTTTCTTGGATTTGAATTTAGGAAAACCACTTTTCTCTTTAAAGAATTTTTTATATGCAGTTTCTAAATCTTTAAGTGATGATTGTAGCGATGTAGAATCAACTTCTTTTAGCCATACTAATTCCTTTTTTAAATTAGTTAAATCAGAACTACATTGCTTATATGAATAGGTTTCTTTATTATTTTCATATAACTCAATTCTTTTAGCCAAATATTTATTATATACAAATCTACAACAACCAAATGTTTTATTTATTAATTCTTCTTGTTGTTTATTTGGATATATTCTAAATTTATAAGCCTTTTCCACTACAATCCCCCCTTTATTTACTTTCTTTTTTCATTTTGAATAATATATTTTCATTTTTAATATATTTTCTGTATAATTACATTAACTTATTCCTAAATTGAAAGAAAATATTTCAAGGATTAATATTATATTTTTAAATAACATATATAAGAACCGTAGATTCTTAACTTTAATCATTTTTGAGGTTGTCGTTCACATAGAAGCGCTACTTTCTATGCAGTTCTCTTATGAACTTCTTATGCTTTCACATAAGCACAGACTATATCTTATCCTACAGCATTATCTGTTTAGGTCTACCCACTTCCACTACCAATAACTTGTAGTGTACTCCCCTCAAGAGGGATAGTCGTTGAAGTTTTCCCTGTTCGGGACTTACCTGCTGATTGTCGATTATTTAAGCACTTAGGATTTAACCTTATGCCATCTAACTAATTCTTTCTACTTTCGTAACCTTCACGCTTAACCTTATTTCATGTTTGCGTTGTGGTTTAGTTAGCTTTACGAGTTTCCAGCAATTCAAGTAGTATTGGATAGGCTTTTCCTATCTCTACACACAGATTTCTCTATATGCTTACTATTTAGAACAATTCATCTCATGACTAAAGTCACAAGTGTTCTTGTTCTATCTAATAAAAGCTTCATTAACTTCTTCATACTTTCCTCTACTTATAGGTATTTTTATTCCACTTTCTAATGTAATTGTATCTTTATTTACTACCTTTATATATTTTATATTTACTAAGTAAGATCTATGGCATCTAACAAAATTCCCCTTTGGTAACATTTGTTCCATATCACTTATCTTTTTTCTAATAGTAATTTTATCGCTTGTGGTATAAATGTCTATATATGGCGAAAACATAATGCAATATTCAATAGTTTCACAATTAAGTTTTATACTTCTTTTTGGTAGTTCTATAGTTATATAATTTCCACTATCATTTGTAACTTTTATTTTTTCTTTAATTATATCTAAACATTCAAAAAGGTCTTCTTTTTTTATAGGCTTCATTAAATATTGTAGTGCACCTACTTTATATCCATGAAGAGCATATTTAAATTCACCTGTAACAAAAACTAAATTAACAGTTTTATTTTTCTTTCTAATTATATTTGATAATTCAATGCCAGACATTTTTTTCATTTCTATATCTAAAAATATAGCATCATATTTTTCATAATCTTCCCATTCAAATAAAAATTCTTCTGCACTATTAAATTTATCTATATAGATTTCTAAGCTATTTTTAATAGCCCATTCTTTTATATATCTTTCCATTAACTCTAATTGTATTTCTTGATCATCACATATAGCTATTTTCATTTATATAATCCTCCTTAACATAAAACACAATCACAACTAATTTTTATACATACTGGCGTAAAACCGCTATCCTTTTAATGTAGCGGATGTAAGCCCTAACCTTGATAATTATTTTTCCACTAAAATAAAAAAAACTATTCTATCGGGTGATTTAGAATAGTTTTTTGTTGACTTATTTTTATTGTATTAATTATTTCTATTATACCCTTTAATTATTTAAAATAGTCAACTTCATTCTCAAATCACTATTTTATACTTTAAAAAATTCCTTTAAATGTATTTTTATCTTTAAAATACATTTTCATTTGTATATTTTTATGTTTTTTTAATTGTTTTACTTAATTATGTTTTATTATTATATCACAATTTTCTTTTTTTCGCCATTTTTCTACAATTTATTTTGTAACCTTTTATTAAAATAAAAAAATCACTATAAGCATTAACTTATAGTGATTTTTTTTGGTGGAGGCGAGGGGTCATGTGCATCCATTATTTCTATATGGCACTGACTATATCTTCTACTATTATTTTAAATAGTAGCTTGGCATATTATAGAAGCTTAGTATAGTTTATATCTTCTATCCTAGTATTCCATAGATTATCCTTAGGAACCTATAAGTCGATACGAGGCTGTTAAATTTCTTTACATACCTCTCGGTATTGCCGTCAGCATTTTCTGTTACGGTTTCACCGATAAAGCCAAGTTATCACTTAAACATCACTGCTTAAGGCGACTATCTTTCTTAATCGAACCCCTGTCCGAAAGCAGACCAGCCTGACTTTCTACGAGCGTAGTTATGTGACTAAAAATTCGGTCCTTAGTTCGCTCACAAACAAACTCCTAATTCCCTAGCTTCATAAATACTCCTCTAGCTCAAAGCTTTGCTAGACTTCGTTCCCTACTTTAATGACACCAGCTACCCAAGACGTAGGCATCCTGGACTGATGAGCAAGCTATATTAAGCTGCTAATGCAAAATTGTCTTCTGCGTTTATATTTAATGCATAGCTTATTAACGAGTCGTCCATGCTTTACTCGGCCCGCTTATCAAACCCATCACACCCCCGTCGAAGCCAAAACGCCCCCATGTTAGGTTAATAGGTTATAAACGCTTTACCTATTTAATTTTCAATTGATGATTAACATCGTGATTTTATTATAAATCATATATTTTTAACTGTCAACTTTACTATTTTTATTACTAAAAAAAATGATAAGACCTATGCTTTCATAAGCCTTACCATCTTTAATATATTTTATTATATGCTTTAAACAAATTTATGATAATAAATAAATTTATTTTGCTTTTATAATTTTATTTTTTCTTTTTCTTACCTACTAATAATGCACCTGCTGCTATAGTAACTGATCCTATATATGCTAATACATTTCTTTTTCCTGTCTTAGGTAAATTATCATTTTTAGAGTTTTCTGTAGTAACTTTATCATTTGAAGTTTCTTGATTTTCAGAGTTATTTTCTACACTTGGTTTATTTTCATTTCCAGGTTTATTTTCATTTCCAGGTTTATTTTCATCTCCTGGTTTATTTTCTTCATCACCTGGCTTGCTTGTATCTTCATTTTTAGGTATAACTTCTTCTAATTTTGCTTCAAATAAACTTGCTTCTTCTAAGTCTTTTGATATTCTTATTTCTATGTAAGCTTCATCATTAGCTTCATTTTTAATAGTTTTTACAACTTTAGAAATGAATGATGTATCTTTAAGCTTTATTTTATAAACTATAAAGTTTCCATCTGTATATTTATCTTCTACAGTTGCATCTAATTCCTTAATGTTATTTAAGAAACCAGCAAATTTTTCTAAGCTTACTTCTTGTACTTCCATTTGTAATGGAGAATCTTTTTCACCTGAACCTGCTATAGCTGAAACAACTTCAGTGTCTATAATATCAGTAATAAAATCTACTACATTATCTTTATACTCCTCTACATTTATAGTGAAAGTATCAACTTTATTACTTCCATCTGTAGTTTTTGCTGTTATAGTTACTTGTCCCTTTGCTTTTGCTATTAATTTAACGCTATTTCCATTAACCTCTATTGATGCTATATTTTCATCACTTACTGACCATTCTACATCTTTTTTGTCAGCTTCTTCATTTACAGTTGCTGTAAATGTTTTGTTACTTCCTACATATAAACTATTAATTTTATTATTTATAGTTACACTTTGTGCTAATACAGCATCCTTCTTTACAGTTACAATTATTGTTTTTATAGCTTCTGCACCCTTGCTATCTGTTACCTTATATGTAACTTTATATGTTCCAACAGCATTTACATTAACTGTATTTTCTATAATTTTTATATTTTCTGTAATATTTCCATCTTCCTTATCAGTTGCTGTTACCCCTTTTAAAGGCTCAAATTTTTCTCCAAGATTTATAACTTTATCTGAAGCTTCAATTTGAGGTATTGCATTTATAATTCCACCAGGAATACTTGGTTTTACTATTTCTTCATCTTTTTCAGTTAATACTTTTTTAAGTTCTGCTTTTAATTTTTCACTATTTTCTGCTGTATTTCTTATTTTTATATTTATATAAGCTTCATTTGTTTCTTGATTTTTAATTGCTTTTATAAACTTAGACATTAATGAATTATTTTTAACTTTTATTTGATATACTGTAAACTCTCCATCAACATATTCATTTTGTATTTCTGGATTTAATTTTTTAATATTTTTTAAGAATTTATTAAATTCTTCTACAGTTACATTTTTTACTTCCATTTGTACTGGAGAGTCTTTTTGACCTGAACCATTTACTGGAGTTACAACATTAGTATCTATAATATCTTTTACTAAATCTACTACATGCTCTTTGTAATCTTGTACTTCTATAGTAATACTATCGCTTTTTTCACTTCCATCTGTAGCTTTTGCTGTTATAGTTACTTGTCCCTTTGCTTTTGCTATTACTTTAACGCTATTTCCATTAACTTCTATTGATGCTATATTTTCATCACTTACTGACCACTCTACATCTTTTTTATCAGCTTCTTCATTTACAGTTGCAGTAAATGTTTTGTTACTTCCTACATATAAGCTATTAATTTTATTATTTATAGTTACACTTTGTGCTAATATAGTTTCTTTCTTTACAGTTACATTTATTGTTTTAGTAGATTCTGCACCTTTACTATCTGTTACTTTATATGTAACTTTATATTCTCCTGGAACATTTACATTAACTGTATTTTCTAAAACATCTATTTTAGTTATAGCTCCATCTTCTTTATCAGTTGCTGTTACACCAATTAATGGATTAAAGTCTTCTCCAACTTTTATAACTTTATCTTCTGCATTTATTACAGGTAATGCATTTACAATTACTGTTATTGTTTTTCTAGCTTCTGCACCTTTACTATCTGTTACCTTATATGTAACCTTATATGTTCCAGCAACATTTTCATTAACAGTATTTTCTATAACATCTATTTTAGTTATAGTACCATCTTCCTTATCAGTTGCTGTTACCCCTTCTAAAGGTTCAAACTTTTGTCCAACATTTATAAGTCTATCTTTAGCTTCAATTTTTGGAATTGCATTTATAATTCCACCAGGAATACTTGGTTTTACTATTTCTTCATCTTTTTCAGTTAATACTTTTTTAAGCTCTGATTTTAATTCTTCACTATTTGCTACTGAATTTTTTATTTTTATGTTTATATAAGCTTCATTTGTTTCTTCATTTTTAAGAGTTCTTATAAACTTAGACATTAATGAATTATTTTGAATTTTTATTTGATATACTGTAAATTCTCCATCAGTATATTCTCTTTGTATTTCTGGATTTAATTTCTTAACCTTCTTTAAGAATTTATTAAATCCTTCTACAGTTACATCTTTTACTTCCATTTGTACTGGAGAGTCTTTTTGACCTGAACCATTTACTGGAGTTACAACGTTAGTATCTATAATATCTTTTGCTAAATCTACTACATGCTCTTTGTAATCTTGTATATCTATAGTAATACTATCACTTTTTTCACTTCCATCTGTAGCTTTTGCTGTTATAGTTACTTTTCCTTTTGCTTTGGCTATTACTTTAACAGTATTTCCATCTGCTTCTATTGATGCTATCTTTTCATCACTAGTTGTCCATACTACATCTTTTTTATCTGCATTTTCATTTGTTATAGTTGCACTTAATACTTGGTTGCTTCCTATATATAAATTGTTAACTCTATTGTTTATAACTACATTTTCTACTAAAGTAACTTTTTCTTTTACAGTTACTTTTATTGTTTTTGTAGCTACTCCACCAAGTTTATCTACTACTTTATATGTAATATAATATTCTCCAGGAGTATTTATATCAACAGTACTTTTTTCAACTTTTATATCTGTTATATCACCTTGTTCATCATCAGTTGCTGTTACTCCTTCTAATTCTTTAAACTCATCTCCAACAGTTATAACTTTATCTTCTGCATGTATTACTGGCGGTTGATTTACAACTACTAGCATTTCATGTATTGCTGTTGCACCTTGTTTATCTGTTACACTAAATACAACTGTATAATCTCCTGCAACTTTTGTATCAACATCATTTCTAATAACCCTTATGCTCTTAGTAAGATCACCATCTTCTTCATCCGTTGCTGTTACTCCTTCTAAAGGATCAAACTCTTCTCCTAATTGAACTATTCTATCTTGAGCATTTATTACTGGAATTTTATTAAGTGTAGTCATTTTTGGATTTACAACAACTGAACTTTCAACTATAGTTGTTTTATTTCCACTATCTGTAGCCTTATATATAACCTTGTAAACACCTGGTATATTTGTGTTAACATTACTTTCAACTACTAATTCTATATTTTTATCTTCATCTGTTACAGTAACTCCAGCCTTTGGATCAAAACTATCTCCAACTTTTAAAGTATGGTTCTTAACACCTTCAATTACTGGTGCTTTATTACCTTTTACTGTTAAGTTTATAGTTTTTTCTGTTTTTCTACCACGACTATCAGTAGCACTATATGTTATAACATATGTAGTGTCTTGTTCTGTATCTAAATTAAGTTCTTTATCTGATGAAACACTAACATTTACTGTATTTCCATTAACATCTACAGCTTTAACGCTATCCATTAAATTAAATGCTTGACCTGCATTTATAGTAACATCTTCAAGAGCTTTTCCATCTCTAGTAATAGTAGGTCCTACAGTTGATGCATTAACTTTTAATTGTACATTTAAAGTTTTTGATTCTCCACCAAAGTCATCTTTTGCTGTAATATATAAATCATATATTCCTTCTTCAGTTCCTTTAAATGATGTTATTTTTTTATCACTTGCATCTTTAACTTCTAAAGTTATTTTGTCATTTTCATCATCTTTTATTTCTAAACCTTTTTCTTTTAAAACTTCTTCTGTTAATTGAATTGTTTCTCCTTCAGTAATTTCTATGTAAGACTTATTTTCTTTCATCTTTACAGTAGGATTTGTATTTAATGTTAATTCTTCATTTTTAACACTTACACTTCTTACATATTCTTTATTTGTGTTACTTACATATTTATATTCAGATTTTTCTTCATTTTTTATTTTATATTTTCTTGATGAATTATCATTAGAAGCTTGTATATCTAACTCAAAAACATCAATTTCATTACCAGTCTTTGGTATAGAGTCTTGTGCTGTTATTAAAACATCTATTGTATTATTTTCTTTATTATAAGTATAATCTGTTATTATCTTATCTGACTTTGCTGGATTTATTAAATCCTTTATTACTGGCTTTCCATCTTGCTCTTTTAAAACTATTCCATCTAACTTTAAGCTAAATTGAAGAGCTTTTGGAATATCTTCTATATTGTCTAATGATACTTTAACTGTATCTGAATCTACTTTTTTTACATCTAATACAAATTTATTTTCTGTATTTTTAGATTTATTTTCTATAATTTTAGGTGTTGCATAAGCTATTGCAGCTGTTGAAGTTGCTGCTAATGTATATACCAAAGCTGTTTTTACAGTTGGCTTCAGCTTATTATTTTTCATAACTTATCTCCTTCCGTACTTTATAGGGGCTATCATAAAAGAGATAACCCCTTTCAATTAAAAATATTATTATCTTAGTTTACTATCTGTTGTTAAATACATTTTGAATCATATCATTACTTATTTCTATAACTTCATCATATTCATTTGCTATTGCTCTTGCTGTTGAATTATTTAATTCTATTGATGGTAAGTTTTCTAAGTTTGTTGGTAAATCATATAAGAATGTATCACTTACTAATCTTTGACCTACAGGTGCATTATTGCTATCTAGCTTATTGTATCTGTAAAGTTCAGCTTTTATCTTAGTTCCCTTAATATTTTCTTTATCTTTTTGTTGCTCTGGAGTTATCCAATATAACCAAGTTCCCTTAGCAACTTCTCCAAGTTGTGAATTTTCTGGTAGTGTTGCTAATAAAATTGCTTGAGCATTTAAAGCAAAGTTTTCATCTTTTTCATTAATTACTAAAGGTACATTAAATGCTGGGTCACCTTTATATTCACCTGTAACTATTATAGAACCTGCTGGTATAGTCTTTTCTGGTGCATAAGTATAATCAGTTGCTAACTTACCTACACCATGCTCATAAACTTTATTTCCATTATCTATACCTATTTCTATGTTATCTCCTGTTGGACCTAATATATCAATTTCTGCTATAGATATAGCATTAGCTCCTTTAGCTACTAACTTAACATATTGTGCATCATATGCCCATAATTGAGTATTTGAATTGCTTCCATTTTCATTAAAGTAAATTGTATTTTCCTTAGTAGTATCAAATTCTCCTGAATGAGCTTTTGACCAAGTCTTTCCATCTTTACTTACTAAAACTTCATATTTACTTATTGGTGAATACTCTGTACCTGAGCTTCTTCCAAATAAGCTTCTTAATGAGAATTTCTTTTTAGGTGCTTGTCCTGGATTATATTTTAATCCTACAACAGATTTAGCATTTCCTAAATCAATAGTTACATATGGATCTCCTGAAACAACTGTACCATTATTATTAGTTGCTTTTGTTGCTGTATAAATAGTTGTTGGGTCATTATCACTTATCTTTTTAATTTCTCCATTTTGAGCTTGACCATGTCCTGAATGTTCATCAGATATATCATGTTCACTTCTTGTATTAGTATCAAATACCCAATTAGCTTCTGATATACTTCCATCATGATTTACCTTTATGTTACCAATTGTAGTTTCTTGTGTAACATTTAAGTTATAGTCATAAGCTCTTACCTTATATTCAAAAGCTCTATTATTTATAGCATCAATAACATCAGTGTATTTAGTTAATCCATCTTTTCCATTTTTATCTCTTTCAACGAATCCAACTACTACTTCCTTAGTTCCTGTTGTTGTTGCTTCTTTTCTTATTATTTCATATCCTAAAACTTTATCTGCATCTTTTGTAACACTTAATGTTAATGGAACTTCTTTTTGATTTAAGTAAGATTTATTAATTAATTGAGTTCCATTTGCATCAACTCCAAAGCTTCCCTTTACTGCAGTATCTGAAGCCATAGTTATTGATTCAGTATTACTTCCAGCTTTTAATCTAATTCTTCTAGCATCATCATTTAAATAGTAAATAGCCTTATCTTCTTTTGGATAATTCTTTGAATTTAAGTATTCATTAGTCTTAGGACTAGCTACTAATCCCCATTTTTCAAAGAATCCTCTTAAATCCTTCTTTACTGCATCTGATGCTCTCATTATAAATGTTTGAGCTGTAGAATCATGTCCATTTTCATTTGGAGCTACACCTTTTAATCTTGTTTCTCTATATAACTTAGCATAGAATGTATCATTATCTAAGTTATTATCTGAGTTAAGATTTAACATTTTATAAGTATAGTCATTATCATATGCTAAATGTAATTGCCAGAACATTCCTAATCTAGTTCCACCATCACTTGCTAAACCTACACTATTAGAAGTTACTTTATCATATATCTTTGTATATGTTCCACCCTCTAATCTAGATGTATTTATATCATTAAATGTTTGAGTTATAAGTGCTAATATATTATTAGTTGTTTCTGCATATGTTAATCCTGGTCTATCATGAACGTGTCCAATTTCATGAGCTATTCCCCATCCAAATAAGCTTCCATCTGCTGAATTTGTTAAGTTTCCATTTGAATCAAATTTGAAAGGAGTACCATTCATTGCACCTTCAATAGAACCATATCCTATACCAACGTGATGTGATGATGCATACATAAATGCTCCAGTAAACATTCTTTGATATTTAATATTCATACGGTTTTTAGGTGCTCTATTTTCATTATAGAATTGATTTTCGCTCTTTCCACCTAATACATCTAAAGCATTACCAGTTATTTTACCATCTCCATCAAAGTCTATTGGTGCTTCAAGTAAGCCTTGTTGTGAATAAGAAATCTTCATTATTTGTTCCCAAGCAAGTAATGTATCATAAAGTCTATTTACTTGAGCATCTTCATTTCCTGATAATCCACTTTCTATTGAGCTAAGTACCTTATCAGCTGCAAAAGAAAGCATTATTCTTTCACCTTCTATATCTGTAGCATTTAATATAGATGTTTCTGGGTCATAAGTGTAAATATTCTCAACATTATCTTCTATACTAGCTGTGCTTGGATATCTATTTTTTAAAGTGCTTACATAACTCTTTAAGTCTTTAATATATTTTCTTATAGCATCTTTAACTTCTGTTTCTTTAGAAGCATCATCTATAATATTATTTACATTTAAGTGTGGTATTTTTGTTCCACCACTTACTCTTACCTTAAATGTATTACTTTCTGCAAATCCACTCTTAAGGCCTATATATAAGTTTCCACCTTTTTCATAGTTCATATCAAAACCAGTTTCAGGTATTTCAATTTCATTTTTACCTACTTTTAATTCTTTTATGACCTTATAAGCAGTTCCACTTTCTGCATTAAATTGTGTTAATACTAAATTAAATTTAGTATCGCTTCTATTTGGACTTGCTATGTAAATATTAACCTTATCTCCTGGTTTTACTGCTATACCAAGAGCTTGGTAATCATTAGTTTGTCCTATAGTATTTTGAGCCCCTATACTATGTATACTTGAATCTAAAGTTATTATTTCATCTTGTAAAGAAATATCATTTAATAAGTCTTGAGCTCTTTGTAAATTCTTTAGTATTTCATCTTTATTTGGATGATATTCTAAGTTTACTGGGTCTATTGTATTTACTCTCTTAACAAGTTCTTCTACTTTTTCTCTAGTTACATCACTATTTAATGATAATTTTAAATCATCAGCAAATAAGTTATCTACATCTTTTTCTAAGCTATCATACTCATATAACTTAATTTCAGATATATTTACTTTACCTGAACCTGAACCTGGATATACAGATATATTTGGCTGTATTTGCTTAGTTGTTATAGGCTCTGATAATTTTAATGTTACTACTCTTCCACTTGTACTTAATGAAGCATCTCTATATTCCCAATTTCCTTGTGAATTTACAAATCCTATATTACCTGTATATGGCCATGAATCTAAGTCTAATCTTGTTATTAATTTTATAGTATCTATTGTATGTTCTTCTTTAAATGTTATCTTAGGACCACATTTTCCATAAGCAGATGTATCCCAGTTATGCCAAGTCCATGCTGTAGTATAATCATTATCTAAAACAGAAATTGGATTATCTGTAGTTCCACCTTGAGTAAATTCAACTTTTTCTATGTTATTAGTTAAACTTCCCACTCCATTTGGTGTATTTATAAGCTTATAGTTAGGCGTTACTGGTGGTACTAATTTAGCTGTAGTTCCAAGGTAACGTTGAGATAATCCACCTGTTCCATGGTGGTTAGTTGCTGTCATCATAATTTCATAACTTGTTGTATCTTTTAAATTTGTTATTGTATATGACGTAGCTCTTATAAAGTCATTACTATCAGCTTCTCCTGCTGCTAAATCTGTTACTCCTGTTGGAATATCATCTTCTAAATTTGAGTCTTCATATTTTTTATCCCCATTATCATTTGCTTTTAACCATTTTTGAGTTCCAACTTCTCTGTAATATAACTCATAATCTTTTGCTTTTGCATGAGCTTTCCATGAAACTGTAAGTTGTTTATATCCACCTTTTACTGAAATTCCTTCTGGACCTTCTGGTGCTGTTTCTGGTATTACTTGAACTTCTATTATAGAATCAGCTCCAAAGTTGCTTCCATTGTCTCCATTTGCTTTATCATTTAAATTTCCTGATTTAGAATCCCAAGCTTGTGGATTATAATTTGCATCAACATTATCTGGCTTACCATCTTTATCATTTGAATTGTTTGTTTTGTTAGTATCACCTGTTGTAGCTGTGCTATAACCCTCTTGCTCATCTTTGTAACCACTCTTCCATTCTCCTGAAATTGATTGGATACTAATTCTGTAAATTCCATAAGGTTTTACTTTTTCTATTTTTAAAGAATTTTGACTTGTTTTATAAGTACTTGTATCAACTACATTATTGTTATTATCTAATTCTTCAACCTTTAATTCATAACCTGATACATTTGTTTCATGGTTCCAGCCTATTGTCATAGCCTCATTTCCAACAGCAGTTGAACTTGTAAAATTATTTATAACAGGTATATTCATTTTAGGTTTTGGAACTTCTTTATATACATTATTTAAAAATTCAACTTTTGCTATTTCAGTTAAATTCTTATTACTTCTACTTCCAGTAACTCTTATATTAACTTGACTTACTGCAACTTGCTTTCCTAAATTTATTTTTATAGTGTCCATTTGTGTACCATCAGCAGTTCTTGCTGCTGATTTAGTTACATTCGAATCATTAAATTTAACTGTTAAGTCTTGTCCACCTTCTCCTGCACCTGGTATAACAACTTCACCACTAGATGGTGCATTTTCACTTGGTGCTTGTATAACAACTTCTTCAATTGATGCTGATTCTTCTTCTGAACTAGCAGCTCTTGATTTTCCTGTTAAACTCATAGGAATTTCTATAGGATTTTCTTCACTTATTTCACCTTTAGATTGTAAAGATACTACATCATCACTATCTTTTAATATGTTTTTAATATCTCCAGTTACAGTTAACTTTTCTGGATTTAAATTTATATCAACATTTTCTGGATTTATTATTGGTGTTGTATTAACTACAACTGGATCTTTCTTAACCTTATCCATATTTTTATGTACATAACTTAAATCTGTTATATCAACTTTACCATCTCTATTTAAGTCAAACTTTGTATCTTTTGATTTACTCTTTATAGCATTTTTTAATTCTTCATAATCTGTTTTATCAACTTTACTATCAGAATTAAAATTACCACCTATTAAAGCAGCTGGATAATGTTCAGTAGTTCCATCTTCTGATTCTATATTTTTTTCATCTGTACCTACTAAAATTCTCTTTGAAGACTTTTTAATTTCTACGTTATCCATCGTTACAGTTTGATATCCATCTCCAGATATCTCAACTGAATATGTTCCTAATTCAAGATTTTCAAAAGTTAAGTGATAGAAATTTAATTCTGTTGCACCTTCACTTAATTTATTTCTTCTATAATCTAATGCTTCTAAAGTGTAAGCTATTTCACTGTTATCTAACTTTCCACTTGTAACATCAGAACCTAATTTAACAGTATGACTTTGTCCATCCTTTTTAGTTAATTTTACAGTAAAATTTGTTTTGCTTGAGTCTGCTACTTTTATAGGACTAGCAAAATTAACATCTAATTCTAACTTTCCTGTTACCTTATATGGTGTTGAAGTTTGTGTTTCATTAGATTTATCTTCTTTTTCTGATGGCGTATCATTTTTTTCTTCACCATTATTATTTTCTTCTTTTTCAGCTTCAGTGTTATCTTTTTCAGTTTGCTCTTTATCTTCAGTAGCTGCCCCATTACTTTCTTCTGATTTGTTATCTTTTTCTAAGTTCCCCTCTTGATTATCTTCTGACTTTTCAGTCGCTGAATCAGAATTACTTTCATTGCTATTTCCAACAACAACTTCATTTACTTTATTATTTTCTTGATTGCCATTTTTAGTATCTGCAAATGTAACACCTTGCACTTGAGTAGTAATCAAAGCTACTGCTAACATAGCTGATATTTTTCTTCGATTCATTCTTATCCTCCTTTTTATACAAAATCCTACATAAAATATATCATATTTAAGCCGTTTTTTCCAATATCATTAATTTTATTTAACTAAATTTCAAAAAAATATTAATTTAATATAAATTTTAATATTTTTTATTAAACTATTAAGTAAAATATGAATTACTCAGTTATCTTGTAAATGTAAAATGGTAAGACCTATAAACTTATAAGTCTTACCGTTTTTATTATTTAATAATATTACACTTTTTTCCAAAATAAACAACAAATAAACAATTATTGGTAGTAAAGGCTTAATAAAAAAATATTGTTTTAACATTAAACATTATATCAGCTATATTAAGTATAAAATTTTAAATTAATTTAAAACGCCCACTTTTCAACCTCAACTGTACCACTTCCACTTAACTTTAATTTAGAATCAATTTTATCATTATAAATTCTAGTAGTGAATACTTCTTCTCCCTCATTTAAAAACACTTCTAAAGAAGAATTATCAGAAAATACTCTTAATGATTTAACATTATTAATTTCAACAGCTCTCATATTTCTTCCATACCCTGATTTTCCTAGTTGTAACTTAAATACCCCATTACTAAATGAAAGATTACAATCTTCTCTTAATTCAATCTTAAATTCATCACACTCTTTAAAATTAAAATTTAATTCAAAAGTATTGCTTTCAAATATATCTAAAATAGCTACCTCATTTAAAGAAATTTCCTTCTTAAAGGAATTTCCTTTTCTTAATGCTTCTAATTCAGCAATAGGAATTTGATATATTTTATTATTCTTTAAAACTAATTCTCTAGGAATTGTTAATTGATGTTGCCAGAAGTTATCTATAGTTGGATTTTTATGTTCTATTGCATCAGGAACCCCCATCCACCCTATAACAATTCTTCTTCCTTTAGAATCTTCAAAAGTTTGTGGTGCATAAAAATCAAATCCTCTATCTATTTCAACAAACTCACCAAGATTAAGTTTCTTTTTATCATCTTCAAAACTTCCTACTGCATATCCACATTGATATACATTATTATATTTATATCCTTCTGCTTCCATCCCTTGTGGTGAAAACATTAGTATATCTTTATTTTCTAACTTAAATATATCTGGACATTCCCACATATATCCCATATCTTCAATTTTCCCTGCTGGTACTGAATGGAATTCCCAATTATAAAGATCAGTTGATTTATATACTAAAATACACCCCTTATCATCAATAGTTCTAGCACCTAAAACCATGTAATAAAGCCCATTTTCTTCCCATACCTTTGGGTCTCTAACATGTAATGACATATCTTTTGGGAAATCCGTATTTCTTAAAACTACTTTCTTCTCTGAAAAATTTATTCCATCTTTGCTAGTAACCAATATAACATTTTGTTCTCTTCCAGTTAATATATAATCATGGTCTCCAGTATGTTTTACATTCCCTGTGTAGAAGAAATATATTGTATCATACTTAACAAAAGCTGATCCTGAATATACTCCATCTTTATCTTCATTTATATCTGGATAAAGAGCTACACCTTTATCTTCCCAATTAACTAAATCTTTGGATATTGAATGTCCCCAAAACTTTAATCCTCCCATTGGTGTTAATGGTGAGTATTGATAATAACAGTGATATTCTCCATTAAATTCACATAATCCATTTGGATCATTTATCCATCCAATTGGAGGTATTATATGATATTTACTTCTCCATTTATCATTATTAACTTGCTCTAAATGTTTAGCCATACACTCTTTTATTTGTTTGTCAAAATCACTTCTCAACATCTTATCTCCCTTGTGCTAAAGCTAAAACTTCCTCTTTAGTTGGTAATGCACCAATAGCTCCTCTTTTGCATACTGTTAAAGCAGCTGTTGCATTTGAGAAAGTTAATATTTCTTTTATTTTTTCTTCTGATAAATTAACTAAGCTTTCTAAAGTATTATCATCTTCAGCAACTTGGTATAAAAACGAACCTATAAATGAATCTCCAGCTCCTGTTGTATCTTGAGCTTGAACTCTAAATGATGGTGAAAATACCTTTCTTTCCTTAGTTATAAATTCTGCTCCATTAGTTCCCTTTGTATAAATTATAACTTCAACATCACCTTGTAATAAAAACTCTAAAGCCTTTGGTTCATCTGAAATTCCAGTAATAAATTCTAATTCTTCATCACTTATTTTTACTATATTAGCTAATGGTAAAAATTCTAAAATTGCTTTTCTGCAAGCTTCTGGACTTTCCCATAATGGTAATCTTACATTTGGATCAAAGCTAATTAAACAATTATGTTTTTTGGCAAATTCTATAGCCTTTTTATGAGCTTCTTTAATTGGAGCATCTATTAAGCTAACTGAACAAAAATGTAATATTCCTCCTTCAGTAAAATCTTCTTCTTCAATTTCTGCTGCATTTAATAACATATCTGCACTTGGATTTCTATAAAATGAAAAATCTCTTTCCCCATCTTCCTTTAATGATACAAATGCTAATGCTGTATTTGCTTCTTTAGTTCTTAATACCTTTGAAACATCAACACCTAATGGTGAAACTTCTTCTAATATATGATCTCCAAATCCATCAACACCAAGTTTAGTAAGCATTTGTGCTTTACCACCTAATTTTGCAACTGCTGCTGCAACATTAAGGGGTGCTCCACCTGCAACTCTAAAAAAGTTGCTCACATCCTTTAATGCAACTCCCTTTTCATGTGGAATAAAATCAATTAAAGCTTCTCCTATTGAAATTACCTTTTTCATTTTCTTTTCCTCCTTAAATTCAATTGTGGGAATGTTCCCTTGTGTGCTAAAAAATATATTTCATACTTAATATTAAATTTACATAATTTTATATTTCTAAAAATATTATATCATTTATACTTTTCTAGTCCATATTTTTCTTTATATTAATAAACTTTATTTTACTTGTCATATTTACTTTATTTTTCTATAAAATCATTAATTACTTTATTATATTTTTAAACTTTAATTTTTATTTTTAATCACAATACTATATGTAAAAATGAGGATTCAAATTTGAATCCCCATTTTTTATTATACTAATTTATAGTTTATTTTATATTATCAAGCATAAACATAAATTGTGATGTATAATTATCAACTTCATCTTCATATACTAAAGTAATTGTATATATATATGAGTCAAAATTTGTAGTATCTATTGTTACAACTCCATTTTCATCTACACAATCTTTTATATCTAAAGTATTATATTCATGTGTTTTATTATGCTTCACTATTACTGATTTTGGTAATAATTTTTCACCATTTCTATTTATAACATCCAAGTTTATAGTTGCTTTATTATCTTTTGAATAAATACTCCCTGGCATTAATCCACCTAAAACATTTGCTTTTAAATCTTTTAATTTTTTAAGATTTTTAAGTGGTGATAAATCTCTTATTTCATTATAGTCTATATCTAATGATTCTAAGTTTATGGCATGTTGTAACCCTTCTAAACTTTCTACTTGTGATACTTTTAGTGAAGTAAGTTTTCTCATTTGTCCAACTGTTATTTCACCTGATATTCCAAGTTCTTTTTGTATACTAGCTTTTAAAAATTCATCTTTTATTTGTACTGTTTCATTTAAATTAACTTCTACTAATGAATCCATAGCTTCTTTTAATTTTTCAATAGCTTTGTCTATTGTTTCTTGATTAGCTGAACTTAAAGCTTCTTTACCAACATTTATTGCATTTTCTAAGCTTTCAATAGATTCTTGAGTATAATTATTTAAATTTATATTTTCAGCTTTTGTTAAAACTTCTTCTAATTTAGCTGTATTAAATTTTGCTATATTTCTAAATCTTGCCTCTGCCCAGTCTGCATGATCCCAAGTAATACCATTAGTTGCTGAATCTACTACTAATTTAACTTCATTAGAGTTTCTAACATCTACCATTAAACGTTGTTTTGGTGAATTTGATTTCATAACATCAGTTTCTGCTTTTAATTTACCATCTACATAAACCTTAAATATAACACTTGATGCACTTTGATTTGATACAAATTCATCAAGACCTACCCAAGTATCAAATATATCATATCCTGTTGAATCATATACTATTTCTGAATAAGAATGAGTTCCTATACCCTTTTTAAAAGTATCATAAGTTCCATTTTCATTTAAAAGTTTTATAGGTTGTTGTCTTACTGATTTATCTTTACCTATAGCCCCTGAACCTATTGTTGCTGATTTCCATTCTAAATCAGATACATAAGTTTCTTCATCTGTAATTGCTACTTTTCTTGTAAATTCAGTTGTTAAGTTATCACTGTCTGTTACAGAATATACAACATCAAATATTCCAACTTTTCCTTTTTCATAATCTGTTTTTACATTTATTTTAGAAGTTAAGTTTCCATCTTCATAATCAGTTGCTGTTATTCCTTGAAGTAAATCTACTTCCTCATTTACATTAAATACTGCTAAATCTTTACCTTCTATTACTGGTTTTGAATAATTTTTATATAATTTAGTATCTGCCCAAGATGCAAAATCTCCTACTAAGTTTCCATCTACATCATCAGCAATTAAAGTAAGTTCTTTAACTCCTGTAACATCTAATCTTACATATTCTGCAGGAGTATTTGTTTTTATTACATCAGAAGTATAAACTTCTTTTCCATCAGCAAGTATTCTAAATCTTATTGTTGTACTTCCTAAGTTATAGTTTTTATCTGTTCCCACATATGTTGTAAAATAGTTGTAATTTCCATCTAAATTATATACTATTTTAGCATTTGTTGCAGCACCAATACCTTTATCAAAAGTTTTAACAGTTCCATCTACGTTAAGTTTAATCTTACTAGTTGAACCAACTGCCATATCTTTAACAACACTTCTCCATCCAGTTGTAGCTGACTCCCAATTCATATCTGATAAATATTTGCTTTGACCATAAACTACTATTGTTCTTTCCTTTGTAGTTATATTTGAATCACTATCAGTTACTGTGTATGTTACTTTGTATGTTCCTACTTTGTTTGGTGAAAATCCACCATCATTTACTACTATATTTGAAGTTATGTTGCCATCTTCTTGATCACTTGCAACTACTCCATCCATTAAATTTAATTCAGTATTTTTCTCAATCATTGTAAATTCTTCAAATGTTAAAGTTGGGAATTTAGCTTTTATTATTTTTTCAGCGTTATCCAATTCAACTTTGAATAATTCATATGCTGGGTGATTTTTAACTTCTTCTCTTAAAGCTTCTAATTTTTCTAAAGTATTATAGCTTTGTGCTACTTCTGTTTTGTTTTCATCTGTAAATAAACCAGCCATTTTATCTGCTAATTTATCTTCTTTATAAAATGCCACTTCACCGAAGCTTGCCCATTCTCCACTTGCTTTTACAAATTTAAACTTCACTCTTCTTGCATTTACTTTGCTCATATTAAATTCAACAGTATCGCTTATTGCTCCAGAATATGAGCCTTGTCCTGCTAAATAGAAATCATCTCCTGATTCACTTTCTGATACATATATTTCAAATTCAGTAGCAAAACCTTTGTTATTTCCGTCACGTCTTGATGCATATGCCATCTTGCTTATTTCTTGAACTTCACCTAAATCAAATATTACTTCATTTTTAAATGAACTATTATTTGGAGAGTTTGTCTCCCAATGAGTATTTATTCTTCCATCTATTGCATTGCCTATTACACTGTTTCCGTAATTTCCTGCATTATTTTTTGCAGATACTATAGGTAATTTAAACTCTTCGTTATATCCTTCTAAATTTGAGAACTGCCCATACTTAGATTTTGTAACTGTATAATCTTCAGATACTGTAACATATATTTTTTTACTTGTTACATTGTTATCTTTATCAGTTACTTTATATACAACTTCAAATTTTCCTATTTTATCTTTTTCAAAACTATTTGATTCAATTTCAATTTTTGATGTTAAATTTCCATCTTCCACATCAATTGCTTCAACACCTTCTCTTGGATTGAAATCTTGTCCAAGTTTTAAGTTTTTATTTTCTGCTATAATTTTTGGTTTAGCATTATTTGTAGTTAATTTTGGATTAGCTATTAGTCCATGGTCTGCTGTATTTCCATTTTGAGCATCAGAAACTTCAATTACAAGCTCTTTAACACCTGATACAGGAACATTTACATAAGCCATGTTGTCATAATATCCTAAAACATCTGTAGATGCTAAAACTTTACCATCTGCTATTATTTTAAATTTGATACTTGAATTATTATTTGGTTGTATTGATGATTGATCAACTCCAAGTAATGCCTCAAATGTATCATATTCTTTATCTGATAAATCATAAGTTATCTTACCATTAGCATGTATTCCAAAACCTTTTTCAAATGTTTTTATATTTCCATTTACTCTACCTTGTATATTAGAGTTTCTTCTTGGAGTCCCCCATGCTGTTGATACAGATTTCCACTCAAAATCTGATAAATAATCATAGTCACTTACTACTTTTACATTTAATATTTTATTAAAAGTTACACCATTATCTTCTACTGTATATTTAACTTGATAGTTTCCATGCTTAGTAGTATCTACATTACTTTCAAATTTAACTTTTGATGTTATGTCACTTCCTGAGTGAGTAAATCCTTTAACATAATCCATAGCATTAAATTCTTCATTTAAATTTAATGTTATAGTTTCTTGTTGAATACTTATGCTTGGTGTTAATGAATTTATTTGTACTTTATCACCTGTTGATAAATTTTTTGCATAAGGTATTACTTCATAATTTATATTTTCATTTGTATTAGTTGCCTCTGAATCTGTATAAGTTCCAGATGTAGTAAACCCTATCACTTTTCCATCTTTCACTATTTCATAACCAAGTAAGTCATCTTTTGCTTCACTAGCAATACTCATGCTTAGTTTTGTTCCAGAATTTGATTTTGATAATGAAACTTCTAAAGAAGTATCTTTGTTTTCAAATCCATTTCCTTCATAATTCATAGCACTAGTATTTAAATACCATATTTTTTGTCCTACATTTGAATATTTCTCTTTTAATCTATTTTTACATTCATCTGATAATTTAAATCCATATTTGTCAAAATAATTACTTAGATTCATACCTATAACTTCTGATGAATATTCAGCAAATAAATCTTGCTTTTCTTGTGTAGTGCTAGGATTAGGTTTTCTCTTTCTATATAATGCTTCTAACTCTGCCCAATAAGTATTTTTCTTTATTTGTAACTGCCAGAACATTCCTAATTTTTCAGAATAATCTAATTCTTCATACGTTTTTAATGATTTCTCTGGTGCTAAATACTTATATAATTTATCGTATTGTACTCTATCATTTAATCCATTTTTTATATAAGCATTGTTTGCCCACATATTATTAGTAACTTCGGCCCACTCTCTTGCATCTATATCCATTTGGTGTCCGGCTTCATGAAGCATTCCCCAAAGTATACTGTTTATACTACTTTCATCAGTTCTTAATACAATTTCTTGTATATGTCTTTGAATACCTATATGATCAGTATATGCATAAGCTGCTCCATAAGGTTGCATTAACCTTACTGCTGTTCTAACATTTGTAGAATCATTATCTGGATCGCTTGTATCATCTTTTAATCCAGCAAAATCAAATGCTTCTTGGAATTTCTTATTCCAAACATCTACACTTTCTTCAACATCTACGTTTTCATTTACATATACTTGATATGCTGCTTTTGCAGTTCCTGTGTATAATACTCTTTTTGTACTGAATTCATATATATCAACTGTATTTTCAGGATCTCTATCTAGCTTTTCTTTATATTCTTTTAATAATTTTAAGAATTTTTCTTTATCATCTCCTGGTTTGAATGATGGGAAGAATTCTCCACCTTCTATACGTACAACTGGGGCTTTTCCTTGTTGTTCAGGTGTATATTTGTTTATTAAATATACTGCTCCACCCTTTGTAGATTTCATACTCCATGAGTCACTATATATTTCAGGTACTGTTATAACATTCATACCCTTTTGTAATTGATACTCTTGTTTCCAGTAACCAAATCTACCTTCTTGCTGAGTAAATGCAATTTTTGGAAGTGGTGCCCCATCTTCTGCATCAACAAAAACTCTAAATACTTGTCCTGGTTTTGCCACTATACCTGTAGATTGTAAGTCTGTACCAAAAGTAGACATTTTTAATTGATTTCTTGCTTTTGCATGTGTATCACCATATTGTGTCAGTGTAAATGTTCTATCTGAATAATCTTTATTACCATTTAAAATTTCTTTTGCTAATTCTATAGCATATGATAATTTATCCTTTAAAGGATGATTGTTAACTTCTTCTTCTAGCTTATTTATTGCTTCTTCATTATTATATTGATCTTTTAATTTTGTCATTGTACCATCTGTAAAAATATTATTTACAGTTTCAGACACTTTATCTTCCTTATAGAACACAAATTCTGATGCACTTGCCCAATCCCTATTAGCTTTTTTAAATACAAACTTTATTTTTTTGAATTCCGTAGGATTAAATTTTATTTCAACAACATCTGTTGTTGAATTTTTATATTCACCAGTAGCTACTAATTCAAAATTATTGCTATCATCTTTAGAACCGTATATTTCAAACTCTTCTGCAAATCCCTTTCCACCTGCATCAGGTCTTGCTGCATAAACAATTCTATTTAAAATAGTTTTTTCTTTTAAACTAATTACAACTTCATTAGTAAAATTTGAGTTATTAGGTTTTCCTGTTTCCCAATGAGTTTTAAAGTTTTCATCTATAGCTTTGTCTATAGTGCTATTTACATATCTTCCACCATTATTAGTTATAGATTCAATATTAGAATTATCCATTTTATAAACTTTATTATAACTTTGTAATAATTCACTTCCATGTAAACTGAATTTGCTAACAATAGCTTTTTTTGTTTCATTTTTTTCTGATAATTCATTAGTTTGCACAGTATTGTTTTTAGATAATGTTTCTGCAAACACATTAATAGGTGCTGCTGTCATATTCGCTATTGTAGTAGCTAATATTAATGTTGATAATTTTCTTTTTAACATCTTTTATCCCCCTAAAATAAATAAAAAATTACTTTATTTTAATCAGTAACTAAAATATTTTTATAATTTTTTATTAATCGTTAATATTATTATTATTATACACATTTCTCTATTTTTCAACAAATTCCTTTAAATTTTAATTTTTATTAACATTTATCATTCTTTGAGAATTTATACTAATTATTTTTATATATTATAATAAATAATTATTTATAAATTTGATAATACTATAAATAGTTAATTTTAGTAATTATACTATTATCTTTTAATTTTAAAATAAATTTCATATTTTTTATTTTTATATTTAATCTAATATATCTTACTTAAAAGGGTGATTTTATGTTTCCATTAAATAAAAATAGTAAAACTAAAAATATACTTTCATTAATACTTTATTGTTTTTTAGTAATAGCACTATTTGCACACTTTTTTTATTGCATAGGAAAAGTGCCTCCTAGTCATTATGTTTCTAAAAATAATATTTTAAGTGCTGTTTCAGCTAGTGCTAATATTTTTAATATTAATTCTAATACAACCTTAAATGAAAATATTAGTGTTTATGAAGAAAAGCTTACTAAATTCATTAGCTCAGCTTTTAATGAGCGTAATAATAGTTTTTTAAATGGAAATGTATATAAATTATATAATTATTATGGTACTTCTGATGCTAATGCTAAATATTCATTAGATTATGAATTTAAAAGGATAGCTTATTTAAGGGATTGGTCTTTAGAACGTTCTATAATTTTTACAAGCATTAATTCATTAGTTATTATAAATAAAGTAACTAAAAATAATAATAAAATAATAGTAAATTTAGATGAATATTATAACTTTAATTATATTCATAATAAGCAATTTGCTTCAAATAAGTTTTCATTTACAATTCCACATATTTTAACACTTTATAGTTATACAAATGACTTAGGAGAGGAATGTTTTATTATTGATAAGGATTATTATAGTGATGTATTTAATGATGAATTAAATGATTATAATTTTTATTTAACTGAAACTTCATTACCTTATACAAAAAAAATTAATCCTAATTATAAAGTTTCAGAACAATTTAATAAAAATGATATTATAAGATTTGATAAATCACTATTTACTGATCATAAGGCAATAATATCTGGTTATGATTCAAATGGTTATCCTTTAATAGATAGTAACTCCTTTAATATTTCTAATATGCCTTTTGATTTAGGTTGGAAAGAAAAAAATATAAAATTATCATATTAAAAAAATATTACTGGAAATCAAAATTTCCAGTAATATTTTATTTATAAAAAACTATATTACATTAAATTATATATTATTAATATCTATTATTTAATTTCATTTGACGCTCTATATCTCTCTTTGCTGCTTTTTCAAGCATTGAATCTCTCTTATCATAGTTTTTCTTACCTTTACAAATTCCAAGAGCTACTTTAACTCTTCCATTTTTAAGATATAAAGATAATGGAACTAATGTATATCCATCTCTTGAAACTAATCCAGCTAATCTTCCTATTTGCTCTTTATGAAGTAATAACTTTCTTTCTCTTAGTGGATCAACATTAAATATATTACCTTGTTCATATGGACTAATGTGCATATTTAAAATAAATATTTCACCATTTCTAACATCAGCATAGCAATCCTTAAGGTTACATTTTCCACCCCTTATAGATTTTACTTCTGTACCAACTAATTCGATTCCCGCCTCCATTGTTTCTTCAACAAAATAATCATGACGAGCTTTTCTATTTTCAGCTAAAGAATTACTATTTTTAACTCTTGCCATTTTCCCACCCACTTTATTAATTATCTTCTTGCTTTGTTCCAAACTCCTTCTTAATTTCTGCAATTATTGATGCTGTTTCTTCACTTGGAACAATTTCCTTTAAATCTTGCTCACTCTCTACAATATCAAAGAAAACTTCTCTATTATCAATATCAACTCTAGAACACTTAACTTTCACTGAATCTCCCAGTCTATAAACCTTTTTATTTCTTTGTCCTAATAACATTAAATGCTGCTCATCATAAATATAATAATCATCATCTAAATCATTAATATGAACAAGACCTTCTACTGTATTAGGCAGCTCAACAAATATACCAAATGATGTAACTGAAGATATAATTCCTTCAAATTCTTCACCAATTCTATCCATCATATATTCAGCTTTCTTTAAGTCATCTACTTCTCTTTCTGCTTCTTCTGCTAATCTTTCCATTTCTGATGATTGCTTAGCTGCTATATCTACTATTGGTGTTAATTTAGTTATTCTCTTTTCATCAATTTTACCATTTAAATATTCCTTTATTATTCTATGAATTTGTAAATCAGGATATCTTCTTATTGGAGATGTAAAATGACAATAATAAGTTGCTGCTAATCCAAAGTGACTTGAACATTCTGGAGTATATTTTGCTTTCATCATACTTCTTAATAAAAGTGTACTTACTACAGTTTCTTCTTTTTTTCCTTTTACCTTTTCTAATACTTCTTGAAGAATTCTTGGATGAATGTCTTGAGAAACTTTCATTGTATACCCTAAATTATATATAAATTCTCTAAACTTTTCTAGTTTTTCTTCATCTGGATTTTCATGAACTCTATATACAAAAGGTAAATTAGTCCAAAACATATGCTCTGCTATAGTTTCATTACAAACAAGCATAAATTCTTCAATTATTCTATTTGCTATTTCTCTTTCATATGGCTTTATATCAATAGGTTTACCATTATTATTTAATATTATCTTTGATTCTTCAAAATCAAAATCTATAGCGCCTCTTTTCATTCTCTTTTCTCTAAGAATTAAACAAAGCTCTTCCATTGTTTTAAAATCATCAACAAGATAATCATATTTTTTTATAAGTTCTTCATCATTATCTCTTAATATTTTAGTAACATCAGTATATGTCATTCTTTCAGAAGTTCTTATAACAGTTTCTGCTATTTCATGATCACAAACCTTACCTTTATTATCAATAATCATAAAACAACTTAAAGCTAATCTATCAACTTTAGGGTTAAGAGAACATATTCCATTAGATAACTTTTTAGGAAGCATAGGAATAACTCTATCTATTAGATAAACAGAAGTTGCTCTTTTTAATGCTTCTTTATCTAAAGGATTCTTTTCTTTAACATAATGTGAAACATCAGCAATATGAACACCTAATTTATATTTTCCATTTTCTAATTTTTCAATAGATACAGCATCATCAAGGTCCTTTGCATCTTCTCCATCTATTGTAACCATTCTAATATTTCTAATGTCTTTTCTTCTCTTAATTTCCTTTTCATCTATTTCTTCAGGTATTCCCTCTGCATATGCTAATACCTTAGCTGGAAATTCTTCTGGAAGACCATGTTTTTTAATTATTGTTAAAATATCTAATCCTTTTTCGCCCTTTTTTCCTAATACTTCTTTAATTACACCTTCTGGACTTCTTCTCTTATCTGGCCATTTAGTTACTTCAGCAATAACTATATCCCCATGATTTGCCCCATTTTTATCTTTCTTAGAAATAAAAATATCTTGATTTAATCTAGTATCTTCAGGAACCACAAATCCAAAATTTCTACTATCTTCATAAACACCAATTATTTTAGTATTAGCTCTTTCAAGAATTTCTATTACTTCTCCTTCTCTCTTTTTACCATTAACATCATCTCTAGTTATTTGAACAATAACTCTATCATTATTCATTGCACCATTAATAAATGAACTTGGTATAAAGACATCTCTTTCCCCATCTTCTTCAGGAATTAAAAATCCAAATCCCTTTTTATGTGATTGAATTCTTCCCTTTATTAATCCTAATCTTTCTGGCACAGCAAATTTATCTTTATTTGTTCTAACTATAGACCCTTCTAATTCCATTATTTTTAATGTCTTTTTAAAAACCTTATATTCATCTGGACTAATATCAAAAACTGAAACTAATTCTTGAATATCCATAGGTCTATATGCTTCTTCTTTCATGAAGCTAAGTAGGGTTTCCTTTATTCCCATGTAATTTCCTCCATTAACATATAATTTTCTCCATTTTTTTCTTATACACACTATTTATTATACTACCACATGTTTGATTTTTTATTCAATATAAGGCTTACTAAATCTCGCTTATTATACTTTATTCAATTACTTTTGTTTTAACTACCAAGACTTAATTTATATTTATTTCTAAATTCTTTACTTATTTAAATTAGATTTTATTTTCTAAAATATTATAAACACTATATTTATAGGGTATCCTAACTTAAAGTAAATTAATAAAGGGAATGTACCACTAATATAGATACACTCCCTAAATATCTTAAATTAAGTTTAAAGCTATTGTGTTAACAGCAAATAAAAGCATTGAAACTATAGTAACCTTAGCTAACATAGCCTCTTTTGTCTTTGATTTATTTTTTGTAAAAAAAGTTTCACTTTTACTACCTTGAATTAATCCACTTAAAGCATCAGCTTTACTTTTTTGCATTAATATTGAACCAACAACTATTAACCCTAAAATTGCTTCTAAAACAAATAAAAAAGTTTTCATGGCTATTACCTCCCATATTATACTTTCGTGCATATTCATATAACTTTATCATAACATAATATATAATACTTATCAAGAATATTTACAAATACCACCAATCAAAAAGAGGATGTCTCACTAAAACTTTTATACACAATATATTGTTTTAAAAAATAAAAATTAATACAATATATTGTAGTATTTATTCTTAATGCGACATCCCCTTTTTGAGGAAATTTTATAAAAAATATATCGTTTAAGCAAAATTATTTTAGTGGCAAATGACAAGTGACAAATTTCAAGTTTAGGTATAAATTCAGAAACTCTCCAAGGAGTTTCCTCATTAACTTGCCACTTATCACTTGCCACTTTATTCTATCTGTATTCTACGTCGTCACCATCAACTAGTTCTGAATTTTCTTTTATATATTTAACTAATTCATCAACTTGAGCATATGCTACTGCAACATAAGTATCTGCTGCTCCATAGTATATTGCTATTCTTCCTGTTTCAGGATCTTGAAGTGTTGCACATGGGAATGCTACATTTGGAACAAATCCTGTTATTTCATATTCTTTTTCAGGAGTTAATAAGTAATCTCTAGTTCTATATAATACTTTTGATGGATTATCTTTATCTAATATAGCAGCACCCATGCTGTATACAAATCCATTACAAGTTCCAGAAACACCATGATAGAACATTAACCATCCTTCTGATGTTTCAATTGGTGTAGCACCACTACCTATTTTAGTTCCTTGCCACCAACCTTGGCCACCTTTTGTCATAACTCTTCTGTGTCTTCCCCAGTGAACTAAGTCTGGACTTTCACTTAAGAATATATCACCAAATGGAGTATGTCCACTATCACTTGGTCTGCTTAATAATAAGAATTTATCATTAACCTTTCTTGGGAATAAAACACCATTTCTGTTAAATGGAATAAATGGATTTTCAAGTCTTACAAATGTCTTGAAGTCCTTTGTCATTCCTAATCCTAGTGCTGCTCCACCAAAATCACAGCACCAAACTATATAATAAGTATCATCTATCTTAACTAATCTTGGGTCATAAGCATAACTTGGTTGATAATCATTTCCTTGTTCATCTACCCAATGAATTTCTTCATCTTCTATATCCCAATTTAAAGCATCTGTACTTCTTCCTAAATGTAATTGTGGTCTTCCATTTTTATGATCAGCTCTAAATACACCTATAAATCCATCTTCATAAGGAAGTACTGCACTATTAAATATTCTTGCACTTTTCTTTGTTGGATTCCAATCAATTATAGGATTGTTGTTATGTCTCCAAACAACTCCCTCAAATCCTTCTGGTTTTTCTTGCCATGGCATGTTTTTTACTGCATCACCGTAAATCTTAACTTTTTCCATAATACCCTCCATTTAATATATTGAAATATAACTTAATTACTTATTTAAATGTAATACTTAATGCTTACATTTTCTTTTACCTTACTAAATAGTAAACTATTCATTATAAAGTATCTTTAATTAATAATTTGTTTAACAAAAATATTTCTTTTGAAAAATCTTGTTAACAATTACATACTTAATTTACTATGTTCTAGCTTTAATTTCTATAGATTTTACCCTTTACCTTTGTTTTTGTATATATATCTGTAAAAAAGTTAGAAAAGTTTTAATTTTAAATAAAAACTTTAGATTTTTATTACTATAAAAACGTGAACTACTCTCCACTTATAGAAGTGGGAGCTTCTTGGTCAATATACCTAACGGTACAAGTTTACCCAAGCTTACAAGATAGTTCCTACCTCAAGATAATACCAAAATTATATTACTAATTTTAGTAAGTTTTTACTTGCATTTATATCTCTATCGTGTTTTGTACCACATTCTGGACAAGTCCACTCTCTCATTGCTAAGTTTTTTA
>SKEG01000434.1_pt1 | contig 45118 bp, 43 predicted proteins | sample 4826631 | NCBI WGS metagenome assembly SKEG01 (sample SAMN11008815, study PRJNA524170) | human gut metagenome | biome: Human fecal sample; material: Feces; isolation source: fecal sample from pouch patient p26, p34, p50 | host: Homo sapiens | place: Israel: Tel-Aviv | collected 2016-11-02
GCCAGGGCGTGGACTACACCGAATGCGGCGATCTGGCCAACCTGTCCGACTTCTTTGACGAGGCAAAGGCCAAGGAATACCGCGACGCCGCTGTGGAAGAGCTGACTGCTGCCGGGGCCACCTTTCCCATCAAGGTGCAGTACCCCTACAACCCCGCCGTGGTGGACTGGGACAAGCAGTGTCAGGTGTTCAAGCAGCAGGTGGAGGGCGTTCTGAACGACGGCTTCGACTTTATCAACATCATCATCACCCAGGGCCCCTCCGACAACTTCCTGAACGCCGTGCGCCGTGTGGGTGCCTATGAGCTCATGTCCTACTACTGGGGTGCCGACTACTCCGACCCCGAGACCGAGGTGTACCCCTTCTATCAGGAAGCCGGCGACCGCGGCACCTGCTATGCGTTCCTGCGCACCGGCGTGGAGGACGGCATCATCACCGGTGAGACGGCCGAGTACGTCATGACCTACATGGACATGGTGGAAAAGGCCAAGGCCATCACCGAGGATCTGGATGCCCGGTATGAAGCCTTTGCCAATGCCGAGGCCTATCTGATCCAGAATGCCCTGGTGGTGCCGCTGGGCCTGCCCGTGCCGCCGTACATTGCCACCCGCCTGAACCTGTGGGAGGGTCAGTACGCCCCCACCGGCCTTTCGTCCAACCGCCTGAAGGGCGTGCACATCCTGGACCACTACGTCTCCATGGACGAGTACGACCAGAACCGGGACGCCCGGTAAATCATTCTGAATCTCCTCCGCTTCGCTTTGGATATTTTCAGCGGAAATATGTTTTTCTTTGCAACTCGGAAAAATCTGCGGATTTTTCCGAGTTGCTTTTTCACGGGAGGGGAACTTCCTCAGTCTGCTTCGCAGCCGTGACTGAGGGAGTTTCCACCGCCTTTTCAACAGCTTTTGCTCAAAAAATCTTCAAATCACTTTTCAAACTTAAGAAATTGCGGTATTCTATTCTTATCTGTATTTCAAAAGAAAAAGAGAGGTGCACACTATGGTGCAATATCTCGCAAAGCGCATCGGGCGTTCTCTGCTGACGCTGTTCATCATTGTAACGCTGGTGTTCTGCCTGCTGCGGCTCATGCCGGTGGAAGGCTATTTTGCAAACTACGAAAAAATGACCGCGGCCCAGATCCAGGCGGGTCTGCAGTCCATGGGCCTGCTGGACCCGCTGCCGGTGCAGATCGGCCGGTTCTGGAAAGACGCCCTGCACGGTGACCTGGGCGTGAGCCACATCTACAAGGTCAACGTGCCGGTGACCGAGATCCTGGCCCAAAAGCTGCCCATCTCCATCCAGATGGGCGTGCTGGCTATGCTGCTGAGCCTTGTGCTGGGCATCCCGCTGGGGCTTGTCATGGGCCGGTGCAAGAACCGCTGGCCCGACAAACTGGGCACAGCCCTCATCGTGCTCATCCAGGCCGTGCCGGCTGCCGTGTACTTTTTGTACATCCAGATGTACGGCACCTCCGTTCTGGGGGTGGGCCTGCTGTTCGACGCCGCCAACTGGCGCTACTGGGTGCTGCCGGTGTGCAGCATGAGCCTGGCAAACCTGGCCTTCTACGCCATGTGGCTGCGCCGCTATATGGTGGACGAGAGCAACAAGGACTACGTCAAGCTGGCCCGTGCCAAGGGTGTGAGCGAAAGCAATATCGCGCTGCATCATGTGTTCCGCAACGCCATGGTGCCGCTGGTGCAGTACATTCCCTCGGCGTTTCTCAACACGGTGGTGGGCTCCATTTACATTGAGAGCCTGTACAGCATCCCCGGTATGGGCGGACTGCTGGTGACCTGCGTGCAGCGCCACGACAACACCATGGTGCAGGGCATCGTGCTGCTGTACGCCTGCGTGGGCATCGTGGGCCTGATCCTGGGCGATGTGCTCATGGTGCTCATTGATCCCCGCATCAACTTTGGCAAGAAAGAAGGTGGCCGCTGATGCTTTCGTTCCTGAAACGGGAAAAATCCAAAAAGCTGGAAAACCAGCTCAACACCCTGCAGAAGGAAGGCCCTGCTGCCTGGGCAGACCTGCCGGAGGACGAACTGTTCACCCCCGCCGGGTTCCACGCCGAGCAGGCCGAGGCCACGGCCAGCTCCAACTACAGCTACTGGGGCAGCACCTTCCGTGCTTTCTTCAAGAACAAGGCAGCCGTGGCCCTGCTCATCGCGCTGGTGGCCGTGGTGGCCTTTGCCTTTCTCCAGCCTTATCTGCCGGGGCAGGCGGACCCCAACCTCTGCGCCGTGGACCCCGTCACCGGCATCCAGTACCGCAACATCGCTCCCGGGCAGGACGGCTTTATCTGGGGTTCCAACTCCATCGGGCAGGACCTGTGGGCCCGCATCTGGGCCGGTGCCCGCACCAGCCTGACCATTGCCTTTTTCGTGGCTCTCATCGAAGCCGTGGTGGGCATCACTGCCGGTGTGCTGTGGGGCTATGTGCGCGGGCTGGATTTTCTGTTCACGGAGCTGTACAACATCTTTGACAACATTCCCACCGCCATTGTGCTGATCCTCATCTCCTATGTGGCCTCCCCCAGCATCTGGACCATGATCCTGGGCATGTCCATCAAGGGCTGGATCGAGATGGCGCGGTTCATCCGCAACCAGATCCTCATCATCCGTGACCGTGACTACAACGTTGCCTCCCGCTGCATCGGCACCCCCACGGTGCGCATCGTGCTGCGCAACCTGCTGCCGTATCTGGTGTCGGTGATCATGCTGCGCATGGCCCTCACCATTCCGGAAGCCATCGGCAACGAGGTGTTCATCACCTACATCGGCCTGGGCCTCTCGGTGGAGACGCCCTCGCTGGGCAATCTGGTCAACGACGGCCGCAAGGTGATGATGCAGGCCGGTCTGCGCTACCAGCTGCTCTACCCCACCCTGATTCTGAGCTTTGTCACTATTGCGTTCTATCTGATCGGCAACGCGTTCTCGGACGCCGCCGACCCAAAGAACCACCTGCAGTAAGGAGGAATGCATGATGAACGAAAATGACTGCATCCTCTCGGTGCAGGGGCTGGATATCCGGTTCAACCTGCGCGGCCGGGTGCTGCACGCCATCCGCGGCATCGACCTGGACCTGTACCGGGGCGAAGTGCTGGCCGTCGTGGGCGAGTCCGGCTCCGGCAAGAGCGTGTTCACCAAGAGTTTCATGGGCCTGTTGGACACCAATGGCTCCATCACCGGCGGCACCATCGACTACTGCCCTACCCCCGGCGCAGAGCCAGTGCGCCTGTCCGGCCTGAAAACCGAAAAGGACTGGCTACGCATCCGGGGCCGCGAAATTGCCATGATCATGCAGGACCCCATGACCAGCCTGAACCCGCTGAAAACCATCGGCGACCAGATTTTGGAGGCCGTGACCCTGCATCAGGGCCTGAAGGGCACCGAGGCCAGGGCCAGAACACTGGAATATCTGCGGGACGTGGGCATCTCTGACCCGGAAGTGCGGTTCAAGCAGTACCCCCACGAGTTCTCCGGCGGCATGCGTCAGCGCGTGGTGATCGCCATTGCGGTGGCCTGCAGCCCGAAGATCCTGATCTGTGACGAGCCCACCACCGCGCTGGATGTGACCATTCAGGCTCAGATTTTGCAGCTGCTCAAGGAGCTGCGGGCCAAGTACCACCTGACCATCGTCATGATCACCCACGACCTGGGCGTCGTGGCCAACATTGCCGACCGGGTGGCCGTGATGTACGCCGGCGACATCGTAGAGATCGGCACCGCCGACGAGATCTACTATGACCCCCGCCACCCCTACACCTGGGCTCTGCTGTCCAGCATGCCCCAGATGGGCATAAAAGGCGAGGACCTGTTCAACATCGTGGGCACCCCGCCCAACCTCTTTGCCGAGATCCGCGGCGACGCCTTTGCGCCCCGCAACCCGCAGGCACTGAAGATCGACTATGTCAAGCGCCCGCCGTACTTTGAAGTTTCGCCCACCCACAAGGCCAAGACCTGGCTGCTGGACCCCCGGGCACCCCACATCGAGCCGCCTGCTGCGGTGAAAAAACTGCAAAAGGAGGGCTTGTAAGATGGCCGAGGAAAAAGAAGTCCTTCTGGAAGTGAAGGACCTGAATGTGACCTACGGCTCCGGCCGCAAGGCCTTTGCCGCCGTACAGAACGCCAATTTCCAGATCTACAAGGGCGAGACCTTTGGTCTGGTAGGCGAGTCCGGCTCCGGCAAGACCACCATCGGCCGGGCCATCCTGCGCATTCTGCCCACCTCTGGCGGTGAGATCCTGTACAAGGGCCAGAAGATCAACGGCAAAATCCCGCGTGCGCTGGACAAGCAGATCACCCGTGAGATCCAGATGATCTTTCAGGACCCGCAGTCCTCGCTGAACGAGCGCGCCAAGGTGAGCTACATCGTGGGCGAGGGCCTGCAGAACGTGCGGCCCGACCTCTCCGCCGCCCAGCGGGAAGAAAAAGTGCGGCAGGCTTTGCTGGACGTGGGCCTGCTGCCGGAGTTTGCTTCCCGCTTTCCCCACGAATTTTCCGGCGGCCAGCGGCAGCGCATCGGCATTGCCCGGGCCCTCATCGTGGAGCCGGAATTCATTGTGGCCGATGAGCCCATCAGCGCTCTGGACATGTCCATCCGCGCCCAGGTGCTCAACCTGCTGCGCCGCCTGCAGAAGGAGCGCGGCATCACCTACCTGTTCATCGCCCATGATCTCTCGGTGATGCGCTACATTTCGGACCGCATCGCAGTCATCCACAAGGGCAGCATCGTGGAACTGGCCGACGCGGAGGAGCTGGTGGCCCACGCCATCCATCCCTACACCCGCAGCCTGCTGTCCGCCATCCCCATGCCGGACCCCCGCCGGGAGCGCAATAAAAAGCTGTTGGTGTACGACCCCGCCATGCACGATTATTCCACCGAAGCGCCCCAGTGGCGGGAGCTGCGCCCGAGGCACTGGGTTCTTTGCAGCGCCGCCGAGGCCGCGCAGTGGCTGCCGCAGGCCTGAGCTGCTTCGGGTCGCGATCCAACCACTTTACACAGTTTTCACCAGATGAACCGTTGATGGTTCGTCCTTTTTTGATTTCTCACAGTTTATTCCTTGACATTCCGACTGCCGTCCACTACAATAGCGGTGGGCCGTTTTGGCCTTTTGCCTGTCAGAAAGTGTCCGGCAGAACATGCTTTTTTCTGCCGTTTCTGGGAAAATGAAAGAAGAAGAAAAAAAAGAAAGGTCCTGAATCCTATGACGACTGCACCACACGAACCCGTCTACGCATCCGTCGCAAAACCTTGGCTCAAATACTATGACCCCAAGTTCTTCGATCAGACGCCGCCTGAATGCAGCGCCTTCGAGTACGTCTGCCGCCAGAACAAAACGCACTTGACCGAGACCGCCATCACCTATTACGGCCGCAAGATCACTTATGCCGACCTCATCGTCAACGTCAAAAAGACGGCGGCGGCCTTCCGTGCCATCGGCATGAAAAAAGGCGACATTGCCACCGTGGTCAGCGTGATGACCCCGGAGGTCATCTATGCGTTCTATGCTGCCGACATGATCGGTGCCTCCCTGAATCTGGTGGACCCGCGCTATAGTGCTGAGGGCATCCACGAGTACATCACCGAGGTGGACTCCCACCTGCTCATCTGCCTGAACGTGGTCTACGACCGCTGCCAGCAGGCTGCCAAGCGCACCAACGTGGAACGGGTGCTGGTGGTGTCCCCCGCCGACTCCCTGCCGCTGCATCTGGCCGTGGGCTACAAGCTGTCCACCCCCGACAAGAACCGCTATTCTTCCAACGTGATCCGCTGGAAGGATTTCATTGCCGCCGGTGAGGGCAAAGACACCGGTGCCGAGCCTTACGACCCGAACCACACCTGCGTGGTGGTGCACACCGGCGGCACCACCGGCTCGCCCAAGGGCGTCATGCTGACCGATGTGGACTTCAACTCCATCGCACAGCAGTTCGGTGCTTACGAAAAGCTGTTCCGCCGCGGCCAGAAGCTGATGAACATCATGCCCCCGTTCATTGCCTATGGCTACGCCTGCGGCGTGCACCTGCCGCTGGTGCTGGGCCTTACCGTGATCATCATCCCCAATCTGGACCCTGCAAAGCTGGGTGCCCTGATCTGGAAGTACAAGCCGGAGCACATGTTCGGCGTGCCGGCCCACTACCAGCAGATGGCCTCTTCGCTGCTGCTGAAGAACAAGGATCTGTCCTTCATCCGCAACTATGCTGCCGGCGGCGACGCCATCACGGTGGGTGCCGAGCAGAGCGTGAACGACTTCCTGGCCGCTCACGGCGTGGAGTACGGCCTGGCCAAGGGCTACGGCATGACCGAGGTTTCTTCTGCCGCCACCGCTGCTTCCGGCCTTGCCAACAAGGTGGGCAGTGTGGGCATCCCGCTGGTGAACACCCTTGTGTCGGTGTTTGAGCCCGGTACCGACACCGAGCTTCCATCGGCGAGCGCGGTGAGCTCTGCATCTCCGGCCCTGCCATCATGAAGGGCTACTACGGCAAGCCCGCCGAAACGGCTGCCCTGCTGCGCCACCACTCGGATGGCCGCGTCTGGGCACACACCGGCGACGTCGGCTATATGGATGAGGACGGCTTCGTGTTCCTGGACTCCCGCATCAAGCGGCTGATCATCCGCCACGATGGCTTCAAGGTGTTCCCCTCCATGATTGAGAACGTCATCAGCCGCCACCCCGCCGTGCAGCAGTGCTCGGTGGTGGGCTGCACCGACAAGGACCATGTGCAGGGCCGCCTGCCCTTTGTGTATGTCGTGCTGAACCCCGCTGCTGACCACAAAAAGCGTCAGATCGTGCGGGAGCTGCAGCAGATCTGCAAAGAAGAGCTGCCGGAGTATGTGCAGCCCGTGGGCTACAAGTTCCTCGATGAGCTGCCGCTGACCCCCATCGGTAAGGTGGACTACCGCAAGCTGGAGGAAAAGATCACCTCCCGCGACTACTGATCCTGCTTTTTACGGCCGTGCCTTCGTGCACGGCCGTTTTTTGTATTTCCCGACACATTCCGGAAAATGGGCCTTGACATTCCTTGCCGCTCTTTTTATCATAGAAGAAACGTTGAAGAAATGTTTCCGAGCTTAAAAGGAGGATCCTCATGAAAAAACGCATTCTCAGCCTGCTGCTGACCCTGGCTCTGCTGGTGCTGCCGGTGGTCTCTGCCGGGGCTGCCCAGCCAGACCCCACCCTGGTGCAGACCCAGACGGAAGCTGCGGAAGCAGCCCAGCACCAGTATTCCTACATTGCCCTGGGCGACAGCATCGTAGCCGGCATCGGCCTGCCGGATGCGGTCTACCAGCGGAACGGCCGGTACTACGATGTGTCCGGCAACTACCAGGGCTACTCCAAGGATTGCTATGTGGCCCGGGTGGCCGAGGGCCTGGGCCTGAGCCGGGACCAGACCGCCAACTACGGAATGCCTGCCCTGATGAGCGGCGACCTGCTGGAGCTGGTGCGGACAGGCTCCTGCCAGAGTGCCAGCATCAATTTCTCTCTGCCTGACCTGCGCCAGGAGCTGAAGCACGCTCAGGTGATCACGGTGGAGATCGGTGCCAACGACGTACTGGTGCCTATCATGTACGGCATTGCCTCTGCCATGGGCGGCCCCCAGGTCTTTGAGGCCCTGCTGCCTATGCTGGAGGGCGACTTCCGCCAGATGGACGCCTCCTCCTTTGCCGCCCTGCGAGAGAACCTGGACTCTTTGAACATCACGGCTCAGCAGCGCAAAGCCCTGCTGAAGCTGCTGGACAGCGGCATTGCAGAGATCTGCACCCAGAGCCAGGCCTCTACCCTGGCCAACCTTGAGGCCCTGCTCCAGGAGCTGAAGGCCCTGAACCCCGACGCCCAGATCGTTCTGGTGGGCTACTACAATCCCGTTCCCCTGCTGCCGGCTCCTGCCAACCCCTTTGTCAAGCACTTCCGCACCCTGAACCGCTCGGTGCAGAAGCTGGCCCAGCAGTACGACGTGGCTTTTGCCTCTGCCGCCTACACCCTGGTGGCCAACGACGCCCACCCCACCGCCTGCGGCCACAAATATCTGGCACGTCAGATCCTGAAGGCTCTGGAAAAGTAATTTTTTCTGAGTTTGCCATATAAGGAGGTTCATTATGAAAAAACGTCTTGTCAGCCTGCTGCTAGCCCTGGCACTGCTGGTGCTGCCGGTACTGCCTGCCTTTGCAGCAGAGGAAGATTCCTATACCTATGTTGCCCTGGGTGACAGCATCACCACCGGCGTGGGCCTGAAGGACACCCACTTTTCCAGCACCGCCAAGAGCTATGATGTGCAGGAAAACTACCATGGTTACTCTAAAGACTGCTATGTGGCCCGGGTGGCCGACGCCCTGGGCCTGGACCGGGACCATGCCGTGAACTACGGGATGCCTGCTGCCATGAGCAGCAACATCCTGGACCTGGTCAGGACCGGCTCCACCGCCTCCGGTGTCGCCTACTACGACCTGCCTACCCTGCGGCAGGAACTGACAGACGCCGACCTGATCACCCTGCTCATCGGCTCCAACGACACTGTGCTGCAGCTCATGGGGGCCATGGGCAGAGCCACCAACGGCAAGGCCACCAAACTGCTGATTCCCCTGCTGACGGGCACCATGCGGGAGCTGAATCTCCAGACCCTCCAGACCCTGAGAAAGAGCCTGGAAAACCTGGACCTGACCCCGGAAGAGCTGAAGGCTGCCCTGAAGCTGCTGGATTCCGGCATGGAGGAGATCTGTGACCAGACCCGGGATCAGACCGTGGCCAACGTGGAACAGATCCTCCAGGAGCTGAGAGCCCTGAACCCTGACGCCCAGATCATTCTGGTGGGTTACTACAACCCCCTGCCCTTCCTGCCCACCTACGGCAGACACTTCCGCCTGCTGAACCGCTCCGTCAAGGCCCTGGCCCAGCAGTACGGCGCAGACTATGTATCCATCCCCTATACCTCCATTGCCAACGACGGTCACCCCACGGTGTGCGGTCACAAGTACATCGCTCGTCAGATCCTGAAGGCCGTCCGCAAGTAAACGTTTCGTTTTTTCAAGGCCCTGCCTGTCCGGCAGGGTCTTTTTGCTTTCCTGCGTTTATTTCCGGCATTCAGCTTCAAAAGCTTCTGTTTTGACAACTTTTTCCTGCGATTTTCCACGTTTTGTCAATTGACATTTCCCCTTCATTTCCTTATCATGGAAGCAGTTCCGCAGCCTTGAGATGTTGCGGGGAAAGAGGGAATGATGACCATGAAAACAAAACGCATTGCAAGCCTGCTGCTGTCGGCCGCGCTGCTGCTGTCGCTGGCCGTTCCTGCCTTTGCAGAGAACCCCACCACCGAAGAGACTGCTGAGCCGGAAACCGCCGTGCAGGAAGTGGAGCCGGAAGCTCTTACCGAAGACGATGCTGTGGCGCCTGTTGCAGAGCCCACCGCCAAAAAAGAGTACACCTATGTCGCCATCGGTGACAGCGTGACCGCCGGCGTGGGCCTGAGCGGCCTGCAGTACAAGCTGGTCCAGAACGGCTTCGATATGTCCGGCAATTACAAAGGCTACGATGGCCAGTGCTTTGTGGGCTATGTAGCCGACCAGCTGGGCCTGGATCGTGACCACGCCATCAACCTGGGCCTGCCCGCCGTGATGACCAAGGACCTGGCAGACCTGATCGAGACTGGTGCCATGCCCGCCATGAACCATTATTCCGGCGTGCAGTATACCTCGGTGCCGGAGCTGAAGGAATATATCCAAAAAGCGGACCTCATCACCTTGCAGATCGGTGCCAACGACGCCCTGATCCGTACCATCGTGGCCCTGGGCGAGGCTACCAACTGGAAAAGTGAAAAGCTGGCCAACAGCATGGTCACCGGAATGTTCCGTAACCTGACCCCGGACAACATCGACTACTTTATGGACTGCCTGAAGCAGCTGACCCTGACCCCCTCGGAGTTCCGTGCCGTGATGTATCTGCTGACCACCGGCATGGGCCAGATCTGCACCTCCACCTACGCCGACACTGTGACTCAGCTGGAGCGTGTGATGAAGGACCTGCGTGAGCTGAACCCGGAGGCCCAGATCATGATACTGAGCTACAATAACCCGGTGCCCCTGATGCCCTCCTGGAGCCGCCACTTCCGTCGGCTGAACACCGCCGCAGCCAAGCTGGCCGCCCAGTATGATGTGACCTATGTGCCCATCCCCTATACCCGCACCGCCAACGACGGCCACCCCACCGTTTCCGGCCACAAGTACATTGGCCGCCAGATCCTCAAAGCCGTCAATTACTGATCCATAAACATGCAGCAAAAAAGGGCCTGTCTCTTGTGAGACAGGCCCTTTTTTGGGGTTGCAGTTTGTTTTCTCAACTCAGGCGGCCGCTTTCTACCGAGTAGGTCACATCGGCGGCAGCCATGGTGGACTTGCGGTGGGAAACCAGCAGCACCGTCTTGTCCCGGCACTCGGCCCGCACCGCCTTGAGGATCACGCCCTCGTTCAGGCTGTCGAGGTTGGAGGTAGGCTCGTCCAGCAGCAGGAAGGGTGCATCGTGCAGGAATGCCCGCGCCACACCGATGCGCTGCCGCTCGCCGCCGGACAAGGCCCCGCCCAGCTCACCCACGGGGGTGTCATACCCCTTGGGCAGGCTGCGGATAAAGCCGTCCAGTGCGGCCTTTTTGCAGGCCGCTTCCACTTCTTCGCGGGTGGCATCCCGCTTGGCGATGCGGATATTGTTCTCGATGGTGTCGTTGAACAGCTCCGTCTCCTGGGTCACAAGGCTCTCCTGTGCCCGCAGGGTGGCCGTGTTCACCCGGCGGATGTCCTCCTCGCCAAAGCGGATGGTGCCGGTGTTCACATCCCAGAAACGCATGAGCAGCCGCAGGAAGGTGGACTTGCCGCTGCCGGAACGGCCGGTGATGCCCACGATCTTCTTTTCCGGGATAGTCAGGCTCAGGTCGTGCAGCACCTCTTCGTCCGCATAGGAGAAGCTCACATGCTCCGCCTGCGCCCCCGCAAAGGCCGTGTGGGCACCATCGGTCACGTCGGCGGTCACAGGCTCTTCGTCCAGCAGGTCCAGCACACGGTCGGCGCTGGCAAACACCTGGGTCAGGCTGGCACCGAGGTTGGCCAGTGCCACCACCGGGCCAAAGGAGCTCAGAGCCGACAGGGTGCAGATGAGCACCTCTTCCTCGCCCATCTGGCCGTTCCGGTACAGCTGCAGGCTCACTCCCAGCACCGCGATGACCGTAAACAGGATCAGGGTGTTGGTGATGGCCACGGTCAGGCCCTCGCGGTATTTCAGGGCCTTCTGCTTCTCGCCCAGTGTCTCGCTGTGGGCCGTGATGCCGGCCGCACGGGCGGCGGTGTCCTGATATTGCAGCGTATCACGCAGGCCGCGCAGGCTCTCCAGCACATAGCTGTTGATGTCGGCCAGGGCCTGCCGGTACTCCCGGGCCACCTTGTCACCGCGCTTTGCGCTCCACACCGGCAGGGCTACGCCCACCAGCAGGTACCCGGCCAGCAGCACCAGCGCGGGCAGGATGTGGTAACTGGCCACAAAACCGGTCATGCCGATGACACAGATGCAGGCAATGCAGATGGGCGAGATGGTGTGGGCGTAGAACACTTCCAGTGCCTCGATGTCGGCGGTGATCAGGGAGATCAGGTCGCCGCGGTCACGGCCCTCCAGCTTGGCCGGGGTCAGGCGGCGCAGCGCGCCGAACACCTGATCCCGGATGAGGGCTAGCAGCTTGAAAGCGATAGAGTGGTTGGAAGCCTGCTCTGCATAGCGCAGGATGCCGCGCAGCAGAGCAAATACCAGAATGCAGGCAAAGGAAACGCCCACCGAGCGCAGCGGGCTGGCCAGCCCCAGCGCCCGCAGGATGCCAAAGCCGCCGAAAATGGTGATGAAGGTGGCGCAGAAATGCCCCGCCACGCCCATGACGATGGCCGCCAGCATGATGGGCAGCATGGGCTTGACCAGCACGATGAGGCGGCCCACAAGGATAAAGGGGCTGCGATGCTTGGGTTCGTTCATATCAGGCATCCTCCGTTTCCAGCGTTTCCAGCTGCTTCTGGGCCGTGTACAGACGGCTGTAGGCGCCCTGCTTTTTCAGCAGTTCCGCGTGGGTGCCCCGCTCTGCGATGCGGCCCTTGTCCAGCACATAGATGCAGTCGCTGTCCACCACGTTGGCCAGCCGGTGGGAGATCAGGATCACCGTTTTGCGGCCCGCCAGGCTCCGGATGGCTGCTATGATGTCGTTTTCGCTCTCGGCGTCCACGTTGGAAGTGGCTTCGTCAAACAGATAAATGGGGGTGTCGTGCAGCAGGGCGCGGGCCATGGCAAGGCGCTGCCGCTGGCCGCCGGACAGGTTGCTGCCGCCCTCATGCAGGGACGTCTGCAGGCCGTCCTGGCTGCGGCAGAAGTCGGCCAGGTTCACCTGTTCCAGCGCAGCCCAGAGCTCGGCCTCGGTAGCATCGGGCTTTGCCATGCGCAGGTTTGCTTCCACCGTGCCCTTGAAAATGGTGGCATTGTGGGGCACCAGCGTCAGGGCACGCAGGCGCTGGGCCCGCTGCAGCTGTTCCACCGGCACACCGCCCAGCGTCACGCTGCCGGTGTAACCGGTGCGGCTGCCGGACAGCAGCGCCGCAATGGTGCTCTTGCCGCAGCCGGACTCACCCACCAGCGAGACAAAGCTGCCCTGCGGGATGGTCAGGGATACGTCCTGCAGAATGGTGCGGTCCTTCTCGTACCCAAAGGTAACGTGCTCCAGCTGCAGGGCAGCCTGTTCCGGCACGGTCTGTTCGCCATCGGCGGGTTCCTCTGCTGCCAGCAGTTTGAAGATTTTTTCTGCCGAGGCAGCACCGTTCATGGCAATGTGGAAATAGCTGCCCAGCAGCCGCAGCGGCAGGAAGAAATCTGCCGCCAGCAGCACGATGGTCAACGTGGCCGTCAGGCTCAGCTGACCCTTGGCAAAGGCGGACACCGCACTGATGATGCCCAGCCCGGCCCCGCCGTAGGCCATCAGGTCCATCAGGGTCACCGAATTCAGCTGCATGGTCAGCACCTTCATGGTGATCTTGCGGAAGCGCTCGGCCTGGGCGTTCATCTGCTCATGCTTCCAGCCATCGGCCTGATAGATCTTCAGGGTGGTCAGGCCCTGAATGTTTTCCAGAAAGCTGTCGCCCAGGGTGGTGTACTCGCCCCAGTATTTTGCCAGCAGCTTTTTGGCAAATTTCTGCACCGCCACGATGGACATGGGGATGAGCGGCACACAGCACAGCAGGATGATGGCCGACCGTGCGTGCACTCCCACCAGCAGCACGAACAGGGTGACCGGGGCCAGCAGGCTGTATACCAGCTGGGGCAGGTACTTGGCAAAGTAGGTGTCGATCTGTTCCACGCCTTCACTGGCCAGCATGACCACCTCGCTGGTGGCGGCGATCTCGGTGTAATTGGGGCCCAGACGGGTCAGCTTGTCATAAATATTGCTGCGCAGAGTGCGCTTGACGTTCTTGGAAGCCTGGTCGCTCATGCCGGATGCCAGCAGGGTGAACACAAACCGGAACGGCACCGTGCCCAGACACAGCAGAAGGTTCTGCCACAGTACCCCGGTGGTGAGCATGCCCGCAAAGGCCGCCCCCACCAGCCGGGCGATGGCCCGCACAAAGATCACGTTGCACAGCATGCCCAGCCACTGGAACGCCACGTTGGCCCCCACAAAGCGCAGGGCCCCGCGGTCAAAGGAGAGCAGTTTTTTGTTGATCACGGATTCTTCTCCCTTTCTGTCCGGTCGGCGTCCGCGCCGAACAGACGGTCGTATTCGCCGGTAAAGATGCGGTCCGGCAGGGCACTGGTCATGGCCAGGGCCGCAGCGGTCTTTTCCTCCTCGGTCAGGGGTTGGCTCACCGGCGGAAAATGTTCCAGAATGCTTTCCATCTCCGCATGCACCTGTTTGGCCACCCAGATGCCCCGGTCGGTCATATAGATCTTGCCGTAGTGCTCCTTTACGATCATGCCGCGCTCCATGAGCAGATTCATGATGCGCACCACCGAGGGTTTGGTCACCCCCAGCTTTTCCGCAATGCTGCGGGAGCTGATGTCCAGGTGGGTGCGTGAGACCTCATAGATCGCCAACAGATAGCGCAGATGTGCCGACGTCAGTTCCATGCCGATCACTCTCTTTTCTGATAGATTTTCCAATGTTATCCAAAGCTAACTTTTTGTTTCTGAAAAAAGGGCGCGAGCCGAATGTTCCAGCCCGCGCCCTTTGCGGATCATTTCAATGCTCAGTGACAGCCGCTGCAACCGCTGCAGCTGCCATTGCAGCCGCCTTCGCCGCAGCCGCTGCACCCACTGCAGCCGCCGCCATGCTTGTGGGAGTGCCATGTGATCCAGCCCACACCGCCAAACACGATGACTGCCACAATGATCGTGGGCAGATTAAAATTTGCAGCGAGGAATTCCATCATACAAAACACACCCTTTCACATGTCGTGCAGTTTGATCAGATCTTGGTCACGTCGATCTTGACTTCGTTGTTGCCCGCGTACTTGTTGGGACGCACCATCAGGTAGATGAAGGCCACCAGAACAACAGCAGCCACGATGGTGAAGAAGTTGAAGCCAATCTCACCGGTGATCAGGCCGCCCAGCTGGTACACCACCAGAGCGGCGCAGTAAGCCAGAGCACACATATAACCAATGGCGATGGCGGTCCACTTGCCGTTGTTCATCTCGCGCTTGATGGCACCCATAGCAGCAAAGCAGGGAGCGCACAGCAGGTTGAAGATCATGAAGGCGTAAGCAGACAGTGCGGTGTAGTCCTGTGCAACAGCAGCCCAGATCTCATCGCCGTTCTCAGACAGCTCGCCGCCGAAGTGATACAGAACACCGAAGGTACCAACCACGTTCTCCTTTGCGATCAGGCCGGAGACGGAAGCGACGGTTGCACGCCAGTTGCCGAAGCCCAGAGGTGCAAAGATCCATGCGACCTTGGTAGCAATAGCAGCCAGCACGGAGTTGTCCTGATCCTCGACCATACCGAAGGCACCGTTCTCGAAGCCGAAGCCCTGCAGGAACCACAGCACGACGGTCGCCAACAGAATGACGGAACCGGCACGCTTGATGAAGGACCAGCCGCGCTCCCAGGTTGCACGGAACACGTTGCCCCATGCAGGCACATGGTAAGCGGGCAGCTCCATGACGAAGGGAGCGGGGTCGCCTGCGAAGATCTTGGTCTTTTTCAGGATGATGCCGGAGCAGATGATGGCAGCCATGCCGATGAAGTAAGCGGAGACAGCCACCAGCGGAGAGCCGCCGAACATGGCACCTGCGATCAGGCCGATGATGGGCATCTTGGCACCGCAGGGGATGAAGCAGGTGGTCATGATGGTCATACGGCGGTCACGCTCGTTCTCGATGGTACGGGAAGCCATGACGCCCGGCACGCCGCAGCCGGTGCCCACCAGCACGGGGATGAAGCTCTTGCCGGACAGGCCGAACTTGCGGAAGATACGGTCCATGATGAAGGCCACACGGGACATATAGCCGATGTCCTCCAGGATGGACAGCAGGAAGAACAGGACCAGCATCTGCGGCACGAAGCCCAGAACTGCGCCGACACCGGCGACGATGCCGTCCATGATCAGGCCGTACAGCCAGCCTGCCACGCCGATGCTCTCCAGGAAGCCGCCCAGTGCGCCCGGCACGATCTCACCGAACAGCACATCGTTGGTCCAGTCGGTGGCAAAGGTGCCGATGGACCAGCCGCCGTCTGCAATGGAGGTGCCCATGGACAGGGAGTACATCAGGATCATGACCAGCGCGAAGATGGGCAGCGCCAGAATGCGGTTGGTGACGATCTGGTCCACCTTATCGGAGACGGTCAGGTGCTCCACGCGGGCCTTCTTCTTGACAGCCTTGCCGACCACGGTGTTGATGTAGGCATAGCGCTGGTTGGTGATGATGCTCTCAGCATCGTCGTCCATTTCCTTCTCGCAGTCCTTGATGTGCTCGTCGATGTGCGCGATCAGGTCCTTATCCAGCTTCAGCTCTTCCATGACCTTGTCGTCGCGCTCGAACAGCTTGACGGCGTACCAGCGCAGGAAGCGGTCATCCACCTTGCCCTGAATGGACTCTTCGATGTGGGCAATGGCATGCTCCACACTGCCGGTAAACACATGGGGCAGCTCGCCGGCCTTTTTGCCCTGGGCAGCGGTCACGGCAGCCTTGGCAGCTGCCTCGGTGCCCTCGCCCTTCAGGGCGCTGATCTCGACCGCCTCGCAGCCCAGCTCGGCGCTCAGCTTCTTCAGGTCGATCTTGTCGCCGTTCTTGCGCACCAGGTCGATCATGTTCACAGCCATGACCACCGGGATGCCCAGCTCGATCAGCTGGGTGGTCAGGTACAGGTTGCGCTCGATGTTGGTGCCGTCGATGATGTTCAGGATGGCGTCGGGCTTCTCCTTGACCAGATAAGTACGGGAGACAACTTCCTCCAGCGTGTACGGAGACAGCGAGTAGATACCGGGCAGGTCCTGGATGATGACATCCTTGTCGCCCTTCAGCTTGCCTTCCTTCTTTTCCACGGTAACGCCGGGCCAGTTGCCGACGTACTGGTTGGAGCCGGTCAGGTTGTTGAACAGGGTCGTTTTACCGCAGTTCGGGTTACCGGCAAGTGCAATCTTAATGCTCATTGCGTGTTCCTTTCCTCCCTTTGGAATCAGACTACTTCGATCATTTCGGCATCGGCCTTGCGCACACTCAGCTCGTAGTTGCGCACGGTCAGCTCCATGGGGTCGCCCAGGGGAGCCACCTTGCGGACATAGATCTCTACACCCTTGGTGATGCCCATGTCCATGATGCGGCGCTTCACCGGGCCTTCGCCATGCAGCTTGGCCACGGTGACAGTCTCACCGACCTTAACGTCTTTCAGAGTTTTCATTGCAAATCATCCTCCTCTGCTTGTCTTTATTGGAGACCAGTCCAGTTTCGGAGTGTCTCCCAAACAGTGTTGCGGGCACTGTTCAGTCTGTAATCAGCCGATCATAATGCGGTTTGCCATGGTCTTGTCCAGCGCGATGCGGCTCTCCTTGACCTGGATGATCAGGTTGCCTGCGATCTCGTTGACCACGGTCACCTCACTGTCCACCACGAACCCCAGCTCTGCCAGATGCAGCCGGACTTCGTCCTTGCCGGTGATCTTTTTGATGGTGACCGTCTCTCCTGCTTTTGCCATCGTCAGAGGCATCATATATTCCGCTTCCCTTCTCTTTGAATCGGAGATGTGCGGCAGTTAGTCAGCCGCAACTATCAGCATGGATAGTTTACACTCCCTAACCGCTCTTGTCAATAATTTTTTCATAATTCAAAGTTAGTTTATATAAACAAACAAATTTTATGCCCCGCAACTCTCCGGATTTCATCACAATCAACAACAACTAACTCAGCTTTTTGATGCAAAGTTCGTGTATGTTAACATTCTGGCACCTGTTTTACGGTCACCGGCTGTGCATTCTGCCAAAGCCGGTTTCCGGAACGTTTTTCTGCCGAGAAATATTGCGCCGACCGACCGGTGCGGCGTGAAAAATTTTTTCCGGAAAGTGACACAGCCGCACGGTGCAGTGGTCAGTCTGCGCCGCGCGGCCGCGTGTCAAAAGGAGGATTTCTTCCCATCGGTGCGTGGACACCGGCGGGCGCCAGGATAAAAAGAGAGTATTTGAAAAGAGAATGTCAGTGTTAAGCCGCCACAGCAAGGCGGAGAATGGGGGTACCGCTGTGGAACAGCCGCAGATACACGGCTGTACACTTGCGCAGCTGTGCAAAGTGACGCTGTGCCGCCTGCGGGTCCCCGTAGGCTTTCCAGCAGCCGCAGCAGGTAAAGTTCCGGCCGCTGTTTTCAATAAAGCCCACCACGTCGCTCAGGGGGTAGCCCAGAAAAACGCCGATCTCATGCGGGAATTCGGCCGAGCAGCACAGTCTGCGCGAAAGCTGGGTGAGCCAGGCCGTGCAGTCGGCCCGTTCTGCCGGCAGATGGTAGCCCTCCTGCCGGAGAAAGCCCTGCACGGTCTCGTCGGTCAGCACCGCGCGCAGCATGCTCTCGCGGTACACATAAACGAGATACTGGTGGGTGCGTGCACAGCCCTTCAGCACCCGGACCCGCAGGCCCTTGGGCTGGAGCTGCTCGTTCCAGTTTTTCACCCGGCGGGCAAGGTCGGCGCAGTCCCGGGTCTCGTAGCGGAACAGGCCCGCAGGTTTCAGGCTGGCCAGCACCGGCGCGCACTGCTCGATCATCACGGTCTCAAAATTGCGCTCCATGGGCTGTTCCCTCCTCTGCGTGCTTCCCTGCCAGTATGGCCGGAACCAGGCGGTTTTATGAGTTAGATATTTCTAACTCATAATTCAAAAAAGAATCGGCGTGCCCGTTTTGCAGGGTCTGCCGTTCCGGTTCTGCGGTTAGTCATTCCTAACGTGACTGTATCTTACCACAGGCACAGCCTCCTGTCAACACTTTTTCGCAAAAAAGTTATTCACAACAAACCAGTCGATTTTTATTGTACGTTGGTCTGTCCTTTTGGGGTGGGTTGTGCTATAATGCTGTATATCTCATTTTTCAGAGCAAAGGAGTTGTTTTCATGGCAGAGTACCCGATTCACCCCTACATCATCCACTGTCTGGAGCCGCTTCTGGCCAACGCCGCTGCGCCGGTGGTGCTGGCACTGGACGGCCGCTGCGGCAGCGGCAAGACCACGATGGCCGCCGCATTGGCAGAGCAGTTTCCGGACAGCATCGTCCTGCACACCGACGATTTCTACCTGCCGCCCGCCGACCGTGTGCCCGGCTGGGAACAGACGCCTTGTGCCAATATGGACCTTGCCCGCCTGCGGGACGAGGTGCTGGCCCCGGCCTGCGCCGGAAAGCCCGTGCTCTACCGGGCCTACTCCTGCCGGGAGGGTGCTTATCTGCCCGTGCAGCAGCTTGCCGCACAGCCGCTGGTGATCCTGGAGGGCAGCTACAGCCACCACCCGCTGCTGGCCCCGTATGAGGATTTCCGGGTGTTCATGACCTGCTCGGATGCCGAGCAGACCCGCCGCCTGCAGGCCCGGGAGGGCGACCGCTACCCGGACTTTGCCGCCCGGTGGGTGCCGCTGGAAGAAGCCTATTTCACCCAGCACAACATTGAGGATGCCGCCGATTTCGTGATGGACACCACCACCGACTGAACGCACGACACAAAAAGCACCTGCCGCAGAAAATCTCTGCAGCAGGTGCTTTTTTGCGCTTTTGTTGTTTTACGGAATGTTACTTATTCTTGTACATATCCTGATAGTAGTTCTGGTAATCACCGCTGGTGACGTGGTTCATCCACTCCTCGTGGTTCAGGTACCAGTCGATGGTCAGCACGATGCCCTTCTCGAACGGGGTCTCAGGGTACCAGCCCAGATCGTTCTTGATCTTGGTGGGGTCGATGCCGTAACGGCGGTCATGGCCCAGACGGTCGGCCACATGCTTGATCAGGTCCTCGCTGATGCCCTCGTCCTGCAGACGTTCATGCAGCTGGCTGATGATGGTCTTGACGATGAAGATGTTGGGGCGCTCGTTGTGGCCGCCCACGTTGTACACCTCGCCGATCTTGCCGCCGTTGGCCACCATGTCGATGGCCTTGCAGTGATCCTCCACATACAGCCAATCGCGGATCTGCATGCCGTCGCCGTAGACGGGCAGCTGCTTGTGGTGCTTGACGTTGTTGATCATCAGGGGGATCAGCTTCTCCGGGAACTGGTAGGGGCCGTAGTTGTTGGAGCAGCGGGTGATGTTCACCGGCATGCCGTAGGTGTCGTGGAAGGCCATGACGAACATATCAGCGCTGGCCTTGGAGGAAGAATAGGGGCTGTGGGGGCACAGCGGGGTGGTCTCCATGAAGTAGCCGTCGGCACCCAGAGCGCCGTACACCTCATCGGTGGACACCTGCAGGTACTTCTTGCCCTCTTTCCAGGTCTTGGCATCGGCGTCGTACCATGCCTCCTTGGCGCGCTGCAGCAGGTTGACGGTGCCCATCACGTTGCTCTGCACAAAGATCTCGGGGTTCTTGATGGAGCGGTCCACATGGCTCTCGGCGGCAAAGTTGATGACGTAGTCGAAATCGTACTTTGCAAACAGGCTCTCCACCAGCTCCTTGTCGCAGATATCGCCCTGCACGAACACATGGCGGGGGTCGCCCTCCACGTCCTTCAGGTTTTCCAGATTGCCCGCGTAGGTCAGCTTATCCAGATTGACCAGCAGGATCTCCGGGTATTTTTTGAGCATATAGTGCACAAAGTTGGAACCGATAAAACCGGCACAGCCGGTGATCAGATAGGTTTTCATAGGTCAGTATCCCTCTTTATTTATTTGTTGTTGTTCCCGGACTGCGGGCGGGCTGCGGCGCGGGCGCGTTCCTCCTCGGCGCAGCAGTGCTTTGCCACAAGGTAGAGGTTCTTGTTCATGCTGTTCATGGTCTTGCCCATGGCCTTGGTGTATGCTTCCAGCCCTTTGTTCATGCTGTGAAGCTCCTCATAGGTGGCTTGGGTGTACCGTGCCAGACCTGCACTCATGTTGCTAAGCTCCTTGTGGGTGGCCTCGGTATGCTCCACCAGCTCCGCGAAGGCGTACAGCGCCCATGCAAGGAACATTTGCAGCACCCAGAACACCACGGCGACCGTCAGCCCCAGCACGATGGCTGAAAACCGACTAAAGGGCTTCAGCATTTCATGGACCGAGCCGCACAGCATGGATGCAAGCACAAAGGCCAGCACACACTGCACCTTTGCAAGGATCTTTAATATCTTGACAGATCTGCCAAAAATCGCATCAAACATGATACATCCTCAGTTCTTCCGCAGGGGGGATTTTCAGTTTTTTCTCAGCCCTTCATGCCGTTTTCGCCGTCCCAGTGGGCGAAGAAGCAGGCCAGCGCGTCCTTCCAGTCGCGGACATCGTTGCCCACGGTGCAGCGCAGCATCCGGTTGTCCAGTGCGCTCCACTTGGGGCGGTCGGCGCTGTCCGGGTGCTTTGCCTTGTACTCCTCGCTGGTGCAGGGGGCAACGGTAGCGTCCACACCGGAAAGGCGGATGATCTCGGCAGCAAAATCGTACCAGGAGCAGATGCCCTCGCCGGTGCAGTGGTACAGGCCGTACTCGTGGGTCACGCACAGCTGCAAGATCTCGTGGGCAAGGTCGGCAGCGTTGGTGGGGTTGCCGCACTGGTCGTTGACCACTTCCAGCTTGCCGAACTTTTTGCCCGCGTTCACGATGGTCTTGACGAAGTTTTTGCCGTAGTAGCTGTACAGCCACGCGGTGCGCACGATGAAGTGGCGGTGGCAGAACCGCTCCACATACTTTTCGCCCATGAGCTTGGTAGAGCCGTAGGCGCTGATGGGTCCGGGCAGGGTGGCTTCATCCTGCGGGATGCCGCCGTTCTCCCGGCCGGAGAACACATAGTCGGTGGAAACGTGCACCAGCCGTGCGCCGGTCTTTTCGGCAGCCTGCGCCAGATTGCGGGGGCCAAGGGCGTTTGCCTTAAAGGCGTCGTCGTGGTGCACCTCGCACCCGTCCACGTTGGTGTAGGCGGCGCAGTTGATGATGATATCCGGGCGGTTGCGCCGCACGAACTCGTCCACCATCCTGTAGTTGGAGATATCCAGCTCCGGCAGATCCACCGGGATCACCGTAGCGTTGAGCAGCTTTTCGGGGATGGGGCCCAGCTCGCTGCGGCCCTCCTGCAGCTGCTTGAGCAGCTCTGTGCCCAGCTGCCCCTTGCAGCCTGTGACAATGATTTTCATACCAATGTGCCTTTCCTTATGCTTAGTAGCGCAGCTTGCCGTCGGCCACGTTCTTCAGATGCTGGCCGTAGGGGCTCTTGCCGTAGCGCTCGGCGCTTTCCAGCAAAGTGTCGCGGTCGATCCAGCCGTACTTGAAAGCGATCTCCTCCGGTGCGCTGATCTTGATGCCCTGACGCTTCTCGATCATGTGCACAAAGTCGGCAGCCTCCACAAGGCTCTCCATCGTGCCGGTGTCCAGCCATGCAAAGCCGCGGCCCAGCAGCTGCACATCCAGCTCGTCCTGCTTCAGGTACATATCGTTCAGAGTGGTGATCTCCAGCTCGCCGCGGGCAGAGGGCTTTACCTGCTTTGCCATCTGCACCACTTCCTTGTTGTAGAAGTACAGGCCGGTGATGGCGTAGTTGGACTTGGGATGCTGGGGCTTTTCCTCCACGCTGAGCACCTTGCCGTCCTTGTCGAACTCCACGATGCCAAAGCGCTCGGGGTCCTGCACATAGTAGCCGAACACGGTGCAGCGGCCCTTGTTCTCTGCGTTGGCCACGGCGCTCTTGAGCAGCTTGGAGAAGCCGTTGCCGTAGAAAATGTTATCGCCTAAGATCATGGCGCAGCAGTCGTCGCCAATGAACTCCTCGCCCAGAATAAAGGCCTGTGCCAGACCATCCGGAGAGGGCTGCACCTTATACTGCAGATGGATGCCGTACTGGCTGCCATCGCCCAGCAGTGCCTCAAAGCGGGGCGTATCGGTAGGGGTAGAGATGATCAGGATATCCTGAATGCCCGCCAGCATAAGGGTGGACAGCGGATAGTAGATCATGGGCTTGTCGTAGACCGGCAGCAGCTGCTTGCTGGTGACCATGGTCAAGGGATAGAGCCGTGTGCCGGCACCGCCGGCGAGAATAATGCCTTTCATACTTGTGCACTCCTTTTTTCTTATAAAAAGATGTGCAGCTTAATTCAAAGCGGAGCTGCGTCCGCTGTAAACAATTTTGGGTCTGCCAAGGCCGCATTTTTGCAAAAGACGATGGCAGTACACTTTATTTTACTATGAAAGCACGCAAAATGCAAGAGGCGGAAACGACAGAAAGCGGTGTGCCGACGGCACACCGCTTTCTGCGAATCAAAAACACTATTTTTTCTTCCCCGCTCACCACGCAAAGCCCCACTTGGAAAAGTAGCGCAGCAGGCTGCGCAGCTGCCACAGAAAGGGCTTCAGGCTGCGGTGCGCCGCGCGGTGCCATGCGTGGATGGCGGTATACTGGGGCACCAGATACGCCTTGCCCCGGGTGCGCATCTTCTGGGTCAGGTCGGCGTCCTCCACATACATGAAGTACCCCTCGTCAAAGCCGCCCACGGCCTTGAAGGCGGCAGTGTCCACCGCCGAAAAGCTGCCGGTGCAGAACTCGATCTCGGTGGGCTTTGTCAGGTCTTTGTCTGCCATCAGGTAGCGGTCGTTGCACTTTGCCCAGAAGCGCAGACAGGGCAGCTGACGGTAGACCATGGCGCGCACGTTGCACCGGCGCAGCGGCAGCTGCTGGGGCTTGCCGTCCGGAAAGGTCAGCCCCGGACGGGTCATCACCACGCCGGGGTGCGCCGCCATCCAGTCCGCAAGGTCGCTCAGGGTGTCCGCCGTCAGCTGGATATCCGGGTTCAGGATAAAGTGCACCCGGCTGTGCAGCAGCGAGAGCACTGTGTTGTGCCCGGTGCCGAAGCCGCCGTTTTCCAGCCGGCAGAGCACCTGCACCGTCTGCCCGGGGGCGGTGCGCAGGGTGCCGTCCTTGGCGGCGGCGGTCAGCTGCTGGCCGCTGCCGTCCGGGCTGGCGTTATCCACCAGATATAAGGTGAGCGGGTAGCGGCGGGTGCAGTCCAGCACGGTCTGGGCGGCCCTGATGGCCTCCCCGGCGCCGTTATACACCACGATACAGGCCGAAAGCTCCATCTGCGTTCCCCCTTTCGTTTTATCTTGGGTCACGGAAGGCTCACTCCAGCGGCTTGATGTCAAAGCTGAAGTCCTCCTTCATCAGGTCAAAGTTGGGGTTCATGCAGGGGTCGCCCACAGCCAGCTGCTTTGCCCACCGCTTCTGGAAGCGCTCCACCTCAGAGGCAAAGCGCTTGCGCTTGGCAGGGCTCTCGTCCAGCCCGCGGCTCTTGCTCTCGTAGTGGTACAGCTGGGCAAAGGGGGTGAACACGTTGGTGTAGCCCGCCTCCCGCACGCGCACGCAGAAGTCCACGTCGTTGAAGGCCACAGCAAAGCTCTCGTCCAGCCCGTTCACCTGCTCGTACACGTCCTTGCGCACCATCAGGCAGGCGGCGGTCACGGCGTACACATCCTGCGCGTAGGAGAGCCGTCCCATATAGCCGGGGTGCCCCACAGGGAAGTTCTTGTGCATATGCGCCGCCAGCGTCAAAAAGCCGAAGCCGATGCCCGCGTGCTGGATGGTATTGTCCGGGTAGAGCAGCTTTGCGCCCACGCAGCCCACACGGTCCTGCTGGGCATACATGACCATCTCCTCCATCCAGCGGGGCGAGATGACCTCGGTATCGTTGTTGAGCAGCAGCAGATACTCGCCGGTGGCGGCGCGCGCGCCAAAGTTGTTCAGGGCGCTGTAATTGAAGCCGGTGCCCTGCCATGTGAGCACATGCAGGGTGTCCGGGTGCTCCTTTTGCAGCTGCTCGTAGCAGCGGAAGGTGGCAGGCTCCTTGCTGTTGTTCTCGATGATGATGATCTCAAAATCCGGGTAGGTGGTCTTGCGGTAGATGGACTCCACGCACACCCGTAAATCGCCCGAATGGTCGCAGCTGGGGATCAGCACGCTGACCCGCCCGGGCTTTGTGATGGTGTAATCGGTCTTGTAGAAGCCCGGGGTGTTGGGCACCATGGTCACCGCGTCCACCGGCACGCCCATGCGGTCGTAGTGGGCACGCAGCGCCTTCATGGCTGCTTCCAGACAGTAGGTCTTGGCAGAGATATTGCTGGCCACGCTGGCAGGACTGGAACGCCAGTAGTACAGCAGGTGCGGGATGTGCACGATCTTTTCCGCCTGCTCGGTCAGGCGCAGGTAGAGGTCGTAATCCTGACTGCCGTTGAACTCTGCCCGCTCGTCGCCGCCCACCTTTGCCAGCAGCGCCGCGCTGAATACGCTCAGGTGGCAGATATAGTTGTTGGAGCGCAGGTTATCCAGCATATAATCCGGCTTGAAGTGGTAGACCGTCAGATGGTCGATGTCCCCTTCAAAGGTCACTTCGTCGGTGTACACAAAGTCCGCACCCTGCTTGGCGATGGCTTCCGCCACATACCACAGTGCGCAGGGGTGCAAAATGTCGTCATGGTCCAGCAGGGCGATATATTCACCGGTGGCAAGGGCAAAACCCTGATTGGTGTTGCCCGCAATGCCCTCGTTGCTGTCCAGTTTCCGGTAGCGGATACGGCTGTCGGTGCGGGCACGCTCCTGCACGAGGGCTCCCACGTCCGCGTCCTGTCCGGCATCCACCATGCACAGCTCCCAGTTGCGGTAGGTCTGGTTCTGCACCGAGTCCAGCAGTTCCACCAGAAAATCGTGGGGGGTGTTGTACAGCGGCACCACGATGCTGATCAGGGGTGCAGCGGGCTGGTCTGCGGCCTGTTTTACCAGCAGCTCCACGTCCGCAAAGCGGTCGGCGGGCATCGCCTTGCCCGGGAACAGTTTTTTGTACTCTTTTTTGGCCTTGGCCTGTGCCTTTACGCCCGCAAAGCCCACCCGACGCAGGGTGGCAAAAAAGACGAACAGCGGGAAGGTGCGCCACAGCTGGCGGCACTTGCTTACCAGATACCGCAGCGGCCAGCTGGCCTTCCAGAAGGTGGAGTTGACCACGCTGTTCAGGGTCTTTTCCAGTTCCTGCTCATGGCTGCGGCTCAGGGAAAGGTCGCTGCGCAGCCGCTCCAGCTGGGCAGTCTGCTGGGCAGCGGTGCGCTCGGCCAGCAGGGTGCGCTCCCGCAAGATGTCCAGCTGCTGCTCGTAGCCATCCTCAAGTTCCGGCAGCTCCGGGGCAGCCATGCGGCAGAACAGCGCTGTCAGCTGCTCCTTGCCGCGGTCCTTCCACGCAAGCTCCCGGCAGAAGCCCTGCGCGGCAAGCTGCTTTGCGCAGTCTGCCATGCCGGCGTACTCTGCGCACACCAGCAGCACTTTTTCCGCCTGTACGGCGGGCAGGGTGACCCACTGGGGGTCTGCCACCACCAGCAGCTCCGGGGCGCTTTGCACCACCGCAGTATTCATTTTACAAAAAGCTTTTTCCAGCAGCCCGCTGTCCTCCAGCACCTGTACGCTGCGGGGAGCCAGCTCCCGCACAACGCGCTGTGCCAGTGCACGGCAGCGCTCGGCGGCCTCCTGATTCTGCTTTTCCTGATCCAACTCCATGCTGATACTCCAATCCGTGCGCTTTTCCACGCAGTTATGTTTCCCGTTCATTTTTTACAAACGGATATAGTATACCAAATCTTGCGGCGTTTGAGAAGGTTTTTCCAAAATTTCAGTGAAACACGTTCAGCGGAACAATCCCGCCAGCCAGCCGAACAGTCCGCCGCTGCGGGTAGTGCTGGTACGGATCTTCGCCCCGGTGTAGTAGTGCTGCAGGATCTGCTTGTAGTTCATGCCCTCCTCGGCGGCGTAGCCCACTGCGCCGCACTGGCTCATGCCCACGCCATGACCATAGCCGTAGTAGGTCATGCAGGGGGTGCCGCTGGCATCGGTGCCGAAATCGAAGCAGTAGCGGGAGGAAACGAACTGGTTGATATACCGGTAGCTGCGTCCGTTGGACACCAGCGTGTTGTACTGCACAAAGCCGCCCAGATCCTTGTGGGTGGTGTCGGCGCTCTGGTAGGGCTCGCCGGTGCGGCTGTCGTTGTATTCTATATAGGTGTAGTCCTTGCCGATCACCCGGCGCAGCAGCTTGTGGTACTGCTCCTCGTAGGGGCTTTCCACACTTTGCAGGTAGGGCACATCCGTGCCCCATGCGTCCAGACTGGCGCAGGTACCGTACACACCGGTTTGGGTGTTGTAGCCCGCACTGGCCGACCATACCGCATCGCACACGCTGCCGTTGTACACCAGCACCTCATCCTTGACCGCCTGCACCGCCTTGCGGATGGCATTGCGGGCAGAGGCCGGGATCTGATCGACCGGGGTATAGATCAGCGCATTGGTGGACGAGCCGTACTGCTTGTGATATTCCAGATAGGAGTGCACCGCCACCGCCTGCGCCTTCCACGCCTGCTGCGCGGCGCTGGCGCTGACAAAGCTGCCAATGGAGCCAAGCTCGGTATAGGTGATGCCCACCAGACAGTCCTCAAGATCCAGCGTGACATTGCGCTTGAGCCCCTGCCCCTTGATGTTCAGGTAGGGCATGGTGATCTTATCCTTGGAGCCAAACAGCCAGCTGAGACAGTTTTCGTCCTCTGCAGGGATCAGGGTGGTATCGGCCCCGCCGATGGTGGTGGCAGCCGAAGCCGCTGCCGCCGGGATGCAGACGCACAGCACCGCCGCCAGCAGAAAAGCCGCCGCGCGGCGGGCAAAAGAATGCAGATGTTTCAAAGTCCGGTTCCCTCCTTGTGGGTATCATTTACGTTTTGATCTGACCTTAGTGTAGCACAGCCCGCGCCGCCGGGCAAGGACCGGAGTCATGTATTTTACGCCATGCGGGACGATCTGAAAAAAGACGCAAACTTTCTCTTGATTTTGCCCAGGGAATCCGGTATAATAAAAGTCGTTCAAACCGATGCGCCGGTGTGTCGGAATGGCAGACGAGGGGGACTCAAAATCCCTTGTGCTAATAACACGTGTGGGTTCGACCCCCACCACCGGCATAAAAAAACTCCCCCAGCTTGTCTGGGGGAGTTTTCTTTTTTATCTGCGGCGTGTGAGTGGGTCGAACAGCACGGCCCTGCCAAAGAATGCTCCGGAAACGTGAACCGCCCCCATTTGCCAGTCCGTATGGTATACCGCTCAGGAAATGGGGCGATTCTTTTTTTGTGCGGCAGCTTCTGCATTTTATCTCGCTGCGGCGCAGCCCGTAGAAGGCCGCCATGATGACGCCGAACTCTGCCGGGTCGCCCTGGATCGCCGTGAAGAGCTGTTCCAGTTCCTCTGCCTTGTAGACCTCCGACTTGAACTTTTCCTTACGAGGACGTTCAACGCGGTCTGCGGGGTTGGAACGGATCATGCCGATCTGAAAAGCACACTGTAAGCATTTGCGGATGTTGGCGTGATAGTGAATGACGGTGTTTGCCGTTGCGGAAGCTGACCTTCGGCTCGTTGACGATGTACTCGTTGAAGTCCCTAGCAATCAGCTCCACCCGCTTGCGCTCCACGCCCCGCTGGTAGATCTCGCGGGGGTAGATCAGCTTGCTGCTGTGGATGACCGAAAGCTGGTACGGCGGGTTGATACCGATGAAAGAATTGTTTTCGTTCAGGCGCATCGCATTTCCTCCTTGATTCTCCAAATGTACTTTTCGGCTTCCTCTAAGATCTCAGCCACCTGCTGCTTCCGCTTCGGGATGGTGAGCAGGCTGGGATTGAAGGTGAAGCTGTATTCCAGCCGCTGGATCATGGCATGAACCGCGGATTGCAGCTCGGTGTACAGCATCATTTCCTCGATGCTACCGGCGTTCTCAAAGGACGACCGGATGGGCGTATAGGGATAGACAGGCGGTTTGCCATCCACCACCTCAGGCGGCGCGTAGACCGCCGTAGAGCGCCGGATAGGCTCTATCTGCTGGATGCTGCCCATAGGGTTCAGCGCAAGGCTGATGCGTACTGCATCATCCCCCCTGCGCATCTCCTCCGGGGTCAGATGCCCCAGATACTTCAGCGCCCGGCTCTTGTCGATGGTGAAGATCTGCTCTGCCTGCACAACGGACGGCATGCTCAACCCCGCGTTTTCCAACAGGCAGTGGGTCGGCTGGTTTACTTTCTTTTCCGCTTTGCTTGTCATGGTCGCAACGATCAGGGTCGGCGAGTGGTAATTGCCCACGTCATTCTGGAGAATGACCGCCGGACGGTCACCACACTGTTCCGAGCCGGTGCTCGCCCCGAAATGGGTGAAGAAGATGTCTCCGCGTTGGAATTTCCAGTTTTGCTGCAAAATTGCACCTCCATGTTGTTATGTGCAAAGCCCGCTGCCGGATGTTCCGCAGCGGGCTTTGTTCACGGTATGGTGGTATGGTTGGGTCAGCGGTGCATGACCACATAATCGTAACCGTGCCGCATCTGGCAGACGGTGCAGGTGTCCATGCTCCGGTCTGCGCTGGGTACACGCGCGATCTTGAAAACTTTTGCGTCCACAAAGTGCCGCAGACAGGTGCTGCAGAGGGTGCGGATGGACTTAATCATCTCAGGGGTCAGCTCCATCTCCTCGTAGATTTCCTGCTCGCGTACCGTGGGGTTTAACTCATCCATAAAAGCGTCCTCCTATATGTATCAAAGTGGATATTCGGGTAAAGATTAAATTGGGATACGTAAAAAACGGGAACTGCCGAATGCGCAAAAACGTACCCGACAGTTCCCGGATCAATATGATTAAAGGTCTCGCATATTCGCCCTCGGCTCCCTGCGAGTGGGGCATGAACATCTGGCAGCGGACTTGTACCGCTTCATTGGCATTTCAGCCACCCCGTCTGCTTTGTGACCGGGCCGCGAATTACGGAAGTATCATTATCGGAGTACCAGATGACGGAACTATTCAGTTTTCAAGGTGCGCGAGGTCGGACGTTTTGCCCTGCGGCAGGTGCCGCTTGGGAAATTGTTCCTTCACTTACGAGCCATCGAGAAGGGGCAAATTGTTACCCAGAAAAGCAAATAGTTCAAAAGTTCTTCAAAAACATAGTCATTCGCTCGATTCGCTTATGAATCGTAATTCTTTTGGATTCCAAGGCACTTGCAATCTCGGACTCGGTGTATCCGGCATAGACATAGAGCGTAAGGATTTTGAGATCAAGTTCCGATAAGCTTTCAAGAGCAGCCAGCAGCCTCTCATTCTCGATTTCGCCGATCCATGCAAAGCGACTCTTGGTTTCGTGGTAGGTATCCGTTACCGTGATCGCAGCCTCATATTGCTTAAAATCAGCTGCTTTCCTTGCGTCTTTGTCATCATCGCCATCACAAACTGCCACCGTGTTGGCATCATAGGCGCGTTCACTGTTCAGGACGCCCAGATCAAACTCATACATCGCCTGAATTGCCTCTTCGCTCATTCCGGCTTCGCGGTACTGCACACGGAGTTGCTCCCACTTTGCGTTCAGCTTGCGACGTTCATTACCATTATTGAAACTCATGTGTAACCTCCAAATTTTTGATAAAGCGTTAAAAGTCAAAAATTTGGAAGGCTAACGATAATCACCGCAGGGGTTCACAGCCATGCGCTGCTTGTAGCCGGTGATCTTCTCCAGCAGCTTGTCCACGCAGTTCATCACGTCAGTCATTTTCGTGTCCTTTCCCCCGGACTCAGGGAGGGGAAGGATACCGATGACGGAGACTGGATAGGGGTTCACGCCGTGCACTGAACCAGCCTGCAAAACGCAAAAAGGCCCGATTCCAGAGATGGGAGGTACACCCATAGACCGGTCGTTCTACCGCAGCAGACAGCGTCTGCCGGCTGGTAAAACTCCGTTATGGTATCCTTAACCCTCTCTAGAATCGGGCCTTACGATATTATTTTTTATTCTTAGAACTTGCCTTTTTGGGGGGTCGTCCCTTGAACTGACTACATGATAACCGAGAACACCTCAAATCACCAGTTCATCAGATGAGCTCTAAAAGGCAGCACACAAAGCATCGTTATTTCGTATTTTTATAAAAAATACCGTCATATCAGATGCTCTTATGCAGCCTTACTGCGCCGTTTTATTACCGTTTAGGGCTCACTTCTTGAGCCCTTACCTCAGAAAAAATTTCAAAAAAAGAGGCGACCAGACCGTTTTATGGTCCAATCGCCTCATAGGTATATTCTGTTGTGTCCGCATTAACAGGCAGTTTTGAGTTTCGCACATCCACATGCTGCAAGGCAGACATTGACTTGCTCGATACCCTCTTTGTAATACTCCGTCAGAATCATTTGATAGACAGTATTCTCTTGATCGTTGAAATCCAGCGTGATTCCGCACATCCTCAATAAATCACCGCTTACAGGTGGTGGAAGGTGCAGTGCCACCGAGATGGCAACGATCTGCTCCACACTTGCATCCTGTCCTGCACGAAGCCGCTTTACCGTAGATACAGAGAGCCCAGACTCTGACTCCATCTGTTCCACAGACACATCCCGGTCGTTCATCAGCAACTTCAAAGCCTCTCCAAACCCTACCCCCGAAATTGTTCTGCGTATTGCCAACGACCATTGAACCTCCTCCGCAAACGCAACTGCAGCTGCCAACCCCTGTTCGGCAGTTTTCTGCGACAACTGACGGCAAACCGAGCTGGCACTGACGGTTTCCACCTTGGTATCCGTATTCTTATGTACACCAGATGCCACCTCGGTTCACCCCCTTCACCAAAGTTTTTATAAAAAAAGACCGGAGTAAATTCAGATCAAGTTGCCTACGCATTACTTGTTTCCAAATCTACTCCGGTCTTCGACGCTGTCCGACAATTTATATATGAAGACTGGATGTGTATTAGCCTGACATTCTATAGTCATGCAAGCAAGTAGACGTACTTCAACCTACATAATCGACATCTCAAAACACGGTGCCGTGCAACAAATCGCTGCACAGACAACCAGCAGCGCCAGCTGCTATCAGCCTTCTTGCCGATATCATCTTTCCATCGGCCGACTGTCATCGTTTATGTACTTCCGTCTATTGCAAAATGTTGTTCAGATTTAACCTTTCACATACTGAACAACCAGACTATTTCCTGTCTGCTAACACACCTCCTTTTTTCGGATTTATATTCGACCGTTGGTGTTTCGTCACCTTACGGCTATTTTCACATTTGTAGTATAACAGCCAAAATGTAATCCGTAAAGAGGAGCAATCGTTTTTCATCGAAGCGACGAGAAATAAGCCGGAAAATTGTGTAATCTGCCAATTCCGATCCTATAAACGCAAAAAAGCCGGAATAAACTCCTAAAATCCGAAATAATTTCAGATTTTTTGAAATCCACCCCGGCTTACTACCCATTCGAGCAGTACCAAACAGGCAACAATTCAGTTTTAAACTGGCTCACACGGTCCCCCGACGAGCCAAGTGTGCAGATTCGCATCTGGCTCTTCTTGTCCTCATCCTCAAACAGTGCAAATGAGCCGTGTATCCTTCTCCGGCAGGGAGTTGAACACACGGCTCATCATTTTAGGTTCAGAATCTCAAGAAGCTCGACAATCCTATGCCGTCTCTCGGGACAGTGCATCAGTCCCTCTTTCCCTCAAGTACTCGTTCACCTCATCAATTGACCTCATATACATACAGTTTAGAATCATCAAATGTGCTAGCTGTTCTTTGGTCGCAGCCAAGCTAAAACCCGCTTTTGCTATGAGCGCAAACGAAAGCCATGGAGGAAGATGCATAGCAACGCATAGTGCAACCACGTTTTTCTCAGAAAAACTTTCAACCTTTCCATTTCTGTAGCGACCGATCGTTGACTCAGACACCTTTGATTCAAAGGCCAGAGCCTCTTGCGTAAATCCGAAGCGTTTCATCACATATCGTAGTGCTTCCGGGAAGCAAGCAGGCATATTCGCTAACACTCTGCGTTCTTCTTCAGCCTTCTCATTCTCAGACAACCTTTCCTCCGGGTCTATAATACGATAGTAGTTTTTGATCTCTGTTTGATTTTTTTCAGCATGCGAGGGCATCCAAATCCCTCCCACGTCCGAAACTACTCAAGGTAGCCTCAAACGTGGGAGGAATGGGCATAGCGATGCTCATTGGATCAGTAGTCAAACCCGCAGTCGCTCGACTGACCTTTTGGGCTCTATCGACCCATAGCATATGCAATTGCGCATAAATCTGTGCACACTTAGCCTTTCTAATGCGTCTGATCAGTTCTCGCATCCTTTCCAATTTGAGAATTCTTTCATAAACGCACTGATACTCCACAGAATCCGGTGCCAGATCATCAGCAATATGAAGCAATGACTGAATCCGCTTATTGATTCTGTTCTTTTCTTGCTTCAAACATAATAGGCTGACTGCTTTAGCAACTGCCTCGATAGCTGATGAAAGTGTTGAATCTTGACAAATGATGTACATTAGCACATTCACCTGCCCTTTTCATGTAGTACGGTAAACCGCCAGTTTTATTATATCACATTCCATCTTAAAACAAAATATGTCTCGTTTTCTTATCGCTTCGCCATCTTCTCTTTAACCTCGTCTGGCACGTCGATCAGGCCAAATCGGTAGAACAGACCATAGATATACGACACACCCCGGATATCTCCCAGCGCCTTAGGTCTGTCCACTACCTCTCCAATTTTACCGATATTGTGATACGCCAGCAGCACAGAACTCCCATCAAGGCTCTTGCTGTCCTCTCTGCGGTCGATCCACAGTTCCTTAGTGAATTCATCTTCCCTGCCCTTCTTCAGCGTATATGTAAAAGGCAAGCCGGACATCGTCTTGAACTTGTATCCCCGAAAAGCCACCACACACTTCCAGAGGTTTTCTTCGCAGGGATCCTTTTTCAGCACAACCACAGCTCGATAGTATCGCTGCCGCTCTGCCCCTGCACTGATATTCGCCGCTTCAGCTTCCTCCGGGAAGTACACGCCTTTCTCATACGGCAGATAAGAGGTCACAGAGGGGCGGGATAACTGCAAGGCAGCCATGGTGGAGGTGACGGCAGCGGAATAACTTTGTGTGCTTCTAAAAGAACAGAACGTCTGCTGGACGTGCTTTGCCATGTCCGACTCGTAGACCCCGGCCGTGATGAGCAGCTTCCGAACCTTGATGGGGTTGAGGGACAGTGCGTCTGCGATGGCTTGCAGACTCATTTTGTCCGTATAAAGTTCAGTAGCTGCTTTCATCTGCTGTGCCAGGTTCTTGGATGCGCTGTACTCCGGCTTTGATGACTTCCGCCCACCGCCGGGCTTGCGTGTGTTACCCACAGACTTCACCTTGCTTTTATTTCCGTCACAAACTATATAACCGCCTTCAAAATATGCCGTGTGAACTTCTGGAGATCAGTGTCCACACAGCTATTGTGCTTATTCAATAACATCTAATTCGTCGAGGTACTTCCTAAGCTCACCATTTAAATCCCTGAATTTTTCGTTTATCTCACCCGTCCTTTTGTATGCTTCCCTCGAAATTTTTTCTTTTTCCTGCTGTGGCACCAATGTGCCTGCATTCCAGCGTTCCTCAAATTCATCCAATTGCATAACGCAAAGCCTACGAATCTCTTCATACCTGTCGAAAAAAGTTTTCGGAATAAATGCAGCATTACCGTTTAACTCATCCTGTGCAATTACAACTGCTTTCCGAGCCGCATTGTAGTGTTCCTCATCTACCTTTTTCCGTGTTTCTTCATCAGCTGGTATCTTAGCATAGCCTTGGGGGATCATAATGCTACTGCACTTTATCATCTCAAAATATACCTTAGACAGCTTTCTATACAAATCGAACTCAGTATCAAACTTTGTCTTTGTTACATACTTTTTATTGTCAAGATTAGCCTTATAACCTTCAATCTTCTTATCGAGTTCGAGTTGGTACTTTCCCTTTAGGCGCTCTGCCAAACGATCAGCCATAAAGTGAAAAATAAAAAGCGCAACAGCTGCTCCACCGCCAAGACTAAGTACTATAGACCCCATCAGCTTCAGCAGGCTATCCCACCCTAGCGAAACAACTGTAGTAATTGTCGAAGTATCCATATTCAACCTCACTAGCATTCCCCAAAAGCCTCTGCATCTTAGCCGCAGCACCCACGCTGTGTCGCCTGCCGCCCACCGCGTAGAGGTGTGCAAAGTTTCGAGCGGCAAAACCGTGAGAAATGTCCCACGGTTCAAATATAACCCTTTAAAACCAAGTTTTCAAGGGCACAGGTGAAATATACATCAACCTGTATGCTACATCAAGGTTGCGTTCAGACCGCGTATCCTTTGGCTTTGATGACTTCCACGACCTGAGACACGTACTTCTGGCAGGTGTCGTGGTCAGCGGCTTCCACCATCACACGCACGACAGGCTCGGTGCCGGACTCACGGACAAGGATACGGCCGGTATCGCCCAGTGCTTCTGCTACAGCTTTGACTGCCTCCTGTACTGCCGGGTCGTTCTGTGCGGTCTTTTTATCGGTGACGCGGACATTCTCCAGTACCTGCGGATAAATCTTCAGAGGCTCAGCCAGCTTGCTCATGGGCAGTTTTTGGGCCAGCATGACCTCCATCATCTTCAGGCTGGTCAGGATACCATCACCGGTGCTTGCGTACTTGCTGAAGATAATATGACCGCTCTGCTCACCGCCAATACGGCAGCCGTTCTTAGCCATGTACTCATAGACGTACTTGTCGCCCACAGCGGTCTTGGCGTAGCCGATGCCCTTCTCATCAAAAGCCTTATACAGGCCGAAGTTGGACATGACCGTGGTAACGACGGTATTGGTCAGCAGCTTGCCGCGCTCCTTCATGTAGCAGCCGTAGATGTACAGGATATGGTCGCCAGTGATCACATTACCCTTTTCATCCACACACAGGCAACGGTCAGCATCGCCGTCATAGGCAAAACCGATGTCCAGTCCCTTCTCTACCACGAACTTCTGCAGACCCTCAATGTGGGTAGAACCAGCATTGTTGTTGATGTTCAGACCGTTGGGCTGTGCATTGATGACATAGGTATCAGCTCCCAGAGCATCGAACACAGACTTAGCGATGTTCCAACTAGAGCCGTTGGCGCAGTCCAGACCAACCTTGACACCCTTGAAGGAATAGATGCCCAGAGAGATCAAATAGCCCATGTAGCGGTTGCGGCCTGCCACATAGTCCACAGTGCAGCCGATATGCTCACGATGGGCAAAGGGCAGCTCCGGCCAGTCTTTATCGAACACATGGAGTTTGCCGTCAATGTAATCCTCGACTAACAGCAAGATCTCCTCCGGCATCTTCTCACCATAGCAGTCAATCAGCTTGATGCCGTTATCGTAGTAGGGATTATGACTGGCGGAAATCATGATGCCGCAGTCGAAGTCGTCCACCCGGGCGATGTAAGCTACAGAAGGCGTGGTGGTGACGTGCAGCAGATAGGCATCTGCGCCGGAGGCGGTCAGGCCTGCGACCAGACTGTATTCGAACATATAAGAGCTACGGCGAGTGTCCTTGCCGATTACAATGCGTGCAGGCTCGTTGTTGCCGTTGCGCTCGCGAAGTGCGTTATAATACCAGCCAAGGAAGCGGCCAACCTTGTAGGCGTGGTCAGCAGTCAAATCAATACCAGCTTCACCACGGAAGCCATCAGTCCCAAAATACTTTCCCATTATAGATATTTTTCCTCATCCAAAGAGTGAATTGACAATTATATGCTTTAGCCGAAATATAATCCGTTGCCTGCTGCTCACCACGGAGAGGTAGCATATTTGAGCAGCACAGCCATGCTAGTGCATGGCCGATGAATCTTAGTTTCGTCCGTTCAATGGTTGTTCAATCAACCGAATTCGAACCATATCAATTATCGTACACACGGTATAAATTGCCACCACTGAAACGATGGCATGGATTATCACATTGCCTCCTTGATATGCCCCAACATTATTGCAAACATCCACCCATAACCAGCGCCGCATGGTATCACTATTAGCATGAATCTGTAGCACTCCAAAAGTAGATGCTGCAATTGTGTTGATTGCTTTACTATACCCTATCTTCAGGTTCTTAAAGAAAAGGAACGCACCAACACTTGTTACCAATGCTAGTACTTTGTTGGAATCTGCCACAAAGAAGTAACAGATTCCAACTCCTTTTCCAACCATGCGACTAAGCATAGCCAAAACAATAACGCTTGCCCATGAAAGTAGCAAAGATACTCCTGCTATTGAGCCAGTAACTTTTATGTTACTAAAACATTCTTTGGGATACAGACGAATATACGATGCGATGATGTACAGCACACCGAACCATGTGATATAGTTGAACACCACATGCGCTTTTACGAACGAAGGCAAAAGCACATAAACGCCCAGGCACCACAGCAGCAGCTGAAGATGTTCTTTTTCGCTCAAGGCATGGATCAACTTGTTCAAAAACGGGATAAGCAGATAGAACAGAAGGAAGCACGCCGTGAAATTATCCGCCACATCATAAAATGGAAACAGCATTTTCAGAAATCCTTTGATGGAAAATGCCTCGTATCCCGCTGTAAAGAAGATGCCCCACAGCGCGACCGCATAAAAATACACTTCTCCCAGCAATTTGAAGAGCTTCTTTTTTGTGATATGGGAAGTGCACATGAAGTATCCCGTAATCAATACAAAACAATTGATTCCGGTTTTGCCGCCCCAGCCAAATAACAAGAGAAAATAATCTTGAAAACGCAACGTACTTTGCGCATCAATACAGTTCATCAAACCCGAATTGACAACATAGTGATGCGCCACAATCATCAACATCGAGAGGATTCGGAAAAGTTCAATGTTAGAACTTCTTCCCCCCCTGAATTTATCGGTCTTTACCGCAACTGCGTCCATTTCTAAACCTCTCCACAAAAGTCTTTCTTGTCAGTCTTTCTGCCCTAGAATAACGTCACAGATGCGATCCACATCATCCAGAGATAGATCTGCGTACAAAGGCAGTGTTAGCACACGCAATGCCAGATGCTGCGCAACAGGCGTTTTTTCAGTGCCGGCTGTCGGATAATTCCGATAGCACTCAAAACTATTGGTCAGCGGATAGAAGTATTTTCTGGCCGTAATACCCTGCTCCTGCAACATTTCATAGATTTCATTGCGGGTGTATTTATACCCATCAAAGACGACCGGGAAATATGCATAGTTGCTTTCTACATTTTCCTGAATTGCACTAAGCTTGATACCTTCTACGCCGGAAAGGCGCTCACGGTAACGCTCTACGACCTTCTTGCGTTTGGCAATTTCCTCGTCCAAATGCCGCAGATTGCAGATGCCCATAGCTGCCTGAAATTCGTTCATCTTGGCATTACCGCCTACAAAGCAAACCGACTCAGGACCATGGATACCAAAATTCTTCTGGTCGTTCAACAGCTGAACCCAGCTATCATCCTTAAAGCAAACTGCACCGCCCTCAATGGTGTTGAACACCTTAGTAGCATGGAAGCTGAACATGGATGCGTCACCAAAGCAAGCGGTGGACACGCCCTTATACTTCACGGCAAAGGCATGAGCTGCATCATAGATCACCTTCAGGCCGTATTTCTTTGCAATTGTTTCAATAGCTTCCACATCACAAATATTGCCATATACATGTACCGGAACGATTGCTACTGTACGGTCAGTGATAAGACTTTCAATCTTCGTCACATCCATGGTATAGTCTCTATCGTTCACATCGCAGAACACCGGAATAAGCCCATTGCGAACAATCGCATGAGTGGTAGAAGCAAAGGTAAACGGCGTAGTGATTACCTCACCGCCCTCCGGCAGGTTCATGGCAGCAATGGCATTTTCCAGAGCCAGATGACCGTTGGTATAAAGAGCCACATGTGGTACGCTCAAATATTCCTCCAGCTCTGCCTGCAACTGCTTATGTTTTACGCCCATATTGGTCAGCCAGTGGCTTTCCCAAATAGGACGAATTTCTTCTATGTACTCATCCAGGCTTGGCATAGACGAACGTGTCACTAAGATATTACCAGACATATACTTTCACTCCTCTTTTATATTCATGGTCATCTTAACCATTTCGGCAATTTTTATCATATCTTCTTTTCCATATCGTTGGTCAATTGGAATTGGAAGAATATCCGCTGCGTAATGGTATTCCAGACTATCAGCCGGGCATTCCTTTTCGATATTTATTTTTTTGCAGAGATTTGGCACAGAATCGCAAAGAAAATACGGCAGATATAACTTCCGAATCATCTTCGCTTCGCAAAGATATTCCAGCGCTCCTCTTCCGCAATTCAGGGCAATAGCTTTTTCGTGGAGCATTGCACCTGTATAAGTATCAAGCTCTATATACCCGCCAATTTCTTTCATAGCTTCACTCCGTCGTTAATTGAACATCAATATGCTTTTCTATATGGGATAAAATATTTTCAGCGGTTGCAACATCAGGAAATTTCATAAAGATAATTCCAAGACATTTTGCCGCATTGTCAAACCGTTCCACATGGTCTCCGGGCTTTTTGTAGAAATGTACTTCTTGAAGATATTTTTTTAATTCATCACTAAATACAATCTGCTTATATATTCCATTCTTTGTACTGTGTAAATTATGCGTTGCATAACAGCCCTCGGGCTTTTGTACTGTAGTTAAAATAGGTTGTCCCATTGCGGCTTGGACCGCCATTTCAACTAAATCTGCGCCAAAAATTTTCCCCAATAAGTCTGGTATCATATTTCCGCCAGCTCTCGGTCCAACATCGATAGGCCATACTCGGTTGTTCTTATCAATAACCAATTCAACATTGACCGAGCCAAATCGAATTTCCAGCTTGTCCATCATGCTTTGTAGCGTTTGTTGAACAAGTTGTACATCGGCTTCCTCCAGAATCAACGGATAGCTTTTTCCGACAGGAACTAATGGATTCACCCGGGTATCTCTATGGCAATTAAGAAGCCCCCATATAACCACTTTTCCATTTAAAACAAAAATATCGCCACCGATAAGATATGGATGTTTTTTCTCAATATATTCTTCAACGATCACTCGGTGGGCACGAGAAAATGAAAAAGCAAATTCTAATGCGTCGTTTACCTTATCCCAGCTATGCAGTACGGTAGCTCCTTTTGAGCCAGAAGAATCTACCGGCTTGACGATGACCGGCAACCGAAATCGAGAAGTATCTGCCATCGCATCCTCAATAGTTTGATATCCCATAGATACTGGCGCATTAAATCCATTGTCTTGCAAAAATGCACGAAAACGATCTTTATTGCAGAGGATATCTACCGCGTAATAAGGGTTTGTTGGCAGTTTTAATTTTTCACCCACATAAGCTGCTGTGGGTGCAGCGGGGTCAGATGCATAGGCCAAAACGCCATTAACTTTTTCCTTCTGCGCTACCTCAAGTACTGCATCCTTATCTGTAGTACTTACAAGATAGAACTTATCTGCGACATACTGCCCGGGGTTATCCGTCAGGAAATCGCACAGAACAGTGTAGTAACCGAGCCTTTTTGCAGTTTCAATAGCTACTACTTGCTGCGCAGAACCACCTAATAAAAGGATTTTTTTCATTTTTATCGCCTTTACTTTCTTGCAATTTTTTTCAAGACAGGGCGAATCATGCCCATCAGATATTCATAGGATTCCAGATGCAAGGCAGCCGATGCTCCAATGTAAATTACCGCACCCATCGGAATCTGAATCAGTAACGTGACAGCATTTGACAGGTGAAGCAGGCCAACAAGATTCACGCAGCATCCCATAAAGATTGCTATAGCAATGCTCGGCAGAATATCCTTCAACTGATCCCAATATCGATAATTCAAAAGTTTCCGATTGGGCCATGAGTTGATGATTTGGCTTGTAACACTGCTGACAAGCAAGCTATAAGCCATTGCCATAACGCCAAACCACATAGTAGAAAGCAGCAACGTCATACCAACAATCTTCTTCGCAATTTCAAGCTTCAAAAACAAATCGCTACGCCCCATTGCTTTGATTGCATTCAGGTTTGCTGTGTGGATTGGATAGAACATATAAGTAATGCAGAAAATGCGTAAAAACGGGACGCATGGTAGCCATTTATCCGTCAAGACCAACCGAACAATCGGCTCTGCACAGAATGCCAAGCCCATCATCAACGGAGCCATAATATAGGTGCTGGTTTTTATAGCCCGGCGGGTCATGGACTTTACTCGACTAGCGTCATCTTGCACGCCTGCCATCGTTGGCAGAAGAACGCTGTCAATGGACGTATTGATATTGTTTGCAATCACACTTGGGAACTTATCGCCTTGGTTGTAGTATGCCAAATCCGCAGACGAATACAATTTACCTATAATCAGGCTGCGAATATTCGTGTAGATGGTATCCAGCAATGATGAAGCCAGCATTTTCCAGCCAAAGGAAAGCAGTCCTTTTAGTCTTTCCCAAGAGAACATCTTCTTTGGACGCCATTTAACCGTCAGCCACAATATCAAGGTATCAATGGCTGTATTGGATAGTTGCTGGGCCACAATAGCCCACACACCAAAACCCGCGTAAGCCAAACCAATGCCCAGAAACGCAGAAAAAATCGTTCCGCCTAGCGTTGCGTAAAAAAACCGCTTGAACAGCATATTACGCGACACATAGGATTGCTGAATACCTTTTACACCAGAAATTACAATGGTCAAGCTAATAACACGGATTATTGGAGTCAGAGACAAATCATTGTAGAAGTTGGCAATCACCGGCGCCGCCATAAACATGATGGCGTACAAAACCAAGCAAACCACAAAATTGAAATAGAACACTGACGAGAAATCCAGATCATCAGCATCCTTTTTCTGAATTAGTGCGGTACCTAAGCCACTATCAACAAACACTTGCATGATGGTGGTAAAGACCGTAATCAAAGCAATTTGACCGTAGTCTTCTGGTGCAAGAATGCGGGCAAGTACAATAGATACGATAAAGGTTACAAGTTGGGCACCGCAGCGTTCCGCAAAGCGCCAGAGGAAGTTCCCTATTACTTTTTTATTTGACATATACTAATCGATTTTTCCTTTAATCTTTCGATTTATTTTATTTATAGCGATTTTCGCAACCATAGAAAGGCAATCATCCTGTTTAGTAATCACTTCCCATGCATGGCTCCACGACGCCCCTTTCCGATGGTATAAGCAATCAATTACAACCTCTGCAGCCATTGCGGCACGTCTTTTTTTCAGTGAAACCTCGATACCATATTCCTTGCGGAATGCCTTTTCAAGTTCTTGATAAGCCATCCAGTTTTGATACCCTTTTCTAGCTCCAATATTCCTCGATGACCATGAATTTCCTCCTACTTTGCGTACAAACCTATATGCAGAATATGTCTGAGGAAGTCGATATATGGAACCATGTGCCAATAAATATAAATAGATTTTTATATCTCCCTGAATATCTACTGCATTGAAGCTCTCCGGATAGCTCTCTCCCTGATTTCTAAAAATATTCCGACAAACGAGACTTGCAAGTTGGCTAGGAAGTTCTTTTTCTTCAAAGTCTTTCAATGTATAACGTTCTTCTTTTTCGTAATATCCAAAAGTTTTTATATTCTGAATATTTTCATCTTCATCAACAACTATATATTTATGGACACAGCCGATATCTTGCGGATGTTGCTCCAGCCAATCAACCTGAAATTGCAGCTTATTAGAATCTATCCAATAATCATCTCCCTCACAGAAAGCAATATACTTCCCTTTCGCACGAGAATACTGAAACACTTGGGTCACATTTATGCCCTTACTGAATTGATTTTCTGTTTGTAAAATTGGCTTGATTATATCTGGATATTTTTCCGCATAGGTTTTGATAATATCAGGTGTAGAATCCGTTGATGCGTCATCATGAACTAGTATTTCAAAGGAAAAATCTGTTTTTTGCATCAAAAAACTCTCTAGCGCATGCGCAATATACTTTTCGTGGTTATAAGTATTGCAAATTATGCTAACGCATATATTATCCTGCATTTCGGTTTCCTCTTATCTATCATCGCTATTTAAAGACATTATTCATCCATATGTCGACTTCACAACACCGATCTTGTATAATTTAGCTCCGGAAAATCCGTTGCCTGCTGCTCACCGCGGAGAGGTAGCATACTTGAGCAGCACAGCCATGTGGCTGAACACATGGCTGCTGTGGAGAATCAGTACTTTCTCCACACCATCTTATTAACGACGTTTACATAGCCCTGAATGATGCGAACCACCTTCATGGACACGGTTTCATCCACATAGTCGGGGCAGGGCTTACCCAGAACGCCCTTTTGCTTCATCTCGATTGCCATATCGGTAGCGTTGAGAAGCTCACGAGTGGTAATGCCAGCCAGAATAAAGTCACCAGCCTCCAGCGCCTCAGGGCGTTCCGTACTGGTGCGGATGCACACAGCGGCGATGGGGTGACCGATGGACAGGTAGAAGCTAGACTCCTCGGGTAGCGTGCCGGAGTCGGAGACGATTGCCAGCGCGTTCATTTGCAGCTTGTTATAGTCGTTGAAGCCCAGCGGCTCATTGACGCGAACACGAGGATCCAGCTGGAAGCCGCTCTTTTCCAGACGGTGCTTGCTGCGGGGATGGCAGGAGTAGAGAATGGGCATATCATACTTCTCTGCCAGCGCATTGATGGCAGTGAACAGACTCAGGAAGTTCTTTTCAGAGTCGATGTTCTCCTCACGGTGGGCAGACAGCAGAATGTACTTGTCCTTCTCCAGTCCCAGACGCTCCAGCACGTCGCTTTTCTGGATCTTCTCCAGATTCATGTGCAGGACTTCCGCCATGGGAGAGCCGGTCTGGTAGGTGCGTTCCTTGGGCAGTCCGGTGTCCGCCAGATACTTCCGGGCAAACTCGGAATAGCACATATTCACGTCAGAAATCACATCCACGATGCGGCGATTAGTCTCCTCAGGCAGGCACTCATCCTTGCAGCGGTTGCCGGCCTCCATGTGAAACAGAGGAATGTGTAGCCGCTTCGCAGAGATGGCAGACAGGCAGGAGTTGGTATCGCCCAGCACCAGATAGCCCTCCGGCTGCAGTTCAGACAGAAGCTCATAGCTGCGTCCCAGAATGTTACCACAGGTCACGCCCAGATTCTCGCCCACCACGGGCACAAGAATGTCCGGGCCATACTCCCCGAAGGTGTTCTTCAGTTCAAAATCCTCCCAGAAAACAGTGGAAAGGTTTCTATCCCAGTTCTGGTTGTAGTAGACCACGCAGCAATCAAAATACTCCCGGCAGCGCTTAATCACCGCCGCCAGACGAATAATTTCCGGACGGGTGCCGCAGCCAATCATGACCTTGGTACGCCCGTCATTTTTCCATGTAAAATTGTGTTCCATAAAATTCTCCTAACGTCAACCAGCAGCTTCTCTTACACCGGCTCGAAGAAGGTGTCCGGATGGTTCGGGTCAAAAATCTCGTTGCAGGTCATCACCGTCACCAGATTCTCCGTCTCGGACAGGTTAATGATATTGTGGGTCCAGCCGGGAACCATGTGGACAGCCTCAATCTTATCCCCGGAAACCTCAAACTCCACCGTTTCTCCAGTATTGATGTTCCGTTCTTGGATCAGACCGTGACCAGCAACCACAATGAACAGCTCCCACTTGGAGTTGTGCCAGTGCTGCCCCTTGGTGATGCCCGGGCGGCTGATATTGATGGACACCTGACCGCAATCGGCGGTGTGTACCAGCTCTGTAAAGGAACCACGGTTGTCCGCATTCATCTTGAGGGCGTACTTAAACTTGTCGGTGGGCAGATAGGTCAAATACAAGGAGTACAGCTTCTTGGCAAAAGAGCCATCCGGCATTTTCGGCATCATCAGGGTGGTGGGCTGTGCTTTGAACTCCTGCAGCAAGTCTACAATCTCGCCCAGCGTGACCTTGTGGGTCACGGGAACGCAGCAGTAGTGGCCATCCGCTTGCAGAACTGTCTCCACGCCGTCAAACTCACAGTGCTGCTCCTTGCCTTCCAGCAGGTCAAACATTCCTTCTACCAAGTCGTCGATGTACAGCAGCTCCAACTCAGTGCTGCGGTCGTTGACGGTGAAGGGTTCGTCATTGGCGACTGCCCAGCAGAAGGTGCTGACGGCACTGTTGTACTTGGGGCGGCTGTGTCCCATCAGGTTGACGAAGCGATAGACTGCCACCTTCGCCCCGGTCTCCTGAGCATACTGGAAGAACAGCTCCTCGCCCGCCTTTTTGCTGCGGCCGTACTCGCTGTTGCCGAAGCGGCCTGCCAGCGTCGCCTGAATGGAGGAGGACAGCATGATGGTGGCCTTGTTGTTGTGCTTTTTCAGGCAGTTCAGCAGGTCGGATGCGAAGCCGAAGTTGCCCTTCATGAAGTCTTCCGGGTTTTCCGGACGATTCACGCCTGCCAGATTGAACACAAAGTCCGCCTTCTGGCAGTACTCGTCCAGTTCCTCCGGCGTGGAATCCAAATCATATTCGTAGATTTCTTCAATATGCAATGCCGGGCGGGTCTTGTTCTTGCCGTCCCGGATGTTTTTCAGGTTGTTGCACAGGGCGGTTCCCACCATGCCCTTGGCACCTG
>SKEG01000437.1_pt1 | contig 45025 bp, 34 predicted proteins | sample 4826631 | NCBI WGS metagenome assembly SKEG01 (sample SAMN11008815, study PRJNA524170) | human gut metagenome | biome: Human fecal sample; material: Feces; isolation source: fecal sample from pouch patient p26, p34, p50 | host: Homo sapiens | place: Israel: Tel-Aviv | collected 2016-11-02
ATCCTGGGGCTGTAGTCGGTCCCAAGGGTTGGGCTGTTCGCCCATTAAAGCGGTACGCGAGCTGGGTTCAGAACGTCGTGAGACAGTTCGGTCCCTATCCGTCGCGGGCGTAGGAAATTTGAGAGGATCTGTCCTTAGTACGAGAGGACCGGGATGGACATACCGCTGGTGTACCAGTTGTTCCGCCAGGAGCATCGCTGGGTAGCTAAGTATGGATGAGATAAACGCTGAAAGCATCTAAGTGCGAAACTCACCTCGAGATAAGATTTCCCATTACGTAAGTAAGTAAGATCCCTGAAAGATGATCAGGTAGATAGGATGGAAGTGGAAGTGCTGCGAGGCATGGAGCGGACCATTACTAATCGATCGAGGACTTAACCAAGTAAAGAAAACGTGAGTTTTCGGTGAAAGAGATAAATGATATCTAGTTTTGAGAGAATAAAATCTCAAGTAAATAGTGCGGTGATGATGGCACGAAGGATACACCTGTTCCCATTCCGAACACAGAAGTTAAGCTTCGTAACGCCGAGAGTAGTTAGAGGAACGCCTCTTGCGAGGGTAGGAAATCGCCGTGCGTTATTCCGGCATAGCTCAGTTGGTAGAGCATCTGACTGTTAATCAGGGTGTCGACGGTTCGAGTCCGCCTGCCGGAGTTATGGCCCGTTGGTCAAGTGGTTAAGACACCGCCCTTTCACGGCGGTAACATGGGTTCAAATCCCGTACGGGTCATCCTAATAAACTTATGCCGGCTTAGCTCAGTTGGTAGAGCATCGGTATCGTAAACCGAGGGTCACAGGTTCGAATCCTGCAGCCGGCATAACAAGTTGCTGATATTTATGATAATTAACGTTATTTAACATTAGTTTGTTGAATAACGTTTTTTTATTTCAAAAAAAATCTTCTAAATATTGGCATTTGATTTTTATTTTACAGATTAAAGATATAAGCTACTTTACTTTAGAAACAAAGGGATTAGAATTATTGGTAATAAGTATTGTTTTAGATACTAATTAATCTAATATATTTAGAAATAAACAAAAATAAATACTTATTTCCTCAAGTTATGATAAGATGAATATGTACATAAAAATTGAGATAAAAAAAAGATAAATTTAGTTCGAAAGTAGGGAATTTTTATGGAAAATGAAGTGCTTTTTCCAGGTGATACTCTGGGGATTATTGGTGACAGTTCTAATGGAATTATATTGGCTCAAACAGCTAAAAGACTAGGATTTAAAGTAATTGTTTACGCTACTAACGAAGGAAGTCCTACTTTAGCTGATGCAGATGTTAAGATTGTAGGAGAATTTAGCGATAAGGCTAAGTTACAAGATTTTGCTGAACGTTGTGATTTAGTAATGTATGAATCAGAACATATATCTTCTGAAGTTATTGCATATCTACAAAAATTCACTAGAGTTCCGCAAGGTTCTGAAACTTTAGAAATTGCACAGGATAGATTGTTGGAACGTGCTTTCTTTGAACAAATGAATATAAATATTGCCCCTTATGCAACAATTGTTAGCTTAGAGGACGTTTACCAAGCTGTTAGCTCAATTGGATATCCTTGTGTATTAAAACCTATTCAAAAAGGATTTGGACCTAAACGTCAACAAATAATTCGTAAGCAAACAGATATTGCCAAATGTGCAGACATTATTGATATGGGGACTTATATCTTAGAATCGTGGATACCTTATAATAAAGAACTATCAGTTATAATGACACGTGATTATGATGGAAATTTAGCATATTTTCCTGTAATTGAAACTAGATATAAAGAAAATCGTCTTAACGAGGCAATTGTACCAGCTAATGTCCAACCTGATGTAGAGGAGGAAGTAAAACGTTTAGCTGGTGAAATTGTCAGTGGTTTAAAATATGTAGGTGCTTTAGAAGTAGCTTTCTATCTAACTGAAAGTGGTTCTTTGTATGTAAAAAGAATTGTGCCAGCTTTACACAATTCTGGCTACGTCTTTGATAAGGCAACTAATGTTTCGATGTTTGAGCAACATCTTAGAACTTTGGTGAAGATGCCATTAGTTGATATTAAATTAGTTCAACCTGCAGGCATGGTAATGATTGAAGAAGAAAATATTGATGATATTCGTACACAATGGGTACTAAAAAATAATTGGTATTATACATTCTTTAGATACCCAGAATCAATGAGACCACAACCAGAAGGCTATATTATAGTATTAGCTGAAAATGAAATGGAAATAAAACAACAAATAGAATCGACTGGTATTTGGGACGATTTATCAAAAGAATAATAGTTAATGGAGCGATAAATAATTATAAAGTTATCGCTCTTTTTAATGATTAATAATTGGATTTTAGTTATAATAAGAATTGACATTTTTCTGAAAGGATGAGTACTGTGACCGACAATATGTTTTTGTCAGGAATGAATGATAAACAATCAGAAGCAGTTTTATGTACAGAAGGACCATTATTAATAATGGCAGGAGCTGGTAGTGGAAAGACTCGTGTGTTAACTCACCGTGTAGCATACTTAATTGAAGAAAAAGGCGTAAATCCTTGGAACATACTAGCTATTACCTTTACAAACAAAGCAGCTCGTGAAATGAGAGAACGTGTAAATAATTTAATGGGTGAAGGTGCAGAAGATATATGGGTATCTACATTCCATGCTTTATGTGTACGAATTTTACGGAGAGACGCAGAAAAAATAGGCTTTAATAGATCATTTACAATTGCAAGTACAAGTGAGCAAAGAACTTTAATGAAACAGGTTCTTAATGATTTAAATATTGATACTAAAAAATATGATCCACGTGCAATCTTAAGTGTAATTTCAAATGCCAAAAATGACCTATTAGATCCTAAAGATTATGCCCAACAAGCTAATGGACCATTTGAAGAAATTGTAAGTAAAGCATATTTTGAATATCAAAATCAGCTTGCAAATAACCAAGCAATGGATTTTGATGATTTAATCATGCAAACTATTAGATTATTCAACGAATCACCAGAAACATTGGAATTTTATCAACGTAAATTCCACTATATTCATGTTGATGAATATCAAGATACTAACGAAGCTCAATATGAATTAGTTAATAAGTTAGCTCGTAAATATCGCAATTTATGTGTTGTAGGTGATGCAGATCAAAGTATTTATGGTTGGCGTGGTGCAAACATGGAAAATATCATGAACTTTGAAGAAGATTACCCAGATGCAACAGTAATTAAATTGGAACAAAATTATCGTTCTACAAAAAATATTTTAGCAGCTGCTAATAATGTGATTGAGAATAACGTAAATCGTAAAGATAAGACTTTATGGACAGATAATAAGCAAGGTGACAAGATCCATTATTATCGTGCAAATAACGCTAATGAAGAAGCTTATTATGTAGTTAAAAAAATTCAAGAACAAATTAGAAATAATGGACGTCATTATGGAGATTTTGCTATTTTATATCGTACTAATGCACAGTCACGTATAATCGAAGAAACTTTCGTGAAAACCAATATACCATATAAATTAGTTGGAGCGCATAAGTTCTATGATCGCAAGGAAATAATGGACACTTTAGCTTATTTACGTTTAGTAACTAATCCAGCTGATTCTATGAGTTTTGAAAGAATAGTAAATGAACCAAAACGTAGTATCGGCTCAGTAACTGTTGGAAAATTAAGAACATTCTCTCAAATTCATGGTATGTCAATGTTAGAAGCTTCCAAGAGTGCTGCTTTAGCAGGGGTATCTGCCAAGGCAAGTAATGAATTAGAAAAGTTTGCTGAGATGATAGAACAGTTACATGAATATCAAAAGGCACATAATGTTACTGAAGTTACAGAAAGAATTCTAGATGTAACGGGTTATAAAGCTAACTTACAAAGAGAAGATACTTTAGAAAACCGTAATCGTTTAGAAAACTTGGAAGAATTTTTAACGGTTACTAAGCAATTTGATCAAGATTGGGAACCTGAAGATGAAGAAAGTGATCCATTTGTTGATTTCTTAGCTGATTTAGCTTTAGTTTCAGATCAAGATAGTGTAGAAGAAGAACCAGATGAAGTCACATTAATGACATTACATGCAGCAAAAGGGCTAGAATTCCCAGTTGTATTTTTGATGGGATTAGAAGAAGGTATTTTCCCACTTTCTAGAGCAGTTATGGACGAAAATGAACTCGAAGAAGAACGTAGATTGGCCTATGTAGGGATAACTCGTGCTGAAGAAGAACTTTATTTAACTAACTCGATTTCTCGTATGTTGTATGGTAAGAGTCAAAATAATCCAGCTTCTCGTTTTATTGAAGAAATTGATGAAGAATTAATCCAATCAGATAATCAAACGGTAGCAAGTACAACATTAACATCCAAGAGAACTAGATCTAGAGAAGTACCATTTAGTAAGAAGCCTAAATATCGTATGCCAGCAGGAACTGTTGAACGCCCTAAAGAAACTGGTGCTGACAAACAAAGCTGGAATATAGGAGATAAGATTTCTCACAAAGCTTGGGGAACAGGAACTATTGTCAAGGTCTCAGGTGATGGCGAAGATACAGAACTAGATATTGCTTTTGAAGGTAAAGGTATTAAACGATTACTAGCAGCATTCGCACCAATTACAAAGATATAAGGAAGGTGGTGCCCATATGTCACAAAAAGATATAGAGATGGAATTAAAAGAGCTTCGTGATAAGTTAAATCGCTGGAGTAATGAATATTATGTGTTGGATACTCCATCTGTTGAAGATAGCGTGTATGACAAACATTATCAACGTTTATTAGAGCTCGAACAGGCCAATCCTGATTTAGTAACTGCGGACTCTCCTAGTCAAAGAGTAGGTGGTAAAGTTCTAAGTGGCTTTACTAAAGTAAATCATGATATTCCAATGTTGTCATTAGGCGATGTATTTTCTAAAGAGGAATTAATAGAATTTTTAGAGCGTTTAGAAAATAGTGTAGAGCAGAAGTTGGATTATAGTTGTGAGTTAAAGATTGATGGTTTGGCTATTTCCTTAACTTATGAGAATGGTAAGTTTATCAAGGGGTCAACTCGTGGTAATGGGGTAATCGGTGAAGATATTACTGAAAATCTCAAAACTATCAAGGCAATCCCTATGGAATTAAATGAACCTGTGTCAATTGAAGTTCGTGGAGAATGTTACATGCCTAAGAAATCTTTTGTGGAACTGAATACTAAACGTGAAGCAGAAGGGCAAGCTGTTTTTGCTAACCCACGTAATGCAGCAGCAGGATCTTTGCGTCAATTAGATACAAAAATAACAGCTAGTCGAAACTTGAGTACTTTTATTTATTATTTAATGGAACCTGAAAAGTTGGGGATAAAAACTCAAACTGAAGCCTTAAACAAATTAGAGAGCTGGGGTTTCAAAGTTAATAATGAATCTAAACAAGTTAAAACAAAGGAAGAAATATTTGCTTATATTGATGAGGCTACTGATCAAAGAGCCAACCTTCCATACGATATTGATGGAATAGTTCTAAAAGCAGAATCCTTTGCAGTTCAGTCTCAAGTTGGAAACACAGTTAAAGTTCCTAGATGGGCAATAGCTTATAAGTTTCCACCAGATGAACAGGAAACAAAAGTTTTAGATATTGAGTGGACAGTCGGAAGAACTGGAGTGGTAACCCCAACTGCTGTTATGGAACCAGTAACGTTAGCAGGAACAACTGTGGCAAGAGCTTCGCTACATAACCCTGATTATTTAAGGGAAAAAGATATTCGTATAGGCGATACGGTGAAACTTCATAAAGCTGGAGATATTATTCCTGAAATTTCTGAAGTAGTTTTAGCTAAAAGAACAGAAGATTCAGTAGAGTATCAAATTCCAACAGAATGTCCAGAATGTGGTGCTAATTTAGTTCATTTAGATGATGAGGTAGCTCTAAGATGTATCAATCCACAATGTCCAGCTTTGGTAAAAGAAAGCTTAACACATTTTGCTTCAAGAAATGCGATGGATATTAGAGGATTAGGACCTAGAATAATTGAACAGCTTTACAACCGTGAAATGATTAAAGATGTTGCCGGAATTTATAGCTTAACTTTTGAACAGTTGATAACTTTAGATAAGTTTAAGGAAAAATCTGCGAATAACCTATTGACAGCAATCGATAATAGTCGTAATAATTCTATTGAACGTTTAATTTTTGGACTAGGAATCCGCCATGTTGGTGCTAAAGTAGCTAGAATATTAGCTGAAAATTATAAGTCAATGGATAACTTAGCTAAAGCAAAAAGTGATGAAATTTCAACGATTGATTCATTAGGAGAAATTATAGGTGATAGTGTTGAAATGTATTTTGCAGATGAACACGTGCTGGAATTATTAGATGAATTGCGACAAGCTGGGGTAAATATGGAATTCTTAGGACAAACTCGTGAAGAACAGCTTGAAAGCAGTACTGATAGTAGTTTTAACGGTTTACGTGTTGTTCTAACTGGAACTTTGGATACTTTAAAGAGATCTGAAGCTAAATCATGGCTTGAAGCACATGGTGCAAAAGTTACAGGAAGTGTGTCTAAAAAAACTGATTTACTTATTGCAGGTCATGACGCTGGTAGCAAATTGACAAAAGCTCAAGAATTAAATGTTAGAGTAATGAATGAAGCAGAATTTATTCAGCAGATGGAGGAAGAATCTTGAAAAAGTTTGGTATAATTATCAGTTTATGTCTATCAGCTGCTTTAATGGCTTCTTGTGGAAAACTTGGTGGTAATTCTAATACTACAACAGCAACTACAGAGTCATCTAAAAGTGGTTATCAGACAACTGGTGAAAACAATAGTAGTGATTATCAAGGAATTATTGAAGATGGAGAATATAAGACAAGTAAGTCTAGAGGGGTAGGGATTTCTCAAAATTCAGATAATCTATTGAATTTGAAGAGTTTTGAAGCAGGTCTAACAACAATTTCTAAGGATCATTTCTCTACTAAGAGTTACATTTTCCAAGAAGGACAATATTTAAATAAGGCTACTATTCAAGATTGGTTAGGGAGAAAATCTAGTTCTAATCCAGAAGGTTTGAATCCTAGCGACAATGGTAAGAAAGAAGCAAATAAGCGAAACCCAATTTATGTTCAACAAATAGAAGAACAAGATTACATGAAGCAAAATAATGGTAAATTGGAATTAGCCGGTATGACAATTGGGATTGGTATGAATCAAAAGGATTACTACCAAAAAGAACAATATGGTGCTACTTATTCAACAACAATTTCTAAAGAAAAGAGAATTGAAGAAGGTAAGATAGCTGCTAAGAAAGTTCTTGCACGAGTTCGTCAAAAAGTCGGAAACAATGTACCAATTGTGATTGCGATGTTTGCTCAAGCTCCTAATGATAGTTTAGTAGGTGGTTATTTCTACTCCTATACTGTAAGTAAGAGTGGGACAGATATCGGAAGTTGGACAGAAACAAACATTAAGAGTTACGTTCTTCCAGCGACTGAAGATAACAAACTTCCTAATGACAATGATTCAACATCATTTGATAATTTCCAAAAAGAAGTTAAGAATTTCTTCCCTAATATTTCTAATGTAACGGGACAAGGTCAATATAAAGATAAGACTTTGCAAGGTTTACACATAACAATTACAACTCAATTTTATAGTGAAACCGAGATAACTAGCTTTACTCAATATGTAGCACAAGCTGCCAAGTCATACTTACCAAGTGGTATTCCAGTAGATATTAAGATCAATGGTAGTGATGGTGAAACACAAAGTTTTGTTTCAACAACAGGTGGCAATGGCGGATATTATACCCATGTATTTGGAAGTTACTAATTAATATATAAAGTGAGACTATTTTTTGCAGTAGTCTCTTTTATATTTTTAAATGATTATGCTAGAATATCAATTAGGAAACTTATTAACAAACTATAAGTAGTAATAAAATTATTAAAGTAATAGATAAGTGATGAAAGAGGGATGAACAATGGCAATTGGATCTGAAGAAGTAAAGCACGTTGCAGGGCTAGCAAAGCTTGCTTTTAAAGATGAAGAGTTAGCTAAGTTTACTGGACAAATGGATGAAATTATTAACATGGTTCAACAACTTAGCGAAGTAGATACAACAGATGTTCCTGTAACAACACACGTAACAGATGCAATAAATACTTTACGTGAAGACGTTGCAGTAAAAGGAACAGATCGTGATTTATTAATGAAAAATGTTCCTCAAAGCCAAGATGGATATATTAAAGTTCCAGCAATTATTGACGAAAGTGAGGAATAGTAATGGATTACTTTAAGAATGATTTAGCAAGTATTCACGATGATTTAGTAAATAAGAAATATAGTGTTGAAGAATTAACTAAGTCAACATTTGATAACATTAAAAAGGTTGATAAAGAAATTGAAGCCTTCTTGAAATTAGATGAGGAAAGAGCATTAGAAAAAGCTCGTAAAATTGATGAACGAGGCGTTAAAGCTGATTCTATTTTAGATGGTATTGGTATCGGTATTAAAGATAATATCGTAACTAAAGATTTAACAACAACAGCTGCTTCTAAAATGTTAGAAAATTTTGAACCAATTTACAACGCAACTGTAATGGACAAACTTAATGATGCTGGCATGATTACAGTTGGTAAGTTGAATATGGATGAATTTGCGATGGGGGGTTCTACAGAAAATTCAGCTTTCAAAATTACTAAGAATGTCTGGGATACTACAAAAGTTCCTGGTGGTTCTTCTGGTGGTTCTGCAGCAGCAGTTGCATCTGGTCAAGTTCTAGCATCTTTAGGTTCTGATACTGGTGGTTCAATTCGTCAACCAGCTGCATTTAACGGAATTGTTGGGGTAAAACCAACATATGGTCGTGTATCTCGTTATGGTTTGATTGCTTTTGCATCTAGTTTAGATCAAATTGGACCTTTGACACGTACAGTTAAAGACAATGCTTTAGTGTTAAACGCAATTAGTGGACATGATGCTCATGACTTTACTAGCTCCAGTCGTGAAGTTCCTGATTTTACTAAGGGAATTGAAGATGGTGTTAAGGGTATGAGAATTGCTGTTCCTAAAGAATACTTTGGTGAAGGTGTAGACGAAGACGTTGCTAAGGCAGTTAAGGATGCTGTAAAGACTTTTGAAAGCTTAGGGGCAACAGTAGATGAAGTATCTCTACCTCATAGTAAATATGGTGTTCCAGTTTACTACATTATTGCTTCATCTGAAGCATCTTCTAACCTTCAAAGATATGATGGTATTCGTTATGGATTCCGTGCTAAAGATGTAAAGAACTTGGAAGATGTATATGTACGTTCCCGTTCTGAAGGATTTGGCGATGAAGTTAAGCGTCGTATCATGTTAGGAACATTCTCTCTTTCTGCTGGTTCATATGATGCATTCTTCAAGAAGGCTGCACAAGTTAGAACTTTGATTTGCCAAGACTTTGAAAATGTTTATAAAGATTATGACTTGATTTTAGCTCCAACATCTCCAACTACTGCATACGGAATTGGTGAAGAAATCAACGATCCAGTAACAATGTATATGAATGATATTTTGACAATTCCAGTTAACTTAGCAGGACTTCCAGGTATGTCCTTACCTGCAGGATTCTCTAATGGATTGCCAATTGGTTTACAACTAATTGCACCACGTTTTGCAGAAAGTACAATGTATCGTGCAGGATATGCATTTGAACAATCAACTGATTTTCATAAAGCAATACCAACGTTAGGAGGTCAAAACTAATGAATTTTGAGACGACTGTAGGTTTAGAAGTCCATATTGAAATGCAAACAAATTCTAAGGCATATTCACCTTCTCCTGTTCAATATGGTGCTGAGCAAAATACAAATACCAATGTTATTGATTGGGGGTATCCAGGTGTCTTACCTGAAATAAATAAGGGTGCTTTAGAATTTGGGATGCGTGCTGCATTAGCACTTCACTGTGATATCACACAAGATGTTGGTTTTGACAGAAAGAATTACTTCTATCCTGATAATCCTAAAGCTTACCAAATTACACAAGCTCGTACACCAATTGGTACTAATGGTTGGTTAGAAATTGAACTTGAAGATGGTACTAAGAAAAAGATTGGTATCCGTGAAATGCACGTTGAAGAAGATGCTGGTAAAAACACACACAATCCAGATGGTTATTCTTACGTTGACTTGAATCGTCAAGGTACACCTTTGATTGAAATTGTTGCAGAACCTGATATTTCAAGTGCTGATGAAGCTTACGCATATTTGACAAAATTACGTCAAGTTATTCAATTTACAGGTATTTCAGACGTGAAAATGGAAGAAGGTTCCATGCGTGCTGACGTTAACGTTTCAATCGCACCAATCGGATCTGACAAACTTGGTGTTCGTACTGAAATGAAGAACCTTAACTCATTTGAACATGTACGCAAAGGTATTCAATATGAAGTTAAGCGTCAAGAACGTTTACTGATGTCTGGTGGAGAAGTAGAACAAGAAACACGTCGTTTTGATGAACCAAGTGGTGAAACTATTTTAATGCGTTCTAAGGAAGAAGCTAACGACTACCGTTACTTCCCAGAACCAGATCTACCACCAATTCATATTAGTGATGATTGGATTGAAGAAGTTCGTGCATCTATTCCAGAAATGCCAGATAAGCGTCGTGAAAGATATACACAAGATTGGGGTATTCCAGCTTATGACGCAGGTGTCCTTACTCAAACTAAAGAAATGTCAGACTTCTATGACGCAACTGTAGCTGCAGGAGCAGATCCTAAATTAGCAGCTAACTGGTTGATGGGTGAAGTTAATGCTTACTTGAATTCTAAGCAAGTAGAATTAAGTGATACTGCTTTAACTCCAGAACATTTGGCAACAATGATTAAATTAATTGAAGATGAAACAATTTCTTCTAAGATTGCTAAGAAAGTATTCAAAGAAATCATTACAAATGATACTGAACCTAAAGCTTGGGTTGAATCTAAAGGTATGGTTCAATTATCAGATCCAGCTAAGTTACAACCTATCATTGATGAAGTTCTTGATAACAACGAACAATCTATCGAAGACTTTAAGAATGGTAAGGATCGTGCTATTGGTTTCTTAGTAGGTCAAATTATGAAGAAGACTCGTGGTATGGCTAACCCTAAGATGGTTAACAAATTATTAATGGCTAGTTTGAAGGAAAGATAAGAGGTTTCAGACTCTTAGGCGGGGAAAAAAGCATGCAAAAAAGATGTCGCATTATTTATAATCCAACTTCTGGTCGTGAAGCATTAAAAGGTGATTTAGTAGAAATTTTGGATATCCTTGAGAATGCTGGTTATGAAACAAGTGCATTTGCTACAACAGCTGAAGAAAATTCTGCTAGAAATGAAGCTGAACGTGCAGCAAAAGCAGGATTTAGCTTGATTGTTGCTGCTGGTGGCGATGGTACGATAAATGAAGTTGTGAACGGAATTGCAGGGCTAAAGAAACGTCCACAGTTAGGAATTATTCCTGCTGGTACAACTAATGACTACGCTCGTGCTTTAAAAATACCTAGAGAAAGTCCAGTTGAAGCTGCAAAAGTAATTGCTGCTGGTAAAACAGTTAAGATGGATATAGGTATGGCAAATGATAATTATTTTGTAAATATTGCTGGTGGTGGATTACTAACTGAATTAACATACAGTGTTCCATCAGAGCTAAAATCCTTATTTGGATATTTAGCATACTTAGCAAAAGGCGCAGAATTATTACCACAAATGAAGAATGTACCTATGCATCTTGAATATGATGATGGGGTATTTGATGGTGAAGCTTCAATGTTTTTAGTAGCATTGACCAACTCAATCGGTGGTTTTGAACAGATTGTACCGGATGCTTCACTAGATGATGGTAAATTCACAGTTATCGTAGTAAAGACAAGTAATCTTGTTGAAATGCTCCACTTGATAACAATGGTCTTAAATGGTGGTAAGCATGTTAATGATAAGCGTGTTTTATATATAAAAACAAAGAAATTAGTTGTTAAGCCAGTTGATACTAGAATTATGATTAATATCGACGGTGAATATGGTGGCGATGCACCAATGAAATTTACAGCTTTGAAGCAACATATTGAATTTTTTGCTAATACTGATGAAATTCCAAAAGGTGCAATCACTGCTAGTGAAGATACTAAGCAATTAGTTAAAGATATTGAAGAAGTAACTAAAAAAGATTTAAATGGCGATGGAATAATTGGTGAAAAAGAAGAGTAAACTAATAAGCCAATGAAGTCTAAAGAAGAGGGCAGAAGAGTTAATTCTTTTTGCCCTCTTTTTTTAGGGAAAGGAAGATAATGAAGAAAAAATTACCTGTTAGTAAAAATGAAGATTTAATTTTAACAATTGAAGACTTAACTTATCAAGGAATGGGTGTGGCTAAGGTAGATGGTTATCCATTATTTATCGAAGGTGCATTACCCCAAGAAAAAATTAAGGCACATGTGGTTAAAGTTACTAAGAATTATGGCTTTGCTAAAGTGATAGATTTTATTGAAAAGAGTCCGGATAGAGTAGAAAATGAAGATAAAATATATCTTCAAACAGGAATCGCTCCACTACAAAACCTAAGCTATCCTGCACAATTGAAGTTTAAACGTAAGTTAGTAACTGATTTGCTACAGAAAGTGCATTTAGATAACTTAAAAGTGGCAGATACGTTAGGAATGGATACACCTTACTACTATAGAAATAAGGCTCAAGTTCCAGTAAGAGAAGTTAATGGTAAGTTAGAGATAGGATTTTTCAAGCGTAATAGTCATGACTTTGTAGCGATGGAACATTTCCTTATTCAAGATAAAAGAATAGACGAAATTTTGCTAAAAGTAAGAGACATTTTACGTATGAGCAAGATTACTGCCTATAACGAAGAAAAGCATACTGGAATGATACGTCACATTTTAGTTAGAAGAGGATATTATTCTCATGAAGCGATGGTAGTTCTAGTTAGTCGAGTAAGAAAAATTCCAAATCTTGATCAAATTGCATTCTTAATTCAACAACAATGTCCAGATGTAAAGAGTGTAATGTTGAATGTAAATCCAGATAAGACAAATGTTATTTTAGGAAAGAAAACTATAAGATTAGCTGGAAAAGATACGATTCAAGATACTTTGAATGGCTTGAAATTTGATATTTCAGCACAATCTTTCTACCAAGTTAATCCACAACAAACTGAAAAATTGTATCAATTAGCGATTGAAAACGCAGAATTAACAGGAAAAGAAACTGTTATTGATGCATATTGTGGAATTGGAACAATCTCATTAAATATGGCTAAATTTGCTAAAAAGGTATACGGTGTAGAAATTGTCCCTGAAGCTATTGAAGATGCTAAGCATAATGCTAGTCTAAATGATTTAGATAACTTGGAATTTGAAGTTGGAGAAGCTGAAGTATGGATGGAAAAATGGCAAAAGCAAGGAATTAAGCCAGATGTAATAATGGTTGATCCTCCAAGAAAAGGACTAACTTCTAGCTTGATACAAAGCGCAGTGGCGATGGAACCTAAAAAAGTCGTTTATGTAAGTTGTAATCCAGCAACTCTAGTACGTGATATTCAAGAATTCATGGAACTAGGATATCAAGTTACAAAGCCTATTCAACCAGTAGATCAGTTCCCACAAACAACGCATGTTGAGAGTGTTACTGTGTTGGAGCATGTGTAGGATAAGCAAATATAATTAGCATAAAATGGGGGGAGAGATAGTGCCTAAGAATAAAATGATAGAATTTGAAAATTTAATCATGATTGAAGTCTTAAAAGCAATGCAAGAGCTTGGGGGACGAGTGACACGCAAAGAAGTTAGGCGAGAGATTCGTGATCACTCAGATGTGATTTCAGAAGAGCAAGTTGATAAAATCAAACAGTCAAAAAAGACAGGAAAAGAATATCAACCATTCATTTATAGATTTAATTTTGCTGTTAAACATTTAATTACGACAGGGTATATCTTTACTGAGAACAACCATGATCTTGAATTGTCAGAGAAGGGGAGAACGGTTGATTTTGAAAAGTTTGATCCAATTCATGATGTTCGATCTATTGTAGATGGATCATTAAATGATGAGATAGATAATAGTAATTCCGATGAAGATACTGATGAAACTTGGCGTACAGAATTATTAGATGCTTTAGCAAAAATGTCGCCTAAAAAATTTGAGTTGTTTAGTCGAGGTCTACTCATTCATATGGGAGTTGACTTAGACGATAATATAGGTGTTCGATATGTAGGGGATGGTGGATTAGATGGATTTGGCTACATTACATCTGATGATTTTCGTACCACTCGTGTTGCATTACAAGCTAAGCGGTGGGATGGGAAAGTTTCTGCGCCGGAAATTGATAAATTCCGTGGAGCAATGGACAAATATAATGCCGAGTATGGTATTTTTATTGCAACATCAGATTTTACTCGTGAAGCTATAAAAACAGCTAGAGAGGGAACTAGGGTAATTACACTCATTAATGGAGATCAAATCTGTGATTTAGTGGCAAAGTACCACTATTATGTAGAACCAGTTACAACTTATCGATTAAAAAATTTTTATTTTGATGAGGATTAATTGATAGAATCTAAACTGGAATATTTAGACTAATCATTTTAGTGAGATTATTTATAAATTAACCTATATTTGGGGTAAACTAATATGCGAAAGATTAAATTGATGTTCGAATTTGGACACGGCCCTATTTGGGACTCTGATCCGTTTACGGGAAAATTAATGACAGGAATTGAAATAGTTGACAGTAATTCGGATTTAGAGATGTGGAATAGACAGTGTATAGATCTTTATGATGAGTGCTATGAATTTAATTCACATAGCAAAGGTTGTTATTTCAATGAAGAAACACTAGCTAAAAATAAAAAGAAGCTACTGTATATACTTGAACAAATTAAAGGTCGCTTAGAAGAGTTGAATAACAATAACTTTATTATTGAAGATCAGGCAACAGATGAATTAAACAAAGTTGATTAGAAAAAGTTTATTTGTGATATTCATTTTTGGAAGTAAATTAAGTTTAGAAAGTGTGTTTTTCTTTGACAGTTGTTAAAGAAAGACGCACTTTTTTGATGCTTTAAACTATGTAGCTTTCTAAGTATCTTTTTAGATATGGTTTGACTAATATATATATAAAATATTTAGTGAGATTTAATTTTGATTGACATATTAATTGGAAAGGTTAATAATTTTTACATAAAGATAAAAATTAAGATAGGTATAAAAGAATGGGGAAGAGTAATGTGGAAAAGACAATAGCAACATGGGATGAACAACCAATAGATATTACAAGTGAAGCAAACTTTATTTGGGGTATTGCTAAAAAATTAAGAGGAACATATCTACCTGACAAATATGGTGATGTTATTATCCCAATGACAATAATTCGGCGATTTGAAAGTGTCTTGAAACCAACTAAAGATAAGGTTATAGCGCAATTTGAGGCAATGCCAACTTATCCAGCAAGAGCGATGTACAAAATTAGCGGTTACCAATTCTATAACACTAGTAAATTTGATTTAGCAGAGCTATGTAATGATCCAGATAATATTGCTGCTAACTTTAAAGCATACTTAAATGGATTTTCGGCAGATGTTCAAGAAATTCTACAAAATTTAGATATTGAAAATCATATCAACAAGATGGACAAAGGGGGATGTCTATATTCAGTTGTTAAAGCTTTTTCAGAATTAGATCTTAGTGTAGAAAAATTCGATAGCATTAAGATGGGATACATCTTTGAAAACTTAATTGCGCGTTTTTATCAAAATGTGGAAGCAGGGCAATTCTATACTGGTCGTGACATTATTCGGCTATGTGTCTCGTTGTTACTTGCAGAAGGTAGCGATGATATTACAGAAGAAAATAAGGTAATTACAGTTTTAGATCAAGCTTGTGGAACTGGCGGAATGCTTTCAACAGCATATAGCTATCTTAAGAATATCAATCCAACTGCTAATGTTCATTTATTTGGTCAAGAATTAATGGGGCAATCTTATGCAGTTGGTTTAGCTGAAATGTTAATTAAAAATCAAAATATTGATAACTTCAGACATGCTGATACACTTCAAGTTGATTGTTTTCCTAATCAAAAAATGCGTTATGTCTTAGAAAATCCGCCATTTGGAACTCCATGGGGTGGTAAAGATGCTAAACAAGGACAAGAAGAAGCTGTAAACGAAGAGTATCTCAAGGGTGAGAATAGTCGTTGGGGTGCTGGATTACCAAAATCTAATGACTCCCAACTTCTTTTTGTTCAATCTGCTTTAAATAAGCTTGAAAAGAATGGCCGAGCTGCAATTATTGAGAATGGATCACCACTCTTTACTGGCGGAACTTCATCAGGTGAATCACAAGTTCGTAGATGGTTATTGGAAAATGATTATTTAGATGCAATTGTTGCTTTACCAACTGATCTTTTTTATAACACGAGTTTAGCAACCTACATTTGGATTTTAACTAAGGATAAGTCACAAAAACGTAAAGGGAAAGTACAATTTATTGATGCAACTAATATCTACGAAACCTTACGTAAGCCACTTGGTAACAAGAAGAGAGAATTTTCAGCAGCTAACCGTGAACAAATTACTAAATTGTACACCGACTATCAAGAGAATGAACTTTCACAAATTCATGATAATTCTGAGTTTATCTATCGTGAATACACAGTAATGCAGCCATTACAAAGAAGTTATTCTATTAACGATGAAAGCATTGAAGCAATGCTTCCTAGCTTGAGTAGCTTTTTTGATCAAGTAAAATTTGATAATTTAAATAATAGTGAAGAAAAGCTATCAACCAAGGATCAGAAGCAACTTGCTAAATTACAAAAGAATAAGCCAGCTTACGATCATTTATTAGCAACTTTGGAGGCTAATAAGTCAGAAAAAGTTTATAAATCACTGGGTGAGTTTGAACCGGTGATTACAGAACTATTAAGTGAGATTGTTGATAAAAAGGTGATCAAAAAGGTAATTGATGGTTTATCTAAGATGGATAAAACAGCTGAAATTCAAACAGATAAGAAAGGAAATATTCTTTACGACAAGAATACAGAAGATACAGAGATTGTTAATGTCAATACTTCAATTGACGATTACATGGCCAAGGAAGTATTACCGTTTGTACCTGACGCTAAAGCATTCTTTAATGAAGATCTGAGAAAGAAGAAACCAGTTATTAAGACTGGGGCAGAGATTCCATTTACTCGCTATTTCTACCAATATCAAAAACCAGAGTCAGTTGAGAAGTTAGCTGATGAAATTAAGAGTTTAGAGAGTGAAATTAATGCAGAAATGCAGGAGTTATTTAAGTAGGAAGGTGAAAGTAGATGGAACTAGATGTAAAAAATCAGTATTGGATGGGGAAAATACCTGATTCATGGGAAACGAAAAAGATAAAGTTTGTATTATCACAGAGAAATGAAAATAATGTTCCTATAAAAAGTACAGAGATTTTATCCTTAACTGCTAAACAAGGTGTTATTCCATATTCTGAAAAAGAAGGTGGGGGTAATAAGCCTAAACAAGATTTTTCTGCATATAAATTAACCTATCCTGGTGATATTGTAATGAATAGTATGAATATTTTGTCCGGAGCAGTGGGTTTATCCAAATATATGGGATGTATTAGTCCTGTTTACTATGCCTTAAAACCTAAGAATAATACGGATGATGTAAGGTTTTTCTACTATGTTTTTGCAAATAAAATCTTTCAAAGTAGTTTATTGGGATTAGGAAACGGAATACTTATAAAACAATCGGATAATGGTAATTTCAATACAATCCGAATGAGGATACCGATCGAAAAAATAAATAATTTGAGTGTTCCTTATCCGTCACCAAGTATCCAGCAACAAATTGCTGATTTCCTCGATCGAAAGACTACTGAAATTGACGGACTGATTGATAAGATTAATGATGAAATCGAGAAACTTCAACAATATCAAAGGAGCGTAATTACTCGGGCGGTGACTAAAGGATTAGATCCAAGCGTACCGATGAAAGATAGTGGAATTGAGTGGATTGGTGATATCCCAGAAAAGTGGAGATTAGTTGCTGCTAAAAGATGTATTATTCTTGAAAATGGTTCTGAGCCTAAAACTGATAGTGGTGATACGCCTGTATACGGAAGTGGTTCTCAGAGTTTTAGAACTTGTCAAGAATTTAAATTAGGGCCTACTGTGCTATTGGGTAGAAAAGGCACTATTGATAGGCCGCAGTGGATTGAAGGAAAATTTTGGAATATAGATACAGCTTTGAATGTTAGGTCAAAAGGAATTAACTTAAAATATTATTATTATTGTTCAATTTGTTTTGACTATGAGTGGTATGTTACACAAACAGCTAAACCAAGTATGACTCAAACTGATTACTACAATATGCGGATACCACTTCCAGTAAAATTTGAGCAACAGCAGATCGTTGACTATCTTGACCCAAAAGTTACTCAAATTCAGAAACTTATAAATTCTAAGCAACAACAAATTAATCAACTAACAGAATACAAGAACTCTCTTATTTTTGAATACGTAACAGGCAAAAAACAAGTAAAAGAGGCGAATTAAAATGCGCGGCCAAATTGACGAAAGATATGAATACCAACGAGAAATTATTGATCATTTAGTTAATGAGAATGGTTATGTTGAACGAAGTCATCGCAATTTTGACAAAAATTATGCTCTAGATAGAGAATTGCTGTTTGAGTTTTTAAAAGATACTCAACCTGATATTTTAGAAGAATTATCAAAAATTTTTGGTGATGATTTAGAAGAAACCATTATTAATACAATTAATAACTTTGTGGTTAGTAAAAAGGGAAGTTTATTAAGTGTTTTGAAACATGGTGTTGATATCAATAATAAACATCTAACGCTTTTATATGGTAAACCTGCAACTAGCTTTAATCCGGAACTATCTAGGTTATACAATGAAAATATTTTTTCTGTGATGGAGGAAGTTTATCCAGATGAGGCTAATAAAGAACGTGTTGATTTAGTAATTTTTGTTAATGGCTTTGCAATTATCAGTTTTGAACTCAAGAGTAACAGTCAAGGACAAAATTATGAGGATGCAATTCTCCAATATCGGACAAGACGTAATCCTAAAGATCGTCTTTTCCGTTTTAAAGCTGGATGCTTAGTTAATTTTGCCATGGATACTGAAGAAGTTTATATGACAACACAACTAGATAAAGAAAAAACTTTCTTCTTGCCTTTTAACATGGGAAAAGGAGAAGGAGTAAATGCTGGTGCTGGTAATCCTAGTTTTGAAGATAAATATAGTGTTTCTTATATGTGGGAAGATATTCTTAAAAAAGATACTTTAATTGAATTGATTACCAAATTTATATTTATTGAATCAAAGGAAGATAAGGATCAAGTTACTGGTAAAACCAAAATTAAGGAAAGAGTTATTTTTCCTCGCTATCATCAGCTAGATGTAATTCGTAAAACTTTGGATGATTTAAAAGTTAACAAAACTAGCCAAAATTATCTAATTCAACATTCTGCTGGTTCAGGCAAAACTAATTCAATTGCTTGGCTAGCACATCGTTTAGCGAGTTTGCATGATGAAGATGATCAAGTTATTTTTGATAATGTAATTATCATGACTGATCGAGTAGTAGTTGACAGACAGCTACAAAAAGCAATTATGGGTCTAGAACATAAAGTTGGTTTAATTAGAGTTATGGATGACAAATGTACTTCAGCTGACTTGAAATTAGCATTAGAAAGTAATACAAAAATTGTAGTTACTACTATTCAAAAGTTCCCATATGTTGTTGATTTGATTAAAGATGGAAGTAATCAAACTGGAGTAGCATTAAAGAATAAAAAGTTTGCAGTCATTATTGACGAAGCTCATTCTTCAACTGCTGGTAAGGATATGATGGCTGTAACAAGTGCACTATCTTCTACGGATGACTTTTATGAACAAGATGTTCAAGATCAACTAGTTCAGGAAATTCAAAGCGCAGGTAAGCAAAAAAATGTTAGCATGTTTGCTTTTACAGCAACACCAAAACCAACAACGCTTCGTTTATTTGGTCGTCCTGATAAACGTGGTAATTATCGTGCTTTCCACCTTTATAGTATGAAGCAAGCGATTGAGGAAGGCTTTATTTTAGATGTTTTAGCTAATTACACAACTTATGAAACATACTATGAATTAAACAAAAAAATTGATGATGATCCAGAATTGAAAACAGCTGAAGCTAAGCGACAAATTGCTCAGCAAATAGATTTGGATGACACTAATATTGCTCAACGGACTAAGATTATTATTGAACATTTTCGTCAGCATGTTATGTCTGAATTAGGTAATAAGGCTAAAGCAATGGTAATTATGGCATCTAGAAAAGCAGCTGTGAAGTATCAACAAGCTTTCCAGAAGTATATTGAAGAACATCATTATAATGATATGGGATTATTAGTTGCTTTTTCTGGAAAAGTAAATCTTGATGATGAAAATGAATTTACAGAAGCTTCAATCAATGGCATTAGCGAAGATAGAACTGCACGTGAATTTAATAAGGAAGCTTATCGTTTCTTATTAGTAGCTAACAAGTATCAAGTTGGCTTTGATCAACCAAAATTGACGGCAATGTATGTGATGAAAAAGATTGCTGGTGTAAATGCCGTACAAACTTTGTCACGCCTTAATCGTATTTGCCCACCATATGAAAAGACACCATTTGTGTTAGATTTTGCTAATAGTTATGCAGATATTGAAAAAGCATTTGCGCCATACTACACTACAACTTTGTTAGCTGACACAGTTAATAAGCAATTAGTTTATAATATAGTTGAAAAAATTGAAGGCTTCTATGTAATTGATCCAATGAGTGTAGAAGGTGCAAACTTAGTCTTACATAAAGCACGTATTGAAAGTAGAGATAAAAAGAAATTGAATTTCTACTTTGGTGCGACTGAAAAGAAGATCAAAGAATTAGATGAAGTTACTCAACGAGAAGTCATTGTAACTTTACGTCGTTTTGTTCGCTGTTATGAATTCTTGTTGCAAGTTTCTAGTTTAGATGATGTAGAGTTACAAAAAATGTATAATTATATTTCTTATTTATTGAAATATGTTAACATTAGTCGACCAGGGCAAGGTTATGACTTAGCAGGTAAGATTAAAGCAAGTAATTTTGCTCAAAAGCAGACAGGAAGTCATACAAAGGGGACTAAACGATCTAATCCAGAGGTTAAACTGCCTATGGCTGATGAGATTGAACTTGGTGAAGATAAGAAAAAGAAATTGTCTGCAATTATTGAAGAGATTAACCAAGCAACTGGCTCAAACTTTGATAAAGATATTGCTGTTAAGTCGATGCTACAGTTACGAGATTTAATGATGAAGTCAGGTGATTTGCGTAGCAGTGCTAAGAATAACAGCGAGCAAGACTTTGAACTTTCTTATTTCGATCGAATTGATGATATGTTGATTGAAGGATTGGAGCATAATAAAGAATTCTTTACTTTGTTACTGAATAATAATGATTTGAAGAAAGAGGTTCTTGGAACGTTTGCTTCAGAGATTTATGATTCGTTGAGAACAAGTAAATGATATAGTTTTATAAAATAAGTCTTAGATAATGGAGATGTATTTTTGACAAAAGTAATTGAAAAATTAGATATAGAGAAAAGCGACAGTAAACTTACGGAACTCCTATTAGATCAGGATACCAATAATATATTAATCAGAGGTTTTTTTGATGAAGATAAAGTAGCATTGACGTTTTTTACTATAGGAAAATTATCTGAATATAATAATGGGACCGTAGTAATTGGTAATACAACAGTTACTAATGAGAGAGAGTTTCTTGAGAAGGGGCTTTGTGAGCCAATTCCACACATCAATTTACAAGATACATTTAGAATAGGGGACTTGAGTGTTAGATTTACAAAATGGAATAAGCATAAGGATTCTCCTTTCAACTGGAACGATGATTTTGCGATTTTTCATCCAGTACAATCTGTACTTTATAGTGACAAAAACTGTAATGACTTTAAAAAGGTACTGAGTAATTCAAAGGCAAAAAAGAATATTCTATTAACGACTAATGATTCCTGTACCCATCCAGAAAAGTTATATGACGAGGTAGATGCAGTTCTTATTTTAGATACTACAATGCTAGATGATAAGCATAAGGAAAAGTTTAATATTATAAAGAAAAACCTAACTGATCAAGGCAAAAAGCTTCCTTATTAAATTAAAATTTTGGAAAAAACGTGATTTAAAGATGATGATTATTTTTCCTTAATCAGATATAAGTCACATTGAACCACCATTGATAGGCCAATTGTGAATTTTAGCGACGGAAAGCTGAGTGATGATGGTGTATGTTAATTGAGAGATAAATAATAGAATGAATATCAACTCTGTGAAAATTTAAAGTCAATTGGACAAACTCCGCAAAATTTAGGAAACTGTAGCTGACACTGTATCTTCTGAGAAAATAGCAGAGATTGCAGAAATATTAGATGTCAGGGTGTGTTACCGGATGAGATTAGAATCAAATTTAAAAACGAGAAACAAGTATTATGATTTTAGTTAATTGTTTAGTGAAATTACTGTAAAGATAGAAGAGGGGAGAATTTGCTTGAATTATATTAAGTCATTGCATATAGAAGGATTTAAAAAATTTGTCACTCTTGATATTCAATTTAATGAACACATGAATATTCTTGTTGGAGAAAATGAGGCAGGAAAAAGTACTATTTTGGATGCAATTAAAACAGTTCTGAATCAGCAATATAGAAATGCGGACAAATCTGTGCTACGAGATTTGTTTAATACTCAAGTTGTTGCTGCATTCCAAGCTAATCCAAGTGTTAGAACGTTACCTCGTATTCTGATTGAAGTGGAGTTATTGCTTGATTCAAAGCAGAAAAATGCTGATTATTTCTATGGTGAAGTATACGGTATGCGAAAAAAGCAGGACGAAAAATTTGGTATTCGCTTTGAATGCAAGTTTGATGAAGAACTTGGCACAGGTCTAGAGCAGTCTATTTCCGAAGGGAAAATACCTTATGAATATTATACTCTAACGTGGAATACGTTTGCTAATCGTCAATACAAGATGGTAAAAAGGCCATTGCAATTTCTTTCCATTGATACAACTAATAATGCAGTTATTCCTTCCTTCAATTATTATAATAAGTCTTTGTTTGCGAGTAAATATGATGAAGTGACCAGAATAAAAGCTAAAAATGATTTCCGTGAAAAATTGCAAGAGGCCTTTGATAGTGTCGAATTGCCACCAATTAGCGATAATAGAAAGTTTGGAGTGGACAGTAAGAAGGTTGTATTGGAAACGATACTGTCTGTATATGAGAATTCTGTTGCTTTGGAGAATAGAGGTAGTGGGATGGAAAGTCTCATCAAAACGCAAATTGCTCTGGATAAAAAGAATGGGATTGATGTAATCTTAATGGAAGAACCAGAAAATCATCTTTGTTTTTCTACTCTGCAAAAAATGTTACAAGAGATTTCAGAAAAACAGAATGAGTCCCAAATTATAGTTACTACGCATAATAACATGATTGCCAGTAGACTTAATCTAAATAATGTTTTGTGGGTTACAAATGATGGTGTTAACTCCCTATCAAGAGTTGATTCTGAAGTTGCGAATTTCTTCGTTAAGGCAGATGATAATGCCTTTTTACAATTGTTACTCTCTAAAAAGGTTTTTTTGGTGGAAGGAGCAACTGAGTTTCTTTTATTACCATACTTTTATAAGCAGTTTACAGAGCGTACTATTGAAGAGGATGGAATATCCGTAATTTCATGTAATGGAATTTCTTTTAAGAAGTATCTAACTATAGCAGAAAATACTAATAAGCGTATCGCTGTAATAACAGATAATGATGGAAAACAGGAAAGAATTGATGGAGCAAAAGATTTTAACCATAAACATGATTTACAAAATATTTTCATGGGAATGACAACAGCTGACTGGACGTGGGAAATTTGTGTTTATAATGTTAATAAAGAAGTATTAGATGAGATGATTGATGTTCAGGCAGGAGCTAAGTATTCATTTCATAATAAATGCTATGGAGCAGTACCTGGTAAAATGTTAAACAACAAAGTGGATACTGCTTACCAGATGCTCACTTCTGGAAGAACGTTTGAAATACCAAAATACGTAAAGGATGCAATAGAATGGATAAACAGATAATTTTAGCTGTAGCAGGTGCAGGAAAAACTTATCATATCTGTCATTCGATAGACCCTACAAAGAAAAACTTGATATTAGCCTATACACACGAAAACATTCACAATATTGAAAATGAATTATGTGATGCGTATAAAAGTGTTCCAGAAATGACAACGGTAATGACTTTCGATTCTTTTGTGTATCGTCATTTGATATGTCCATATGAACCAAGTATTGCAGAATATTTTTCTTGTCCAATGTTTATTAGTAACGGTATTTGCACTATTGATCCACCTCCAAGACAGATAAAAAATTCAAGAGGTAAGTTTATAAACCCAAATTATGTGGCAAAAGATAAACTTAGGCACTATGTTACTAATCAAGGTCAGTATTACTGCGCAACGCTATCAGAACTTGTATTACAGGTAAAAAAAGGACGGGACTCATTATTGAAAAGAGCCGCGGCAAGGTTGAACTTGTTCTATGATTATGTGTTAATAGATGAGTTTCAAGATTTTAGGAATTATGACTACAAACTTATCATAGATTTGGCAAAACAGCTTAATAGGGTGATGCTTGTTGGAGATTATCATCAGCATTCAGTTTCTGCTACAAATAACTCAGGAAAACCATTTAAGAAAGGAAAAAAAGATGTTGGATATTCGGATTTTATTTCTGAACTGCAAAGTGCAGGATTTTATGTGGACACAACAACATTAAACAAATCAAGGCGCTGTTCTGTAGAAATTTGTGATTATGTAAGTAAAAAACTTGGTATTAGCATATCTTCTTGCGATGGACATGAAGGTTCCGTTATTTGGGTTGATGATTCGGCTACAGAAATTCTTGATAATGAACAAATTGTGAAGTTGGTCTTTAAAGAGGCTGATAAATATTCTTTCCAAGCATTAAACTGGTCTTACTCCAAAGGTGATACAGTTAACTCCGCCTGTGTAGTTTTAACAGATAGATTTGAGCAGCTTGACAATGGCGACTTCTCTATCCAGGGTATACCAGTTTCTACAATAAATAAATTATACGTGGCTATGACAAGAAGTAATGGAGATTTGTATTTAATGAAAGCTTCAACGTTTAAGAAAGTTAAGAATTTATATATAAAACAGAATTAAAATAGATGCTCCTTTTAAATTATTGGCAATGAGAAAATGAAAAGTTAAAAGAAAGGAGTGGAATGATGGGGGAAACACAAGCTAAAAAGCATCATTTAATTCCTCAAACATATATGTTTTTTTGCAAGCAAAGCAGGTGCATTATAAACAGAGTTTTTGAATAATTCAGTATTTTTAAATCGAGAAGCAAAGAGAATATAGCTAGAATAAAAAATTATTATTTTACGTTCGTTATGGTCAAATTGAAGGAGTCAAGCCATATTATGGAGATTGGCATTTTCACTATGATCCTAAAATTATTGAAAATTGTCTCAATGACTATGTTGATCAGCCAGCTGGTTTTTCGCTTGATTTTGGTGTTACTAAAACGGGACAAACTCTGTTAATTGAAGTAAATGAAGGATATTCTTTAGCATCATACGGATTATATGATATTCGCTATGCAAAACTTCTAGCAGCACGTTGGGCAGAGCTAACAGATACTGTTGATGAGTGTGCATTTGATCTTGATATATAAGAATATACAGAAACTAGTGTACTATATTTTGTTAGTATACTAGTTTTTTTAATATTTATATGATTTATTTACTGGTATACTTATTTAAAAGCAAATTTGTGGAGGCATTATATTGGAAAAAGTATGGGAAGATTTATATGAATCAGCTAAAAATGTGCAAAATCCGAGAGAAGTTTCTGAAAGAATTTATGCAGGTGGTGTAGCTGCAGCCATTGAAGCATCTAGTGGAAAAATTTACACAGGAGTATGTGTCGATACATCGTGTACTCTTGGAATATGTGCAGAACGAAATGCGATATTTAACATGATTACTAATGGCGATAACGAAATAAAACGAGTAATTGCTATTATGTCTGATGGAAAGACTGGGGCACCATGTGGAGCATGTCGAGAATTAATGACACAATTGATGCCTAAATCTTATCAACATGTGGAAATTATGCTTGATTATAAGAAAGAAAAAGTGGTTACGTTAGGTGAATTAACTCCAGAATGGTGGATATAGCTAATGAAATGAGAGTGATTTTATGATTATCTGGACCATACAACCATATAGTGTGTATCAACAGCTGGAAAGTAAAGGTCAATTTTATTGTGACCCTGAAAAATCAGAAAATTTGAAAGAAAATAATTTTCAAATTGCTTATAATTGGATGATTAAGCAAATGAAACGAAGAAAAATCTTGCCACCCAAGGATGTAAAAGTACCATTGTGGGCTTGGTATCGTAGAGATTATAAACATGTACGTCCAGATTTTCGTTGGGTAAGAGATAGTGAGATAGAAGTTTGTATGGAAATCAATATACCTGAAGAAAAAGTTCTTTTAAGTGATTTTGAAGCTTGGCATTTTGTATTAAATGATTGGTATTATTCTCCTGCAACAAATGAACAAGAGTGGGAACGATTAGAGAAAAAATTTGATAGCTTGCCTGAAAGAAAGCAAAAACAAGTTAAAGAAAAATCGTGGCAACGAATATTTGATACTGATATTCGACATGGAAAATGGACAAGCAATGGTGAGACAATTCAGGCTTGTTTTTGGATGTTAGAAATGAGTCAAGTACGGAAAGCGTGGTTGTTAAAAAAGGGAGAGAAAGTCCGGAAAATATACTCAGTAGATTGAATGGTATTTCCTACAATTACCAAAAGCACCATCAATAATTATGTAGTAAAATAAAGAAGTAAAACAATAATTTTAAATAACGAAGGATATTATTTGAATATTTACTATCTTTAAGGTATAGGAAGTGAGACTATGGCAACCTTTATTGTAGGAAATACTAGGAAAGTATTTAATTTTGGTACAAGTAAAGTTTGGGACTTTTCTGAAGCGTATAGGAATGCAAGCAATGGCGATGTAATTCAATTCCAAGCAGGAACTATAATAAATTTAGGACAAAATAGATTTACAATTGAGAAAAACCTCAGCTTTGTTGGTGACATGAAAGATGACGGAAGTTTAACTACATCTATCAATGGGACTATCTTAGTTATTAAAGGACATCAAGTTTCGTTTGAAAAGATGATTTTGAATGATAATATTGATAGAACTGTAGTTACTGTTAATGGTGCAAATGTCGTTTTAAATCAATGCATTATGCGCAATTTTAGTAATACTAATAAAAAAGTTTTATTGTATGCTAACGATAATGCACAAGTGAAAATTATGAACTCCATAGTAGATACATCTGATCAAAAAAGATGGGATACAATTAAGACTTATCAAGCAAATTTGGTAATTGAAAATACAACACTTGATAAAGTTTCGATTTGGACATCTGAAAATAGTAATTGTAAATTAACTAGAGTTGAAAGTAGTAGAATTCACAGTACAAATGCAGTATATGCAATTAGATCTAACGTAGAGATTGAAGATTCAAAAATAATTAACGATGGTATAGATGGAGAGAATAAGTACCCAACCGTCTTTTTAAATCAATCTAGTTTGAAATCATATAATTCAACTTTAGGTAATCAAGATGAGGTAGAAAGTGTTCATTTAGAAAAACATTCTGTATTTGAATCAAATAATGATTACATATATAAATTAGCAGCATATAGCAGTCAAGTATTTTTAAGTAATGCGACAATACAGTTGATTTTATTGTTGACCAATCGTTCTTCAGGTTATGCAAATAGTGTACATTTTAATGAACATTCAGAAAGTATAATTAACATTCTAAGTACAGATGAATCTGTGTTATACATAAAAAATGCAGTATTTGAGGAGATAATTGATCCTAATGTCAGAGTAGATAATGAAGCTTTTGCTGCTATTGATAAAATTGATTTTGTAAATGGTAATCCAGATGATATTTTGATGGAAGCTAAAAATGGCGGTAAGTTAGTTTACGATGGACAACATGGTCAAAAATCAACATCAGAGAATGAAGAATCAGTAGGAGATACAGATAATAAGACTCAAAGTGAGGATTCAAATGTAGCATTAGAAAAATTAAATAGCTTGATTGGCTTAGATAAGGTTAAGAAACAAGTTAAAGAGTTTATTAACTTGAATATTATTAACCAGAAACGTAAAGAACAAGGACTTCAAGTAGTTAACACTAGTATGCATTCATTATTTTTAGGTAATCCGGGTACAGGTAAAACGACTGTAGCACGAATTATAGGAGATGTTCTTTATCAAAAACAAGTAATTAGTCGACCAGATGTTATTGAAGTTTCACGTACAGATTTGGTAGCTGAATATGTTGGCCAGACTGCATCAAAAACTAGAGAAGTATTAAAATCAGCTTTAGGTGGAATTCTCTTTATAGATGAAGCATATACTTTAAGCAATGGTGGAGAGAATGATTTTGGGCGTGAAGCTATTGATGAAATTTTGAAATTTATGGAAGATAATCGCGATGATATTATGATTATTTTTGCAGGTTATCCAAAAGAAATGAGAAAGTTCCTCAAGATGAATTCAGGTTTGAAGAGTCGTATTCCAAACGTCTTTGATTTTGAAGATTATACTGCTGATGAAATTGTAAGAATTGGTTTATTTGACCTAAAGAAACGAAATTACACTGTTGATGAATTGTATTATGAAAAGGCACTTAAAGATTACTATGACAAAGAAAATGATCATAGTAATGGGCGTTGGATCCGCAATGTCAACGAAAAAATTATGAAAGCTCAGGCATTGCGCTTGGCAGAGAGCGATAATATAAGCGTAGATTTACTTCAAGAAATAACGCAAGATGACATTAACCAAGTTGTAAATAAAGATTTAGAAATAAATTCAGCCGACGACGCTTATGCTAAGCTTAACTCATTGATAGGTCTAGAAAAAGTTAAACAACAAGTTTCTAAGTTTATTAATATGAGTGTTATTAATAATAAGCGTAAAGAACAAGGGTTAGTAACTTCTGCGGTAAGTTTACATTCGCTATTTTTAGGTAATCCAGGTACAGGTAAGACAACAGTTGCTCGAATTATGGGACAAATTTTGTTCCAAAAGGGAGTTATCCGTAAACCCGAATTAGTTGAAGTTTCCAGAACAGATTTGGTAGCAGAATACGTTGGTCAAACAGCCCCTAAGACTAGAGATGTGTTAGAATCTGCCTTAGGAGGAGTCTTATTTATAGACGAAGCATACACTTTAAGTTCAGGTGGAGGTAATGATTTTGGACGTGAAGCTATTGATGAAATTCTGAAATTCATGGAAGATCATCGCGACGACATCGTAATTATCTTTGCAGGTTACACCAAAGAAATGGATCAATTCCTTAAGATGAACTCAGGTTTGAAGAGTCGTATTCCAAATGTTTTTGACTTTGAAGATTATACTGCTGATGAAGTTGTGCAAATTGGCTTATTTGACCTATCAAAGAGACAATACATTTTAGAAAATGAAGACACATATTCAGAAGTAGTAAAAGATAGTTACGAAAGTACTAATGATCATAGCAATGGACGCTGGATTCGCAATGTTAACGAAAAATTGATCGCAATCTAGGCTGAAAGATTAGCAAGTAGTCCAAATGATATGAATGATATAGATATGCTGAAAACAATTACTGAAGAGGATTTACTTAAGTTTAATGAATGACAGGCCGGAAATCCCGTGACTTTAGTCATGGGATGGATAGGCCCCTATAACGTCCCGTTGGGGCGTTTTTTGGTTTCGTTGTATTTTTGATCATTAATGTATCTCTCAACCACGTCCTTACTCATATTGCCCAACGTACTCATGTAATAACTTGGTGACCATAGATGGCCACCCCAGTACTGGCTCTGCCTAATTTCTGGATGACGTTTTAGAAACATGTAAGCACTCCGCCCTTTGAGGGCCTTAATTGCACTAGTAGGTGCCTTGCTGGGTGGAAAGCTGATTAACATATGGACATGGTCGGGCATCACTTCCATGTTCTCGATCACAATCTTATTGGCCTCGGCGATTCCACTAAGAATCTCCTTCATTTCGTTAGCTAAAGCATCGGTGGTAAAGGTCTTATTGCGATACTTAGTTACCCAAATTAAGTGGTAATGGAAATTGTAGATATAGCGCCGCGTGTAAACGGCATCCTTGATTTTTTCTTTTGTCATAATTCACCTCATTGAGAACACATTGGCAACCTGATATAATGCCATTATAACAAGGAGGAGGTGAATTATGTTGAAGAAAATGGCAGAGCTAAAATACCACTTTGGCCTAAAGGTTAGAATATACCCGAGCGACACACAAAAGCAGTTGATTAAGCGCAATAGTGACGCTAGTCGGTTTGTCTATAACGAAATGGTGGCAATTAATAAGGAACTATGGCAACTTCGCCGAGTTAAGCTCCCAATTGATACGGTCCGATCTCGGATTAACCAATTAAAAGAGCGTAAGAACGCAAAGGCAATGTCAAATCATTTCCAGTTCTTGAATGCCGAGGGCATTGATAGCTTGGCTAAGGCCAATGCAATCCAAAACTACAATCGGGCCTGGAAAAATTTTCATCAGACCCCCGGCACCGGAATTCCGAAGTTCCACCGGAAAAGCTCCGTTTGGAAGTACCAAACTAATTGCCAGTATCCCAAGCAAAAGGAAGCCTGGTTAACGAACGGAACTGCTAAGTTTGTCGATGCTAAGCACTTCAAGCTACCTAAACTAGATGTGATTCGGATTAAGGGATCCAAGAAGCGGCTAAGTCAATTGCTATCCAGAACTGATCAAACGCGAATTGGAACCGTCACGATCACCAAGGATGCCACTGATCGTTTCTTCTTGTCATTGCAATTGGGCTCGGATACGCCATTTGTGTCTGCCTTCCCAGCTACCAAACGGCAAGTGGGGATTGACCTTAATACGGAGAATTTTTTGACTACAAGCGACAATACGGTTGTTGCTAATCCTCGCTACTACCGGACGATCAAGGGAAAGTTAGCTAAAGTTCAACGGACCTTGGCACGTCGTCAGCGGCGGGCAAAAAAAGAACATCGTTCTTTGCGGAATAGCAAAAACTACCAACAGCAACGACTGGTGGTAGCTAAAATTAGTGCCAAAGTGGCGGATCGACGCCGGAACTTCTTACACCAACTCTCGACTACCCTGATCAAGAACCACGATCTCGTAGTTGCAGAAGAATTGCGCAGTAAGAACCTGCTGAAAAATCACGCTTTGGCCATGAGTATTGCGGACGTTGGCTGGCGGTCTTTTTTGAGCATGCTTGAATACAAGGCTACGCTATACGGCCACCAGTTTGTGACGGTTAACCCCAAGAACACAACGCAAACCTGTCACAACTGTGGGTTTGTGATGGGAACCGAGGGAACTGATAAGTTAACTTTAGGTGACCGACAATGGGAGTGCCCTAAATGTCACGTCCATCACATTCGTGATCACAACGCCGCGCAAAATATCCTTACCAAAGGGTTAGAACAATTGGCCTAATTGGGCCCATCCCGCTGGCAACCCCGGGATGAAAAAGGTGTAGTTATTGGGTGACCGCTACTTAGTTGCAGCTTTGGTTGGCTAAGCAAGTCAGTTTCCCGTTTCGTTAGCAAAGGTGAACCAACGGGGTGTTCCCGTTGCCTGTACCTACACAAGTTGGGGTCAGACGCTCAACAGAAGGGCGCCTGCTCCCAAGCCAGGTTCTTTAGAGCCTGGCGGTTGACAGGATAGTGAATTTCTCAATAAACTGTGTTAAAATGTAAAATGAATTACATGTGAGATATCATTGTGGCAATTTGAAAATAATTAATTACCTTTGCTAAAAATATTTTTAAGGATAAAAAATGTGCTCCCCATATCTGGTGGGGGTGATCCTTATATGTTTTAGTTAAAGATGGGTGTTCCCCATTTTATGGGGGATAATTGCTACAAAGCTTAGTAATTGAATAATATTGAAAGATCTATCAGATAGTTTTCTGGTAGATCTTTTTATTTGAAAGCAAGATATTTCTGAAAGAATTAAAGACGTAGTAACATAATAGTGTACAATTTAAAATTAGATAAAAAGAAGTGATTTTATGAAAAAATTATCAGATGAAGTTGTATTTAAGCATGGAGCGGTAATTAAAAATCGCATGGTTCAACCACCAATGCTTACTAACAGTGGCATGAATGGCTAGGTTAGTGAAGATACTCTAAACTATTGGAAGGCACGTTCTAATTCCGCTGGTTTAGTAATTACAGAATATAATTATGTCAGTGAAAATGGTGGTCCTTCAATGACATGGGCTGACAATCGAACACAGTTAGCAATTTATGATGATAAATTTTTACCTGGTCTAAAAAAGTTAGCTCAAACAATGAAAGAACATGGTAACAAAGCATTAGTTCAATTAGCTCATACTGGACGTGAAGCAAACTATCGTGCCCATCTTGGATTGCCTGTATATGCGCCAACCAGTGCTGATTATTCATTTTTACCATACGAAGTAAAAGGATTTACCACAGAACAAGTTGAACAAGTAGTTAAAGATTTTGGTGCAGCTACTAAACGTGCAATTGAAGCTGGCTTTGACGGGATTGAAATCCATGGAGCTAATCACTACTTAATTCAACAATTCTTTTCAAGGTTCTCTAATAAGCGTACAGATAAGTGGGGAGAGGCCGATAGTTTCCCACTAGCAGTGGCTGAAGAAGTATTTAAAGTTGTTAAAAAATATGCGCCCCAAGATTTCATTGTAGGTTATAGAATTAGTCCTGAAGAAATAAATGGGGATAATGTAGGATATACTTGGCATGAATCAACTGAATTAATTGGAAAATTAACGAAGAAATTCGACTTTGATTATATTCATCTATCACTTCCTGTGTATAATGCTCGTCCTAGTGATTCAGATAAAACATTTGCTGAATTATTTAAACCATATCTAGGTGATGAGACCAAACTAATAATTGTTGGTGGAGTAATGGATAAACAAGCTGCAGAAGATGCTTTAAAATATACAGACTTAGTGGCTGCTGGTCGTGCTCAAATAATCGATGCTAATTTTGCTAGAAAAGTTGTTACTGGTGAAGGTAGCATTATTAGTGAAATAACTGATGGAGAAGAGCTACAACAAAAATTCACTCCAGGATTACGAGAAGTTTTTGATAAAGAAACTAAGCGACCTAATTTTGCTAAAAAAGCGTTTGGCGAGCTTGATTATGATAAAGCTCTAAAATATTAAAATATAAATACCGGTAAATGTATCTTAGGTAATTGACCTAAAAATATATTTACCGGTATCTTTATATACAATGATTAGTTAAATGGATCCCAAGTATATTTAGCACGTTGACCACCAATCAATTTAGGACGTGAACGTAAGAATGTAACATGGGCTTTGCCAATTTCAGTAACACTTGTTCTAACGGGAATTTGTACAAATTTTACATGCATACCAATAGAAGTATCTCCAATATCCATGCCAGCTTTTGCAGTGATATGTTCAACTTCTACTGGATTATCAAAAGCTTCAAATGCTGCGATTTGACCAGCACCACCAGCATGTAGAGACGGATAAACTGTGACGATTTCCAAATTATTCTTTTCAGCAACACTTTCTTCAACAACTAAAGCACGGTTCAAATGTTCACAACCTTGAACTGCAAGATGTACACCTATTTCTTTAAGGCGATCATTGATTGTATTTACGACTGTGCGACCGATATCAATATTTGAATGTTTACCAATATGTTGTCCTTGTATTTCACTAGTACTCATACCTAGTACAAAAATATCATCTTTTTTTAAATTAGCTTGTTCAAGCAACTCATTAAGTGCTTGTAAAGTTTTTTCTTTGATTTCAGTTAATTCCATTTTCTCACCACCAATAATTGCTATATGTCCTATTATAACGCAAGTTTGAAAAAAATATTATTCAATAGATTGCATACTATATATAGTGTGATATTTTATTTTTTGACACTATATATTGTATTGAATAGAGTTAACGTGTAATATATATAGTATAAAATAATGGAAAGGGAAATGTGCTATGTTGGATTTAAAAACAGATAAAAATAATATAAAAATAATAAAAGAAGTACCAAGTTACTTCGTTAAAAGAGATGGAGCAAAATTTTCCTTTGCTTTATATAAATTAAAATTAGTACTAAATGCAATGGATTTATTGGGTAAGATCCAAGAAAATGTAATTAGTGGAATACTAAATAAATTAGTAGGAAAAGACGAAGTAAGTGCACAGGAAGTAGCAACTGCTTTTGTAGATACGTTAAAAGAGCTAGGTTTAGATGATAAAGCTCAAGCTTACATAGAATATCGTAAACAAGATGAAGAAAAATGGGAAGAACAAACAAATCCAACAGAAAGACTAGCTAGACTTCAAGGAAAGGATCCAAGTTTAGTTCACGAAAATGCTAATAAGGATAGTAAAGTTTTTAATACGCAACGTGATTTAACAGCCGGAACTGTTGGAAAGACACTAGGTTTGAAGATGATGCCTGAACATGTTGCTAAGGCTCATTTACGTGGTGATATTCATTATCATGACTTGGACTACACACCATGGAGTCCCATGACTAATTGTTGCTTAATTGACTTTAAAGAAATGTTGACCCATGGATTTAAGATTGGTAATGCAGAAGTGGAAAGCCCTCATTCTATTCAAACTGCAACAGCACAAATGGCACAAATCATCGCCAATGTTGCTTCTTCTCAATATGGTGGTTGTTCTGCTGATAGAATTGATGAAGTTTTAGCACCATTTGCGATGAAGAATTATCACAAGCACTTGAAGGAAAGTGAAGAATTTATCACTAATGAGGATAAAATCAAGGCTTTTGCAGTTAAAAGAACTAAAAAAGATATTTATGATGCGATGCAAGCATTAGAGTATGAGATTAATACACTATTTTCATCACAAGGTCAAACACCATTTACTACTTTAGGTTTTGGCTTGGGAACGTCATGGGTTGAAAGAGAAATTCAAAAATCAATTTTGAGAATTAGAATTGCTGGATTGGGTAAAGAAAAGAGAACTGCTATTTTTCCAAAGTTGGTTTTCACAATCAAGAAAGGTGTAAATTTGAAGCCTGAAGATCCTAACTACGACATCAAAGAATTGGCAGTTGAATGTGCTACTAAGAGAATGTATCCTGATGTTTTAATGTACGACAAGATTAAAGAGTTAACAGGTAGTTTCAAAGCGCCAATGGGTTGTCGCTCATTCTTGCAAGGTTGGAAGGATGAAAATGGTCAAGAAGTTAACTCTGGACGGATGAATTTAGGGGTAGTAACAGTTAATTTACCAAGAATAGCTTTAAAAGCTAATGGAGATAAAGATCTATTTTGGCAAATTTTTGATGAGGAAATGCAAGTTGCTAAATCCGCATTAGTTTTCAAGGTTAAACGAGTATTGGATGCTAGTCCTGAAAATGCACCTATTTTGTATCAATTTGGCGCTTTCGGCAAGAGATTAAAACCAGATGGAAATGTAGATGAACTTTTCAAAAATGGTAGAGCAACAGTTTCTTTGGGATACATTGGTTTGTATGAAGTCGGAACAAGTTTCTATGGTCCTGATTGGGAAAATAATCAAGAAGCTCATGACTTTACTTTACAAATTGTTAAAGAGCTAAACTTAAGATGCAAAGCTTGGTCTAAGGAATATAATTATCACTTTAGTGTTTATTCAACTCCAAGTGAATCATTGACAGATCGTTTCTGCAAATTAGATACAGAAAGATTTGGTAAGGTAAAGGATATTACAGACAAAGAATACTATACAAATAGTTTCCACTATGATGTAAGAAAGCATCCATCTCCATTTGAAAAATTGACTTTTGAAATGGATTATCCTAAGTATGCTTCTGGTGGCTTCATCCATTATTGCGAATATCCTAATTTGAGACAAAATCCTAAGGCACTCGAGGCTGTGTGGGACTGGGCTTATGATAAGATAGGTTATTTGGGAACTAATACTCCAATTGATAAATGTTATAAATGTGGATTCCAAGGTGAATTTAAACCAACAGCACGTGGTTTTGAATGTCCTAAGTGTGGTAATCATGATCCTAAGACATGTGATTGTGTAAAGAGAACTTGTGGTTACTTAGGTAATCCTCTACAAAGACCAATGGTACATGGTCGTCACGTTGAAATAGCATCACGAGCTAAAAATTTAATGAATGGAATGGCAGAAGATGAACAATAATGATTCGATTCGTATAAGTATTGGTGGAGATACAGTCTTTGTTAATAAGGATGATTTTAAAGTAGATAATAGTGAATCAAAAAATAAGCAAAGAAGACGAAAAAGAGGCCCTCGTAATCCACAACCTAAAGAATGGTTAGCAAGTAATTTAAGTCAAATGAAGATTGCAGATTATAAACCATTTAATTTTGTTGATGGTGAAGGGATTAGATGTAGTTTATATGTCAGTGGATGTATGTTTGCTTGCCCAGGTTGCTATAATAAAGCTGCTCAGAATTTTAATTATGGAACCCCATATACCCAAGAACTTGAAGATCGAATTATTAAAGATTTAGGCGAGAGCTATTGTCAAGGATTAACTTTATTAGGTGGAGAACCATTTCTAAATACGCAGGTTTGTTTGAAATTGGTTAAAAGAATAAGAAAAGAGTATGGTCATGAAAAAGATATCTGGTCTTGGTCAGGATATACTTGGGATGAATTGATGAAAGAATCTGAAGATAAGCTAGAATTATTATATAATTTAGATATTTTAGTTGATGGTAGATTTGAACAAGATTTGATGGATTTAACTTTGCAATTTAGAGGAAGTTCTAATCAAAGAATTATTGATGTACAAAAGTCACTTAAAGAAGGTCAAGTTGTAATTTGGGATAGATTGACTAAATAAACAAAAACTTAACTTTTATATAAGTATATATATATAGGTATTTGAGACTAAAAATATTTGATATAATTACATTAATATAAACATGATAATTGTTTACAAAAAGTTAATTAATATTTTTTGTAAAAGATATTTATTTTTTGAACAATATGTAGTAGAATAAATATGTGGTTAATTATATTGTAGTACATTGAGGTAGGTCCTTAATTTAGAAAAGAGGCGTTTCATAGATGGTTACACTTTATACATCACCAAGTTGCACATCTTGTCGTAAGGCTCGTGCATGGCTAGAAGAACATAATATTCCATTTGAAGAAAGAAATATTTTTTCTAACCCTTTAAATGTTGATGAAATTAAACAAATTTTACAAATGACAGAAGATGGAACTGAAGAAATTATTTCTAAACGTTCTAAGATTTTTCAAGATTTAGATATTGATTTAGATGAATTACCATTACAAAAACTTTATACATTAATTCAAAAGAATCCTGGTTTGCTTAGAAGACCTATCATGATGGATAGTAAGAGACTTCAAGTTGGATATAATGAAGACGAGATTAGAAGATTCTTACCAAGAGATGTTAGAGCTTTAGAATTGCAAAGAGCACAAGCATTAGTGGATTTGTAAGAATTAGTTAATAGTGGAAAAATGGCAAATTGTGTTTTTAAGGAAACATGATTTGTCATTTTTTATCATTTTATACTTATTTTTTATTAGTAAAATAAAAATGTATGTGCTACAATTTGGTTGAATTTAATTGCGTTGGCGATGAAAGCTAAATTACCATATACTATGTTAAGAGACCAAATTTATACTCATCCGACAATGACAGAAGCATTAAATGATGTGTTGAAAGGTTAATTGAATAACAAAAAAGTCCTACTTTAATCGGCCATAAGATTAAAGTAGGACTTTTTGACTAACGGATAAAGCCTAATTTAGCCATTAAAACTTTATACCAAACTTGTTTAGATTTATCTTTAACAACTTCTCTTTCATTTCTAATAACATTCTTTAGTGGTAATAAATACTTCTTGTACAATCTATTATTTAAAATCCAATTGTGGAATTTAGGGGAGAACTTAGACGTAAAGTAAATTGCCAAAAGAAAGAATGGTACTTGAGGGATTACTGGTAAAGCTAGACCGACTAATCCTAAGACAAAAAAGAAAATTGCAAGTACTAACCAAATTCCTCTTAAAACAAAACGCATAAAATGTCTCCTTTACTATCATTTATAAAAAGTATAGCACAAAATAATGATAAAGTGGTTAAAGATTATTTTAAGAAAATTTATTAATTTGTGCAAAACAGAACAAATTATTTTTTGTAAAAACGAATATTCATAATTAACTCCTTAAATTATAAATGCTTTATTTATAAGTGTTTTTGAGCTACATATAAAAATATTTTATAGAGTATATAATATTTGACTATATGAATATGTGAATTGTATCATTAACATTGAAAGTGATTTCTTAATATTTACTTAAGGAGTGGATTAATTATGTCAGAATTTCGCATTGAAGAAGATACATTAGGAGAAGTAAAGATTCCTAAGACTGCACTCTGGGGACCACAAACAGAACGTAGTCGTAACAATTTTCCAACAGGACGCTTTATGCCAATTGAAATAATTCGTGCTTTACTTCAAATTAAAAAGGCAGCTGCACAATCAAATATGGAATTAAACCAGATTAGTGAAGCAAAGGGAAAGTTAATTGTTGAAAGTATCGATACTTTACTTGCTTTAAGTGATGAAGATCTTCGTAAAGATTTCCCATTAAAAGTTTATCAAACAGGTTCTGGTACTCAAACAAATATGAACTGTAATGAAGTAGTAGCTCATCAAGCTGCAAAATTAAATCCTGAACTTGAAATTTTACCTAACGATGATGTTAATAAAGGTCAAAGTTCTAATGATATTTTCCCAACAGCAATGAATATTGTAGCTGCAGATGCAGTAGCTAAGTTGGAAGAATCTGCACAACATTTGATTGATGAATTAAAGAAAAAACAAGAAAAATATTGGAGAGTAGTTAAGATTGGACGTACTCATTTACAAGATGCTACACCATTAACTTTTGGTCAAGAAGTATCTGGCTGGGTATCAGCTCTAGAACATGATCTTGAATACTTAAAACAATTAGACGGTACACTTTTAGAATTAGCAATGGGGGGTACTGCAGTAGGAACTGGTTTGAATGCTGCTCCTGGATTTGCTGATGTAATTGCTGAAAAAGTTGGTAAAGTATACGGACATGAATTTACAGCTAAAAGTAATAAATTCTATGGATTATCTCATCACTCTAACTTAAATGTAGTACACGGAGCAATGAAGACTTTAGCAGATGACTTGATGAAAATTGCTAACGACGTTCGTTTCTTAGCTTCAGGTCCACGTGCAGGATATGATGAATTGAATATCCCAGCAAATGAACCAGGATCTTCCATTATGCCTGGTAAAGTAAACCCAACTCAAGCAGAAGCAATTACTATGGCTGCAGTTCGTGTTACAGGTAATGATGTTGTAGTTGGTATGGCTTCTTCTCAAGGTAATTTTGAAATGAATGTTTACAAGCCAGTATTAATCGAAGCATTCTTGGAATCAGCTGACTTATTAGCAGGAACAATGAGAGGATTCGCAGATAAGATGATTAGTGGCTTAACTGTTAACGAAGCTCGCATGAAAGAATTAGTAGATAATTCCTTGATGACAGTTACAGCTCTATCTCCACATATTGGATACCATGACAGTGCTAAGATTGCTCAAAAGGCAGATAAAGAAGGAACAACTTTGCGTGAAGCTGCAATTGCATCAGGTAAGGTAACTCCTGAACAATTTGATGAATGGGTAGATCCATTGAAGATGACAAATATCGATCGATAAACTTTTAGGAGGATATATAATGGCTGAAAAATTTATTTTTGAACCATGGAGTATTTCAAAATTACAAAGTAGTTATGATGTTGTGATCGTAGGTTCTGGTAGTACAGGCTTAACAGCAGCTATTCAAGCACATGAATTAGGTTTGAAGCCAGTTGTTTTAGAAAAAATGGAAAAATTTGGTGGTAATACTAATCGTGCTTCTTCAGGAATGAATGCTGCTGAAACTAACATCCAATTACATCATGGAATTGTTGATAATATGGATGACTTTTATAAGGAAACTTATAAAGGTGGTGGAAAGTTAAATGATCCAGAATTATTAAAATATTTCACTAGTCACTCAGCACTTGCAATTGATTGGTTAAAAGACCATGGAATTGAATTAGACGAACTAACTTTCACTGGTGGTATGAGTAAAATGAGAACTCATCGCCCATCTAGCATGGCACCAATTGGAGCTTTCTTGATAAAGAATCTATTAAAGATTGCTCAAGATGAAAATTTACCAGTTTTCAATAATGTAACTGTTACAAAAGTTAATAAAGAAAATGGTCGAGTAAATGGTGTGACTGTAAAAACTAGCGAAGGTGAAAAAGTAATTAATGCCAAAACAGTATTATTAGCTACAGGTGGTTTTGGTGCTGCTCAAGATATTATCAAGAAATATCGTCCGGATTTAGCTAGCTACAAGACAACTAACCATCCCGGAGCTACTGGAGATGGAATTAAGTTAGCTGAAGAATTAGGTGCCCAAGTTGTACAAATGAATTTAATTCAAGTACATCCAACTGTACAACAAGATACACCACATGCCTTCTTAATTGGCGAAGCTGTTCGTGGTGAAGGTGGCATTTTAGTAAATGGTGAAGGACAACGTTTTGTAAATGAACTTAATACAAGAAAAGTTGTTTCTAACGCTATTACTGCTTTACCTGAACACAGTGCATACTTAATTTTTGATAAAGATATTCGCAGTCGAGTAAAAGCTATTGAATTCTACGATAGTATCGGCTTGGTAGAACATGGATCTGATTTGAAAGAATTAGCAGAAAAGATTAATGTTCCTGCAGATAAATTAGAAGCAACAGTTAACAACTGGAATCAAATGGTTGCTGCTGGTAAAGATACTGATTTTGATCGTAAAACAGGAATGGAAAGAAAGATTAGTGAAGCTCCATACTACGCTATTCATATTGCACCTGCTATCCATTATACAATGGGTGGAATTCATATTGACAGTCGTACAAGAGTTATAGATGGAAATGGTGATATAATTCCTGGTCTCTTAGCTGCTGGAGAAGTTGCAGGTGGTTTACACGGCAATAATCGTATCGGTGGTAACTCTATTGCAGAAACGGTTATTTTCGGTATACAAGCTGGACGCGAAGCATTTTTAGAAAAATAACAAATAAAGGTTGAGCAGTAAAATCTCAACCTTTTTCTAAGGATTTGTAAAATAAGCAAATCCCCTACATAGAGAAGTTTGGAGAATTTTTTATGAAATCATTGGAAAAAGTTGATTATAAAAAGTTTATAGTCCCAGTTATAGTGGGCTTAATTATCTGGTTTGCAACTCCACTTAGACCAGTAGCAATTTCAGTTGCTGGTTGGCATATGTTTGCTTTGTTTGTTGCTACTATTATTGCATGTATTACACAGCCTCTACCAATTGGTGCAGTTTCGATTATCGCTTTTGCTTTGGTTGTTTTGACGAAAACTGTGCCAATGGAAAAGGCAATCGTAGGATTTGGTAATGCAAGTATTTGGTTGATTGCAATGGCATTCTTTATCGCCCGTGGCTTTATTAAAACAGGATTGGGTAGAAGAATTGCCTTGATATTTGTTAAGTTATTCGGTAAACGTACTTTAGGATTGGCTTATTCATTAATCGGGGTAGATTTGATTTTAGCACCAGCAATGCCTTCTAACACAGCACGTGCAGGTGGTATCATGTACCCAATTATTGAATCATTAGCCAAAGAATTTGACTCAGATCCTAAGAAGAAAACAGAAAGAAAAATCGGTTCATTTCTAATTTTTGCTGAATACCATGGTAATATGATTACTTCAGCAATGTTTATGACAGCGATGGCCGGAAATCCTTTAGTTCAAACTTTAGCTAAGAGTAATGGTGTGCATCTTCAATGGATGGATTGGTTCTTAGCTGGATTAGTTCCAGGTTTATTGTCATTAATTATCATTCCATTTATTATTTACAAGCTTTATCCACCTGAAATAAAAGAGACTCCAAATGCTAAGGAATGGGCAGATTCAGAATTAGAAAAAATGGGTAAAATAACAGTTCCTGAAAAAGTAATGATCGGAATCTTTATTTTCGCATTATTATTGTGGGTCTTAGGTAGTACATTAAAGATTGATGCTACTTTAACAGCCTTCATGGCACTTTCCTTATTGTTGATTACAGGTGTCTTAACTTGGAAAGATATTTTAAATGAAAGTGGTGCTTGGAACACATTGACATGGTTCTCAGTTTTAGTAATGATGGCTAGCCAATTAAATGAATTAGGTTTTATTCCTTGGTTGAGTAAGACAATTGCCGGTTCATTACATGGTATTAGTTGGTTCTTTATCTTATTGATTTTAGTTCTAGCATTCTTCTATAGCCATTACTTATTTGCATCTTCAACAGCACATATCAGTGCGATGTACGGAGCTTTGTTAGGTGTAGCTGTATCTGCTGGTGTTCCAGGAATGTTAGCAGCTTTGATGTTGGGATTCTTTGGTAATCTTTGTGCATCTACAACACACTATGCTTCAGGTCCAGCACCAGTATTGTTCGGCTCTGGTTATGTAACACAATCTAAATGGTGGCAAATGAATGCTTTCTTAGGAATTATCTACATCGTTTTGTGGATGGTTGTAGGAACACTTTGGATGAAAGTTATAGGCATGTGGTAAAATACACAGTTGCTTTTAACGAGGATATGGATAAACTTAATACTAAAGAAAGGTTGATCTTTTTTGGGACAACCTTTTTTTATTCGAGAAATTTTGAGGTTTATACGATGAAAAATTTTGACATAGGAAAGATAAAGAAGATAACAAATCAAGGAAATTTATACTACGATTTTGATGAAGACATAGATAATGCAAGAAATTATGCTTTTACTAATTGTCGTAAATATAATAGTGATTATCAAATGAAAGGAGAAGCAGATCGAAATTTAATCTTAGATTTATTAGGAAGTTATGGAGAAAATTTCGTATTTAAATCAGGTTTTATTTGTGAATTTGGGTTTAATTTTTATGTTGGAAATAATGTTTTGATAGGTAATAATTTTAAATTAATAGATTGTAATAAGGTTTCAATAGGGGACAATGTTCAAATCGAAAATAATGTAGGAATATTTACTTCTAAACATGCTGAAAATCCTCAGTATCGTGCGGATCACTGGGTTAAAGATCTACCAATAACAATTGGAAATAATGTTGTCATTGAAGATGATGTTGTGATTGGTGGAGGAGTTACAATTGGAGATAATGTAGTAGTTGAAAGAAATAGTGTAGTTATTAAAGATGTACCAAGTAATTCTTTCGTTACTGGGAATCCACCGTGCATAAAACCGCTTAAATAATTGTTCTTACGCACTTGAAATCGCTTTAAATAAATAATATTATATACAATGTAATTAGTTGAAGAAACGAGAGTGAGTTTTATGAAAAAAATTATTGTAATTAATTCTGGAAGTTCTAGTCTGAAATTTAAATTATTTGAGTCTCCATCTAAAAATGTTTTAGCAAGTGGTTTGATTGAACGAATAGGGTTAGATGATTCGATTATTACAATTAAATATGGAGATAAGAAAAAACATCGTGAGGTTCAAGCAATAAAAGATCATACTGTTGCGGTTGATTTATTGCTACAATTATTAAAGAAACTAGATATAGTAACTGATCTTAACGAAATTAGTGCGGTAGGTCATCGTGTAGTTGCTGGTGGTGAATATTTCAAGAAATCTGTTCCTGTAGATGGTAATGTAATTAAGAAGATTGAAGATATTATTGAATTAGCTCCAATACATAATCCTGCTAACTTGGTTGGTATTAAAGTCTTCAAAAAGTTACTTCCAAATGCTTTGAGTGTAGTTGCTTTTGATACAGCATTCCATCAAACATTACCAGAAGAAAACTTTATGTACAGTACACCATATGATTGGTATAAAGAATACGGTGTAAGACGTTACGGAGCACATGGTATAAGTCATCGTTATGTATCTTTACGTGCTGCAGAATTAATGGGTAAACCTGTTGAAGACTTGAAGTTAGTAACTTGTCATTTAGGTGCAGGGGCTTCAATTACTGCGGTAAAGAATGGTAAATCATTCGATACTTCAATGGGCTTTACTCCATTAACTGGTATTCAAATGGCAACACGTTCAGGTGATGTGGACGTTTCTTTAGTAGCATATATGATGAAGAAGTTAAAAGTGAAATCTGTTTCTGAAATTTTGTATATGTTGAACAAAGAGTCAGGATTTTTAGGTGTATCTGGTGTATCTTTGGATATGCGCGATGTTGAAGCAGCTGCAGCTAAAAACAACAAGAGGGCAGAACTAGCTATTAAGTTATTCTACAATGATATTGTCAAATACATTGGACAATATTATATGGAAATGGAAGGTATTGATGGTATTGTCTTTACTGCTGGTATTGGTGAAAATTCACCAGAAACCAGGGAAGCTATAATGAATAAGCTATCGTTTTTAGGAGTAACAATTAATAAAGATGAAAATTCTAAGCGTGGGACAGAAGGTATTGTTTCTGGAAAAGATTCAAGTATTACAGTAATGCGGATTCCAACAGATGAAGAATATATGATTTGTTGTGATGTAGAAGCATTAATGAATAAATAATAAAATTTAATTATATAAAACAATAGGATTGAGATTATGAATTTTTCAAAATCTCAATCCTATATATTTGGTTGTATAATATTTAGGACTGATAATGTAAAATTTTTTTGCATTACGGTCCTTCTTTTATTTTCTCCATTTTTACGGCAAAATAAAAGAGATGGCCCACAACGCCAATCTAATTAAAGAAAGGACA
>SKEG01000440.1_pt1 | contig 44965 bp, 28 predicted proteins | sample 4826631 | NCBI WGS metagenome assembly SKEG01 (sample SAMN11008815, study PRJNA524170) | human gut metagenome | biome: Human fecal sample; material: Feces; isolation source: fecal sample from pouch patient p26, p34, p50 | host: Homo sapiens | place: Israel: Tel-Aviv | collected 2016-11-02
GTTGTGAGGGGGGGGTGGGTGTGAATGCCGCAAGCCGTGTACTTATTTACAATCACGGTACATGTTTGGGATTGCCATAACTGGCGACGCCGGAATTAAGTGCAGAAAGAGCGCTTTGGGGAATGGACAGAAAGTAGGAGAACCAAGAAAACTCAAAGGAACACCCCCAAGGAATCTCGGATATGATCCCTTGCACCTTAGTGATCGAGCCCTGACTTACAACGTTCAACAGATGGGAGTGCATTTCATCGTATGATTCAAGCCCAATGAAGTTCTACATGGTATTTGTGTGTATTGGATTAAAAAGGATACTTGACTTTCACTAACAAACGTATACAGTAAGACATATGAAAACTCCTGCCGGTTCCAGCAAAACCGGCAGGAGCCCCGCTAGCGGAAAGGAGCAACATGACGCATGCGACTATGCTCATACTCGCCATCACCGTGCTCGTCCTCTCATCGAGATGACGAGCCGCACCCCAGTGTAGCGCAGCCCGCAGGATGCGGTTACGCCACGCCACGTATGAGCCTATTCGTTGAGGAATGGTATTTGTCTGGATCGGGTTCCATATCCCGACCATTTCCTTTTCTAGGTATTAATGGTGACGAAGAGTGTTTCAAGACGAGGCATGGGTGAGCTCTGCGTTTGTGTAATTCTGGCTGAATTGGTTAAATGAACAACCTCGAGGCATGAAAATGCCTGTCTGCCGCATTGATGCACTCCACGAAGAGTACGCCGCGTTAATCGCCCTGCAGCCTTTATCGAGGTTTGTCTCTTTGCTGAGCTGGACGGAGATTTAACCGCTCAACTGGATGAGGCACTCCAATTTATGGGATGCATCCAGTGCTAGCACAGCATGACGAGCCCACTGAATCCGAATGTGAAGCATCCTCATCAACTGTGGCCTCGTTCTCAATGAAAGCCTGAGCAACAATGCTCAGGAGATTTGACCACGACGCACGCAATCTGCACGCCGGTCGGTCCCAGAAAACCTGAGCATTGCCGTTCAGAAACATCTAGTTCAGGGTGCCCATGAACAGGAAATACGTTCCTCAATGAAAGCCTGAACATTATTGTCCAAGAATCTATACGCACTTCATATGCAGCTGGTATGCAGTTTGCCTCAATGAATTCCTGAGCATTACTGCTCAGGAATTAGATCCCTGTCCGCACGGTGTCATTGAAGACGGGCCGTCCTCAATGAAGTCCTGAGCATTACTGCTCAGGAATGAGAGATGCCATTGTCTTTCATGAACTGTTCCGGCGTTCCTCAATGAAGTCCTGAGCATTACTGCTCAGGAATTCGCGGGTGACGTAATGTCGCCACACATATTTCACTCCTCAATGAAGTCCTGAGCATTACTGCTCAGGAATCTTGCAACTGGCGTGCGCAGTGTGGGCATGTGCCGATCATCCTCAATGAAGTCCTGAGCATTACTGCTCAGGAATCTGAGGGTCAAGCACGTCCTTCATGCCTAGTCCTTTCCTCAATGAAGTCCTGAGCATTACTGCTCAGGAATTTGAAATGTTTCTCGGCGTCCTTGCCGGTCTGCGCCAGTCCTCAATGAAGTCCTGAGCATTACTGCTCAGGAATACGCTGCGCCGCGCTGCCCCATTCGACGACGTCGCGTCCTCAATGAAGTCCTGAGCATTACTGCTCAGGAATCGGCGGAACTTTCACTTTCGACGAGCTCGTACGCTCCTCAATGAAGTCCTGAGCATTACTGCTCAGGAATTTTAGAATCGGATCTTCACGCCGACGGAGGGCGTTCCTCAATGAAGTCCTGAGCATTACTGCTCAGGAATCTCCTTGTCTTCGATGTTGATGTCGCTGACGCTGATTCCTCAATGAAGTCCTGAGCATTACTGCTCAGGAATTACTATTGCCCGCACCATTATCTGTTCCGTCTCGATCCTCAATGAAGTCCTGAGCATTACTGCTCAGGAATGTCCTCCGTTTTCGTAGACACGGTTCAGCTGATAGTCTCCTCAATGAAGTCCTGAGCATTACTGCTCAGGAATCTGACCGGAGGGTTCGACATCTTCGACACGTCCGTTCCTCAATGAAGTCCTGAGCATTACTGCTCAGGAATCGGTCAGACTATCGCTAGTGGCCTTGAGATTAGTCTGTTCCTCAATGAAGTCCTGAGCATTACTGCTCAGGAATCTCGCAACGCAATGCGAGCGCTACCAGTACTTCAATCCTCAATGAAGTCCTGAGCATTACTGCTCAGGAATAGTCGCATACGTGGCGTCGGCATTGGCCTTGGTCTGTCCTCAATGAAGTCCTGAGCATTACTGCTCAGGAATTGTGTCATACCGACTGACGCCACACCCCTCTTCATTCCTCAATGAAGTCCTGAGCATTACTGCTCAGGAATGGTGTTCTTACGACGGTGAATCACCATCTCGTTGAGGATCCTCAATGAAGTCCTGAGCATTACTGCTCAGGAATATGTCGCTGATTCTGACGTGACTTACAGCGTTGTTCATCTCCTCAATGAAGTCCTGAGCATTACTGCTCAGGAATCCGTCCATCGCGTCGTTCATCGACTCCCTGGCCAGCGATCCTCAATGAAGTCCTGAGCATTACTGCTCAGGAATGGAACATTCTTCAAAACAGACCGCCGCAAACCCACTCCTCAATGAAGTCCTGAGCATTACTGCTCAGGAATTCCGTCTTCGACGTGTACGTTTCGGACACGGTGGTCTTTCCTCAATGAAGTCCTGAGCATTACTGCTCAGGAATCGGCCTACCGCAATCCGCGAACCACGATTCCTCTGCTCCTCAATGAAGTCCTGAGCATTACTGCTCAGGAATTTTTTGCACGTCGAACGTGCTCATGCCCTCGTTGACCCATCCTCAATGAAGTCCTGAGCATTACTGCTCAGGAATTCGCGGGTTTTCTGCGGGGTGATGCCGTGTCCGTGTCCTCAATGAAGTCCTGAGCATTACTGCTCAGGAATATCCGAGGGCCTGCAATCGGCTGTAATCCTTTTGGCTCCTCAATGAAGTCCTGAGCATTACTGCTCAGGAATTTGCGTCACCGGCGCTGACGAGATGGCCGAGCTTTCCTCAATGAAGTCCTGAGCATTACTGCTCAGGAATTCGCATTCGGATTACCTAACGCCCAAATCCTGCCTCCTCAATGAAGTCCTGAGCATTACTGCTCAGGAATAAGCTCGGCAGGTCAATCGGCGCGAGAATCCGGCCCTCCTCAATGAAGTCCTGAGCATTACTGCTCAGGAATCTCCTCCACTACCTTGAGCTGTGCGACGGTGATGGTGTATCCTCAATGAAGTCCTGAGCATTACTGCTCAGGAATCGGATTCTGAACGCGCTGCCCTACCTTCCATGAAGATCCTCAATGAAGTCCTGAGCATTACTGCTCAGGAATGTAAGCTGGGAGCAGCCGTGACACCGGTGATGTCTCCTCAATGAAGTCCTGAGCATTACTGCTCAGGAATCTGTCCTGCTTCCGGCGCTTAAGGCGCAATGTGCGGTCCTCAATGAAGTCCTGAGCATTACTGCTCAGGAATCGCCTGATAGGCGGGAATCGAATCGAGCGAATGGATTCCTCAATGAAGTCCTGAGCATTACTGCTCAGGAATCTCCGAAGCCGTCTGCTCGACACTGCTCTTCGTAGCTCCTCAATGAAGTCCTGAGCATTACTGCTCAGGAATGGGCCCTTGCTCCTTCAGCAGCTCCACGGCGGCGATCCTCAATGAAGTCCTGAGCATTACTGCTCAGGAATACTGTGTGAGCGCGGTCTGCGAATCATTGTAAGCGTCCTCAATGAAGTCCTGAGCATTACTGCTCAGGAATGTAGTCGGCTAATTCCAGGCAGATGTAGCCTGCGCAGTTCCTCAATGAAGTCCTGAGCATTACTGCTCAGGAATTATCCGTCCCGCAGGTCGAATGGCGTATCGTCCTTTCCTCAATGAAGTCCTGAGCATTACTGCTCAGGAATTATCGAAATCATAATCATTCGTCGCGATCAGATAATTTCCTCAATGAAGTCCTGAGCATTACTGCTCAGGAATGGCCTCATTCTAACTCAGCCTATCGATTAGCTCAATCAAGAGGTTTGCGAGAACTCGCTGTAGTCACACACTTGAACAACCATCATTTACGATGCAAACACATATGAGTCGTTATCCTATATGGTGCGAGCGCTACCACTTTACATTTCCACCGATTCAGCTCTCGCATATCAAGAATCAGCATGACACACTCTTTAGTTTTCAAACAACATTTCCATATGTGATAAAACCGCTAAATGACAGTAGGAATATCCAAATCGTTATACCCACGCCTGCCAAGAAAGTTCATCCCATCTTTCGCTTGTTCCTCTTTCCCAAGGAAACAAACAACCACGGAATCACAGGATCCATCAATTTCACACTCAAGCAGATTCTGAATCTGAAGCATCTTTGATGGACGCACTCTTAGCAAAAACACACTGTATTGCAATCGTTCACCGCAGCGTTGCAGTATTTTTGCCACATGACTACGCCGGCGATCATCGTTGATATCATAAGCGACAAGATAACTGCGTTTTTCATCACTCATTCAGGACTCCTCTACCTTATTCGAATTCCTCGATAGCTGGCCTGTGTCCCATCTAGATAGCCTAAAATCATTCGAGCTTGGATTTCAACCACTCGACGCCACGTAGCTTTGTACTTGAATAACGGGTGAGTAATCTCTGTAGACATTCGTCTTTCATACGCTTTGACAACTGCCTTGCGTGTGCTATCAGTCATTCTTACCGACCCAAGCGCATTAGTGAAACCTTTTATACTGACTTCACCGTTATTAACCACTGTCTGAACAACTGAATCCGCTATCGGAGCTCTAAATTCTTCCATTAAATCCAGAGATAGTGCTGGCTTATTTCGTTTACTACTGTGTAAAAAGCCAGCATGTGGATCAAGCCCGCACGATATTAGGGCTCGTGTACAATCCGACAGTAATAATGTATAGGTAAAATCAAGCAAAGCATTTAATGGATCGGGAGCCGGTCTGCGCATTCGGGTAGCCCACTGCCAATTCTTTCGCTTTTCTTCCTTAATCAGATGCCCAAATTGCGAAAAATACAAAGCTGCGGACTCGCCTTCTAAGCCTAAAACATCCTGCCATCTATTCGCGTTACCCACTTGCTTTTCAATCTGACGCAACTGTGGTAACACCGAATTATCCGCCTCGGCTCTCCGTAACAATACCGATTGATTATGTACCTTCGCAATGATAAACTCTCGAGCCAATCCCAATCTACCTTCATGTGAAGCAACATGCTGTTCCACCCGTTGATCACCGTTTGGGCCGTATGATGGCACCGACCATCCATACATGCGCCCTGAGCCACTGCACCACACAATCGATATATCTCGCCACAAGAGCTCACGGATCAAACCACTTGACAAATCTGTATTGCCGTATATCTGCAATCCCTGAATGGTATCGAGAGGTATTGAGGCAAGTTCTTCACCATTCTTTTGAACGATCATTCTCCCCGCTCGAGTAAAGGCTTTAGCTCCAGGAGTAGCGAGATGAGTAACTTGATTGTCAGGAGAGGATACCATAATGCGGTGTTGCACTGCACAAAGTTTCCGCTCTTCCGGAAGGCAAATGCCTACGTGTGAACATCGAAAACATCTCGCACTATCTTCTAACGGTTCCGGCGCACGATCCTGATTAATCAGCGCACGAGTCTCCTCTACCGCTCTACGAGCGTTTTCGAAATCTTCTTCATCTAATTCCACATCAACACGCCGATGATGTGTTGTGAAAAAGATTTCCGTTCCTGCAACATGGAAACCCATGTCTTCCAAACATGCAGCTTGAAGAGCAAGCTGGGTTCTCATCGCATCAGTGATAATCATGGCTCGTTTGACGGGAGTAGCTTTGTATTCACGAATGATTACACCGTCATCCGTCATACGTGCCGCATCTAGTTTCCCGGATAAGCCCCATCCCTCATGCCTAATATTCACCGCCTGATAGGAATCCGCATCAGGAGCTTTATCGAAACGATCAATCTTTCTATGATCGTATGTTCCCTGCTCAATTTGAGCAGAATCGACTTTTTCTCCTGCTGATTCCAGCCATGCTCTGCGTGGGCAGAACATGTAATTGGCTACCAGACTGATTGGAATGGGGTCATCATCCATGGTTTCCTCCGTTATCGCTACTCCAGCACCTGTACTGGAATTATTTCTCCCTGTTCCAGCCAGCGTTCCGGAGCACTAGCATTATCTGAAACAAATTGGTTGAAGATGCAGCATGCAGCAACACCTTTCTCTTCAAGCCAATCAGATGAAACGTCCACCAGTTGCATCTCAGTATCAGTGGAAAGAATCTTTTGAATGCCGAATCTCGCAAGCGCTTCGCTACGAACAACGGAACGGTATTTTGCCGTAGTCCAATATTGATCAAACAATGGCAGAATCGCGAACCGTACCGGTCCCTTAATCTGGAATAGCGCCGCACTGCTATCACGAGCCATGTCATCCCCTCGTGTTGTTACACGTGTGGGAAAGGCAGCGACCCCCATCAGCGCACACCATGCCCTCGCATTATCGGTCTTAGCGGGAGCATGAAGTCCTGTCGCCGCACGACTTGTCGATTTATTATTACCGATTTCATCCTCGATCTTCGTTCCGAGTAGCCCATCACGAATATTCTCAACAGATCGCGCCGCAACACACTGAGATAGAGGCAACAATCGTCCACCAATGAATTCTTGCCCGCGATTACGTGTCACCATTTCCCAACGAGAAGCACCGAAATCAGAGCGTAACTTGTGGCTTTGCTCACCTGACCAGTATGAAGGCTGGCCAAGTGCGCCGAAATAACGATAGTCACCAAACGTCCGCATGGAATCAATCGCGGCTTCCCTATCTTTTTGCAGCTTGCGCCATCCACATGGGACGCTTAGACCGCTCAGTCTCGGAGACATAGTCGCATGCAAGGTCTTACCTGAAGTGTTCGATTCCGAGACAATGGTGTAATCATCTTCAGAATTCAACGGCAAGGATTGCGCCCATCGTTTTGCATGTTCACTAATGATTGCCGCCATCTGATCAATGTTCAGCTCATCGCTGGTTTCGAACTCGAAAGCGCGCAAAGTATCTAGCCAACGGAATCGACAGCATCGAGCGGTATCATCATCCTCAAGAATCGAAGCCAGTCCAACCATAAGTAAATGAGAGAATGCATCTGAGGCATCTGCCGAAAATTTAACGCTCATCACTGTCCTTCCTTCGAGCAAGTAATGTCAGCCGCACGGAGCAATGCCTCGAGATACGAGATACCCCAGAAACCATACCGTTGACTTGTTCGGTCAACTAGGGTTTCCCACTCACCCATCTCAAACAACCTATCCGAGATATCGTTCAGCTTGGGGTTCGCATCACGTGATGCTCCTCCCGCTTGAGGAAGCAGATATGCCGTTCCATAATGGAACGTCGAGCGGCCATGCCCATGTGACGTACCGATAAGTCGCTGGACCAACTGCTTATCGAATTCATCCATTGATTCCAGTTGTATGTATGTTTCGCATGCAAACCGGAACTCGGCAACGGAGCGTTGCTCATGTCTCCAACCGCGAAGTTGGTACGTATTACGAAACCTTTGCTCCCACGAACGTGATTGGAAGAGGCTTTTGGCCAGTGGCTCAGCATCTGCCGAGGATTGATGACCATACCGAAGCATTCTTTGGAAACGTTCGTCCTTCTTACCTTCATCGTGGAAATTTCCGGCTATACGCAGGTCTTCAACGATGGCGGGATCAAGTCCAATAAGAGAACCGAGCGCTTGCGCTCGTTGAGCCACATGATTCTGATGTCCGTCTGATCGTTGAGGTTCACCCATTCCACTCGGAACACCTCCCAAGTGCAAGGTTCGATTCGTCGTTCTTGTTGACAGAATCTCCTGATTTGACTCGGAATCCAATGAATCACTCTGTGCACTGCTTACGAGCCACTGAACATCATGCGGAATTACCCTACCTTTATTATCCTCGTAAGGAACATCGGGTTTTTCGCGGCGATACCAGACTAAAGAATATGCCTCTCCCCGCGTGCGTTCTGCCAAGAATGATGCTCCCGCCGCTTTCATACGGAGTAAACGAAGATCTTCCTGCATTCTCTCAGTTTTTTCATCAATATTCACAAAATCCCCTTCTTCAAGTTCTTGAAGTCGCCGAAATGCTTCAGCAACCTTCGGCTCACCGGAATTTAGGGAATCATACGACGTCACTAAGGTGGAGGAATCACATTGGTTGAATATGTCTTCAGATGTATCTGACCCCTCCGGATCAAAAATGGCAATATCTTCAGAGAATTTGGAAAAGACCCTTGCAAAATCGTCAAGAATGAGCACATCGCCCGATCTAACCGTATTCGTTGTACCCTCGTGCAGACATACAACACGATGATTTTCAGGTTCAGATGCTCGATATCTGAACACTCTGTGAGGTAGCCTGACAGAGTATTTTCTTTCTATCCCCTCATCATCAATGGCAACGGGGATTTCCACCTTATCACTTCGTTTATTCATCTTATCGAATAGATAATTAAAGCCACGCCATCTTCCGACAGGGAATAGCTCATCATTTTCAGGCTGAGTCACCTCCAGCAGCTCAATAGCCAACGCATCATCCCACGGCAGATGACGCACTACAACGTTGATGTCCGGCGTATCCAATTCGAGGTTGTCACGTAGCCAAAGATTGAGATCAGATCGTCCTTGTTGGAGATATTCTTCACTAATGTCAGCACATAAATCTTCATCCGTTGAGGAAAGATTCTCTACATCCCACGGCTCTAGCCGATGGAACAGCAATCTACGCGGCTGTTCTCCCGGAATTGGCTGTCCATTTAACGCAGAGCGATACACGGACCATGCACTAATATCAGGTTTCTCGGAATTGGTTTTAGGCAAAGATGCCAACCACTCCCATGTTTTCCGGATATCGTCGGGCGAATATGTCCTGGGAGCGGAGGCCTGTTTTTTTTCGGTGAGCTTCTGCAAATCAAGTCCAAATACATATACAGAACCCTCAGACCGTAATCCACGACGGTTTACACGTCCAGACCTTTGGACCAATGCCGAGCCAGGTGCAATTTCAGTTACCATATCCGTGAAATCAACGTCTACACCGACTTCCAAAGTTTGTGTACCAATAATGCAACAAGGGGCATCATCTGGCTTAAGATAGGGTAAAGAATGGAGCTTTCTGGCAATTTGGCACTTGTCAAAAGCGCGCATTGGCCCGATATAGACATCAACAGGTCGACTAATTCCATGCTTTTTGCATTGCCGCTCAAGCTCCTTGGCAACAACCTTAGCATTCTTGACCGTATTCACGATACAGCCAAGCACGTGAGGATTCGAATCGTTTGACTTATCGGCCTCGATATTCGATAGGATCAAAGCAATGCACTGTGCAACAATCGCGTCTATTACGTCCTTGTCTTTTTCAAAATCGAAATTCGTGAAGACCGACTTCGGATTGTTGAGACGCCGGGCAAGCGCTGTATCGACTTCGAAATCCGATTCCAAAACTCCGACTCTTTCTTCGGCGTTCCCCGATGCAGGGGTCGCAGTGATCTCCACAACCTGTAAAGGCGTCACCTGAGAAGAGAGTGGCGTTTCGGCCATATTTTCGATACGTGAGACCTGGCACGCGGTTTCTAACAGTTGACGACTTAAGTGAGCCTCATCCGCAATCAACACCGTGTCGTAAGCCAGAAGACCAGCCTCCATGGAGCGCATTGTTCTACTGGTCCCATATCCACGGAACAATAGACGGCTACCAAACATATCGGGTGTCGCGCAAATCACTGCGCAAGTTTGTGGATAATAACGCCATTCACGATTAGGGCTAATGCCACCCCGAAGCTCGGCAGTAATCATACGAAGGGATTTATTTTCTTGCGCAAGACCATCATCGACCGCAGAACGTAAATCCAGACCTCTCCTATACAAACGGAGACCGTCATCAGAATGATCGTCAGACTGCAATCTATCCCGTAGCATATCCGCTTCTTCAAACTGATCATCGACCAGAGATCTACGATTCACCGTCAGTACCAGACGACGCGGGATACGTTGCAGTGGCAGACCGCCGAGCTCTTGTGCAACCTCACTCCCGGCAACGGAAGCGATGCCAGCCATCGCATTAAGAAAAACATGGATATCAATCACACTGGTTTTACCGGATGCGGTTGGAGCACCAATACTCTGTGGCCAACGACCATGCTCAACGACATAAAGCATCAGTCTAATTTGCCACTGATACGGTTTACGAGCTGGTTGACCAGCCTCTCCGGGGTGGACGGTAGCAATAAAATCCTCAAACTTCGCAGTCAGATACTGCTGTTGACTCGAACTCATTTCAACCATATCGGAGCCCCTTTTCCAAAACATTCATCTGATTTAAGTGCACTTACGGAAAAGTCCATCGGTATGAGGAAGCCACCACCCAAATGACGGCTCTGCCCAATAGCCAAAGCTGCACAATCCAATGATTTTGCATCATCAGAAATCGCAATTAGTGCACTCACACCACGAAGGATATTGGACGCATTCGCATGATGCACATAATCCGACATATTGACACGATGGACGGCTCTGCAATCAAAGACACGAAAATTCGATCCCTTTGCTTTCACTGCATCCACAAGATCCCAGTAGCGCTCCTCTCGATTGTCATTCGACAATCGCGAAACATACTGATCACGCCAAACATGCCCTAACGCCAGACAAACATCCTCACGCACTTTCCATTTACGGCCGTGCCGTATGTCTGGAATAATGCGAGTTTCCGCTATTGCAAAAGGTCGCGGTGTCCAATAACGACACATACCCTCAACCGCAGGTCTCCATAAATGCTCGGCATCAATCGTCGTGAATGCGCCCAGACGTAGGGTAGTCTCATTCGACGTGTAGTACAATGTCTTACCTTTTACTTGCCTACAAATATTCTGAAGTCTTTGAATATCAGATTGCGGCATGTTGCGAGGAACCATAATCAAGAACCCTGGCCCCATCTCAGAAATATCTTCCCGCAGCTCATGCGCATATTGATTTTTCAATGCAGAGTCAAAAATCTGAATAGCCACATTGTTCGCTGGCCTGTCAATGCCAGGAGCATACTTGCCTATTAGCATCGGAGAGGGATCAATACCCCATTGCTTCACAAGGAATCGATGTAAAGCAACGGCCCAGCCAATGAATGTTGATTCATCCGGTTCCCAAACGGGTTTACCGTCTTCGTCACATTTACCGTCAATCTCCTCCACTTCAAGGTAAAACGCCACTGGCCACGGAGCCTTGAGAGCGCTTCCCTCTTGCGACGATGGCGGATTATATCTGGCATGACCTTCCGTTTGCAGCGGAAGATATTCATTGAGGAAATTCTGTTCATCCTCCTTAAAACTGACTCTAAGGTCCTTCCTTTTACCTTTAGAAGTTGGATTCACCGTGGCAAAAGCCATCTTTAGATCTTCAAGACGACCTTCCTTCGGAACCGAAAAAGAACGATTCCTTCTGGAAACGCCTTTCAATGCCGATTCCGAAGACAACGTCCACACACTATCTAGAGCATCGTACGGAAGAACATAATTCTCATGCGTTTGCAGTTCTACGACCGAACAGGCCTCGCCCAAGTAGGGAACCTCATTGCATAAGGAATCAAGCGTTCGTGCGATCTCAATGGAAGGATTCTCATCCCATTTCCAAGTCAGTAGTATTCCGGATTCTGGTTCTTGCATATAAGCCGTGGCAATAGATGCGTTGGCTGAAGAAATCTTATCTTGAGGATTCTTCTTTTTCGCATCGATAACATAGCCCTTATTCCTGTATGCAATCGCATCACTTCCAGCCTTGACAATACGTGGAAACAGTATTTCTTGAGGAGGGTTCCCCTCAAGCCAAGCTAGGGCATCGTGAATTTGTTCATCTGTCAGGCTGGAATCGACCGCATGCTTTTCGAAACCGAATGTCAAGTAAGCCGTAGAGACAAGCGCGGAATACAGTCGGTTAGGCGAGGGGTATGGTTCCGGCTTTCCGCCGGAATCACTACCCTGATAAAACCCAAGCGGAAAATAAGCCGATATAGCAAAGGACATATCAGGCAGCCTTTGAATCTTCTTCAGCGGAAGCATTGGCCAAAACCGCAGGATTGCCTTGAACAAGGAACTCCTGACCCTCCCAGGCAATTCCAGCCTTTTCATGAGCCTGCGCGTAAGCCTCTTCTAGAAGTCTCTCGGCAGCTTCAGCGGTAAGTGGCTCCAGTTCCTCCCTCTCACCATATCGTTTGTTCAACACGACAACAGGTTTACCCTTCTCTGCAAGGAAACAGTTCGCACGAATGAAGGGATTCTCATCATAGCCAGCGATGTCTCGCAGAAGAACCGCGATGATAAGAGCCCGAATCGCCGCGTCTCCCTCAGCCCCCTTACCGAAGTGGAAAGTACGCACAGTAGCGAAACTTAGTACACGAGTGGAGATGACATTACGAACGGAGACACCGTCTAACAATTCTTTTTTTGCGCTCGGAGGAATAGCGCCCAAACCAATAAGTGAACCCTTACCCGATCCTTCAAACTTATTCTTTGTGGCATCACTCAAATCGATGCTATCTCCGATGATTTTCGCACGATCAGCCTTATTACTCACATTCACACTGGCGCCAACCGGGTCGATGCGTCCACCCGCACGATGAATTGCAGGGTCATCCTTCTGATCAGCCAAAACACCATAGGTTTCCCCAACCAGAACGGACGGAATCCTCAGCTGGTTCTTGCTTCGGGTGGAATCCCAGCCACCAAAGATGACAGTTTCCGGAGACAATTCATACATACAAATACCATGTAAAAAAGGTCAACGTGGATAGCACCACACATCTAGTTCCAGCAGCCCCAACACACTGCGGCAAACAAGCATTTCAGGCCCCGAAGCTATTCATTTAACCAACTCAGCTAAGTCACGCAAGCGCAGAACACGCCCATGCCGTGTCTCGAACCGTTCCTCGCCTCCATATACCAAAATTCTGTGATTCGTATCGATCTCCATGGCGTCAGCCAGCTTATCGATGTTGGCCCATGCGTGCACGTCGTAGGTACTGGAGGCCTTCACCTCGATTACGTATTGAGGCTTACCACCTTTTTCGACAATAAAATCAATCTCCAAACCCTTATTATCTCGCCAGTAGTAGAGTTTAGGCTCACTGCCTCGCATGTAATACTGCTTCATAATCTCCACCGCAACGGCGTTCTCGAACATATTTCCCCACATCTCACCATTGCGCAAATCGTCCGCATCATCTAAGCCAATCAGATTCGCAGCAAGTCCCGTATCGTAGAAATACATCTTCGGCGCTTTTACCAACTGCTTGCCGTAATTCTTGTAATACGGCAACATACGGAACGCAATGAAACTCGACTCCAGTACCGACATCCAATCATTGGCGGTCAGTCTGCTGATGCCACATGCTTCAGCAAAACTCGTCGCATTAAATGACTTTCCGCATTGGTGCGCGGCATAATGCACGAAACGGTCGAAACCCGCAATCTTGCGCACACCTAATTCGTTACGCACATCCCGTTCCACATATGTCGAAAGGTAGTCGCCGTAGAAATTGGCGATTCGGATGTCTCCGTCATATAAACGCGGATATCCGCCTTTGAAAATCCAATTCACGGCATCGCAAGTCTCGTTGGATTCCGATAGTTCCGAATACGCAAGAGGCAACAGGTACCGTACCGCCACCCGTCCGGCAAGAGTCTGCGAAATAGTATTCATTAACAGGAAGTTTTGCGAACCCGTCAACACAAACTGCCCGGGTTCGTTCGTTCGGTCAACGACCTCCTGCAGATAGGAGAACAGTTCCGGCGTTCGCTGCGCTTCGTCGAAGATGATGTGATTCGAATATCTTTTCAGGAAATATCGTGGATCGTCCATGAATTCCCTACGTACATCCGGATTCTCCAACGTCACATACTCATAATCAGGGAAACAAGCCCGCACCAACGTGGTCTTGCCACTCTGCCTCGGCCCTGTAAGAGTAAGTACTGGCATTTCTCCGGCAGATTGTAACAGCTCCTGTTCCAGACCTCTTGAAATCATGGACATTCCAACCCCTCCAACACACTAGCCTACTATTCTTCGTTTTGCTACTTTACAAATTCTACCATTCCTACTTTACGATTTTTCCTTTTCCTATTTTACAATCTATACCATTCCCATTATGCAATTCCTACTGAGCCGCAACGCATGACAGACCTCGCCGAACGTTCCCACAACAAAAAACAGAATCTACAAAAGAAAACCGGAAGGGCGGATACTGCGGAAATTAATCCGCAATAGTCCACGTCTTCCGGCAGTGCGACTGCTTCTCATATGTGTGCTTGACTCACATGGATGGTACTGAGAACCATTCGCTCAACGATCTGCTCCCGCATGCATGACCGAACATGCGCACGAAACACAAATCAAGTCGTAGGGCTTAAAGCCAATGCATAACTGTAGCCGCACGTTTGAATAATCACAAATCCAGCCAACAGGCATACAGATAGACGCCAAATACATACGTGGGAAGCCCCTATGCGAAAGGCGGCAAGTCGCGCCCACACGGAACACGACTCACCGCCTAGATTATGAGGTTATCAACCTCGCAGACCGGCTCAGGCCTTGGCAACCTCAACTGCCAACTCGGAGCCCTCGGCGCCGGCCACAACCTCGAAGGAGGTGGCAAGCGTTTCGGAAGCCACAAGGTCCTTGAATTGCTCGACCTTCGCCACGTCACCCGTCGGAACGGTCAACTTCAACGCAATACGGTCGGAGATCTCCAGATCGGCAGCCTTGCGGGCATCCTGCACGGCACGGATCACGTCGCGAGCATAGCCTTCGGCAATCAGGTCGTCGTTCAGCTCGGTGTCGAGAATCACGAAACCACCGGTCGGCAGCGCAGCGGACACGGAGCTGGCGGCCTCTTCGGCGTTCTTCTCCTCCACGCTGTTGATCAGCTCATATTCACCCTCTTCCAGTGCAATCTCACCGTTCGGGGTCTCGCACACCGGCACGCCGGAGGCATCGACATGCCAGGCACCGGACTTGGAAGCCTTGATGGCGAACTGCACGTCCTTGCGCAGACGCTTACCTGCGACTCGGGCGTTCACGCGCAGCTCGTTGACGATCTTCAGGCCGCGGGATTCGGCATCCTCAAGCGTGCACAGCTCGACATCCTTGACGTTGAGCTCGGACTTCAGGATTTCGGCGTAGGCAGCAACGGCATCCGGATCGGACACGATCACAGTCAGCTTGGAAAGCGGCTGGCGCACGCGAATCTGCTTCGCCTTACGCATGGACAGCGTGCTGGAAACGACCTCGCGTACCTTCTCCATAGCATCGACCAAGGCCGGATCATCCACCAGCACGCGACCAAGTTCGGTCGCCTCGCCAGAAGTCGGATCGGCCAGGAACGGCCAATCGGCCAGATGCACGGACTCGCCGCCGGTCAGGCCACGCCACACGGCTTCGGCCTCCATCGGAGCAAGCGGGGCGATTACGCGCATGAATGCCTCAAGCACGGTGTACAGCGTATTGAACGCGTTCTCGTCCTCGTTCCAGAAGCGGTCGCGATTGTTGCGAATGTACCAGTTGGTGAGCATGTCGATGAAATCGGACACGGCTTCGCAGGCGTCGGAAATCAGGAAGTCATCCAGCGCAGCCTGGGTCTTCTCGATCAGACGGCGGGTGCGGGCCAGCAGGTAACGATCCATTTCCGGCAAGGCGGCAACCTCGTCGGCCCGCAGCGAACGAGCGTCGAAACCGGCACCGCCATTGGCCGCGTTGGCATACAGGGTGAAGAAATAGTAGGAGCTCCACACCGGCAGCATCACCTGACGTACGGTATCGCGGATGCCGTCGGCGGTCACGATGAGGTTGCCGCCACGCAGGATCGGCGAACTCATGAGGAACCAACGCATGGCGTCGGAACCGAAGTCGTTGAACACGCCGTTCACATCCGGATAGTTGCGCAGATGCTTCGACATCTTCTGACCGTCGGAACCGAGCACGATGCCGTGGCAGATCACGTTCTTGTATGCCGGCTTGTCGAACAGGGCGGTGGCCATGATGTGCAGCACATAGAACCAGCCACGGGTCTGGCCGATGTATTCCACGATGTAGTCACACGGGAAGTGCTGTTCGAAGGTTTCCTTGTTCTCGAACGGATAGTGGTACTGGGCGAAGCTCATGGAACCGGACTCGAACCAGCAGTCCATTACGTCGGTGATGCGGCGCATGTGGCTCTTGCCGGTCGGATCGTCCGGGTTGACGCGGGTCAGTTCGTCGATATACGGGCGATGCATGTTGACATTGCCTTCATGATCGCGCGGATAATCACCGAAGTCGGCCTTCAGCTCCTCAAGCGAGCCATATACGTCGACGCGCGGATACTTCGGATCGTCGGATACCCACACCGGAATCGGCGAACCCCAGAAACGGTTACGAGAGATGGACCAGTCGCGGGCATTGGCAAGCCACTTGCCGAACTGCCCATCCTTCACGTTGTCCGGAATCCAGTTGATCTGCTGGTTGAGCTCGAGCAGACGGTCCTTGATCTTGGTCACGGACACGAACCAAGAGCTCACCGGCTTGTAGATCAGCGGGGTGGCGCAACGCCAGCAGTGCGGATAGGAGTGCACGTAGCTCTTCTCCTGGAAGAGAATCGCGCGCTGGTCCTCCGGCACACGGGCCAGCGGACCATCGCCTGCACGCAGGTTACGCAGAATCGGCAGATTCGCATCGAACACATACTGACCCTCGTAGTCCGGGCACAGCGACGTGAACTTACAGCCCGCGTCAAGCACGTCCACGCTCTTGATGCCCTTGGCATTGAGCGTGTTCATATCGTCCTCGCCGTACGGAGCCTGATGCACGAGGCCCGTACCTTCGACGGTATCGACGTAATCGGCGGTGAAAATCTGATAGCCTTCCGGCCCCGGAACCTGACCCTCGGCGGCATGCTCGTCGCCAGCGAAATACGGGAAGACCGGATAGTAGCGCCAACCCTCCATCTCGGCACCCTTGAGCTCGCGCACGATCTCATAGTTCTCGCCAAGCTCCTTGGCATAGGAGCCGAGCAGCGGCTTGCCCAGATAGAATTTCTTGCCGGCAAACCTGCCTTCGGTCGGACGTACTTCGACATAGTCGATGTCGGCGCCGACCACGATGGCGAAGTTGGTCGGAACGGTCCACGGGGTGGTGGTCCAGAATACGGCGTAGGCGTCTTCCTCGTCGCGCAGCTTCACGGCCACGGACACGGTGGTGTCCTGACGGTCCTGGTACACGTCGGCATCCATACGCAGCTCGTGTGCGGAAAGCGGCGTCTGATCCTTCGGGCAATACGGCAGCACACGGTAGCCCTGATAGGCCAAGCCCTTGTCATACAGCTGCTTGAAGGCCCACATCACGGATTCCATGTACGGAATGTTCAGGGTCTTGTAGCCATGCTCGAAATCGACCCAGCGCGCCTGACGGTGCACGTAGTCCTTCCACTCATTGGTGTACTTGAGCACGGAGGCACGGCAGGCGTCGTTGAACTTGTCGATGCCGATTTCCTTGATCTGGTCGACGGAGTCGATGCCCAGTTCCTTCTGCGCCTCGAGCTCGGCCGGCAGACCGTGCGTATCCCAGCCGAACACGCGGTTGACCTTGCGGCCCTTCATGGTCTGGTAGCGCGGAATCACATCCTTGGCATAGCCGGTCAGCAGATGGCCATAATGCGGCAGACCATTGGCGAACGGCGGACCGTCGAAGAAAACGAATTCATTCTGGCTGTGATCTCCGGATGGACGACGCTCGACGGACTTGGCGAAGGTATCGTCCTTCTCCCAATAGTCAAGCACGGACTCCTCCAGCTTCGGGAAGCTGGGGTTCGGCGCGACGTTGGCGCTCTGCTCACCGGCAGCAGCCTTCGGATACACATGATTGGTGGTTTCGCTCACCGTATGCTCCTCGTTTGGCAGGTTTCCTGTTCTTCTTAACTACCTACGAGGACGACGACTTACGCACGATTGCCGCACGTCCGCCACCGCGGTACCACCTCGCTTGCCGCCATCCCCTGCATACTGCACAGTGCGATTGCGACCGCTTGCGTTCGGCTGTTCGGGCCGATCCCGCCGGTTCTACTAAGCCTGCGATTGCACTGTGCGGACTTACGCCCTCTGCAATCGCCGCCGTTCTTCCGGAAGCTCCCCGCTGATAACGGATCACTGCTATACGTTTCAGCAGTTCAGCCTAGCACGCCGTATGAACGTTGCATACGGAAAGAGCCGCACGGCGTCCACCATGCGGCTCCCTCAACCCACGAATCGCATACCGGTTGCGATCAGGACTCAGACGACTCCCCCTGCGCGAGCTGCGATTCGAGCTGCCTGACGATGTCATCGTGCATCTTTTCGCTGATCTTCACCTTGAAAAGAAAGACGAGCAGGCTCAGCACGATCACGGCCAGCGGCACATAGAAGGCGCAAATCTGGAAGGTATGGATGTTGGAGGCGGTCATATCGGCGGCAGTGGCGTTGCCGATCATGCCGGCGGCCACAGCCACGAAGCCGACGATGCCGTTGGAGCAGGCACCCGCAATCTTGTCGAGCATCGGGCGCACGGACAGGGTCACGGCCTCGTTGCGCTTGCCGTTCTTCAGCTGGCCGTATTCGATGGAGTCGGTCAGGGACAGGATGGCGGTCATCTGGATGAAGGTCTGCGGCAGGTAGAAGAAGACCAGTCCGACGGTGACCATCGGCAGGCTGGACGAGCCGATGATGAACAGCAGATAGCCTATGATCATGAGCGCCATACCGCCGAGATACAGGTAGCGGCGCGGAATGCGCTTGTTGAGGACCGGGTATGCCGGAGCCATGATCAGACCAGTGATGACCGGGATGACGCCCACGATGGAGTACGCGTTGGAATTGTTGAGGATGTACTTGAACAGGTACATGAGCACGCCGGTGGTGGCTACGTTAGCGATGGCGTACAGCAGGTAGCTCAGGGCGACCCACAGCAACTGGTCGTTCTGGGCAAGGGCCTTGAACGCGGCGAGCGGGCCGCCGTTCTCCTCGGCGTTGGCACGCAGCGTGCTGGAGCTTTCCTTGGTGCCGAACGCCACGGAGCATACGGTCAGGATGCCGAGAATGGCCACGATGATGGCGAAGCAGGTCCAACCACTCTGGCTTTCCGTCCGGTTACCGGTGAACACGAAGCTGAAGTAGGTGACGATCGGGATGACGATGATGGTCAGGCCGTTGTAGCCGATGGAACCGCCGAAAGAGCCGAGTGCGGTATAGGTGGAACGCTCATGGGAGTCGTTCGACAGCGCCGGGATCATACCCCAGTATGAGATGTCGCGCAACGAGTAGAACACGTCAAGCACGATGAACACCACCACGAACAGCACGATGAACCAAGTGGTGTTGACATTGACCAGACCGAACAGGCCGGTGTACACCACGACGAGCAGCAATGCGGAGACCGTACCTCCGATGAGCTGCCACGGCTTGAAACGGCCCCACTTGGTGTTGGTGTTGTCGATGATGTTGCCCAGCAGCGGATCGATGAAGATCTCCGCGATGCGGATGATCACGACGAGGCTGGTGATGATGCCGATGAGTTTGGTGGCGATGCCTTTGTCGACACCTGCGAACAGCGAGCTGGTCACATACACGATGAAGTATGTGCTCAGGGCGTTGTAGAACGCAGACTGGCCAACGTTGCCGAATGCATATGCCATACGGGATTTCAGGTTTGAGCCCTGCTTATCCACGGTGAGGGTTTCTTCCATCGTTACTTCTCCTTAGAAGTTTCCGTGCAGTCTTCCTTCGACTCATGCATCAGTATATGCCTTAACCCTCGTTAAGTAAAATGTGATACTAATCATTACACTTCGCCGGCGTGTCGTATTTTGTTCGATAATGATAGAAAATGCCACATATCATGTGTGTTCAACGATTGATTCGACCATCAAAGCAAACATGAACACACCACGCCACGCATATGACGTACGTACTTGCGAGTTTTGATAACGAAAGTTACTATTTATCAGTAAAGGATTTTACATCCTTCGCACAGAGCCGTGACACTATAGAAAGAGAGCAGGCAGATCATGTCGCATATCTTTTCCTCAACCGAAGCACAGGAATCGTGGCTGACCGATCCTACCGTTTTCGCGGTCAACCGCCTTCCGGCACATTCCAGCCACCATTGCTACGACCATAAGCCACTCGCCGGCGAGCCGACCGGACTCAAACAACGGCTTGATGGCCAATGGCAGGTCAAGGTCGTCGACATGTCCGAAGCCGGATTCCCCAGCGACTTCGCCCAGGCCCAATGCACCGAATCCGGATTCTCATCCATCGAAGTGCCATCGAATCTGGAAACCAAGGGCTTGCTGAAACCGCAATACGTCAACGTGCAATACCCATGGGACGGCCATGAGGATCCTCAGCAGCCGAACATTCCACAGCACAACCACGTGGCGCTGTACCGCAGGGAATTCACGCCGTCCGCATCCGTGACCCGCGCCATCCGCGAAAACCGTCAGATCACACTCACCTTCCACGCCGCATCCACCGCCATCTACGTGTGGCTGAACGGTACATTCATCGGCTACGCCGAAGATTCCTTCACACCGAGTGAATTCGACGTGACCGATGCCATTCAGGAAGGCCACAACACCCTTGCCGTCGCATGCTTCGAATTCAGTAGCGCAGCATGGCTCGAAGACCAGGACTTCTGGCGCCTGCACGGACTGTATCGCAGCGTCGAACTCACTGCCATCCCCGCCGCACACGTACGCGATTGGAAAATCGACCCCGATTTCGACGCCACGACCGGCGATGCGACGCTCGCCTTCGTCGCATCCATCAGCAATGCGGACGCTGCTTCCAAGGCCGTCGCAACACTGTACGGAACCGATGGCACCATCGCATGGCAGTCCGAACAACTGCCGGTAAACGAAACGATCACCACGGAAGCCGTAATCGCGAACATCAAGCCGTGGAGTGCGGAAGAGCCGAATCTATACACGCTCGACCTGACGCTGTACGGTGCGGACGGCACAGTGATCGAAGTCAGCCGCGAGCGCATCGGCTTCCGGCATTTCGCCATCGAAAACGGCGTGATGAAGCTCAACGGCAAGCGCATCATGTTCAAGGGCGTGAACCGTCATGAGTTCGACGCCCGCCGTGGCCGCGCGGTGAACGAGGAAGACATGCTGTACGACATCACGTTCTTCAAGCAGCACAACATCAACGCCGTGCGCACCTCACACTATCCGAATCAGGAACGCTGGTACGAGCTGTGCGATGAGTATGGCATCTACATGATCGACGAGACCAATATCGAGACGCATGGTTCATGGACCGCACCGAGCGACCCGGTCACGCCGGACACCAACGTGCCGGGCAGCAAATCCGAATGGCAGGAAGCATGCGTGGACCGCATCGAGTCAATGATGCGCCGCGACTACAATCATCCGGCCGTGGTGATCTGGTCGTTGGGCAACGAATCGTATGCAGGTACGGTGTTCAAGGCGATGAGCGATTTCGCGCACGCCAACGATCCGCTGCGTCCGGTGCATTACGAGGGCGTGTTCTGGAACCGTCAGTTCGATGACATTTCCGACATGGAAAGCCGCATGTATGCCAAGCCGGCGGAAATTGCGGAATATCTCGAAGCCAATCCGAAGAAACCATATATCTCATGCGAATACATGCATGCCATGGGTAACTCCGTCGGCGGCATGCATCTGTACACCGAACTGGAACGTTACGAGCAGTATCAGGGCGGCTTCATCTGGGATTACATCGACCAGGCGCTTTTCCAGCGTCTGCCGGACGGCACCGAACGCCTGACGTATGGTGGCGACTGGGACGATCGTCCGAACGATTACGAATTCTCCGGCGACGGCATCATCTTCGCGGACCGCACTGCCTCCCCCAAGGCGCAGGAAGTCAAGCAACTGTATGCGAACGTGAACATCAAGCCGGATGCGCACGGTGTGACGATCCGCAATGAGAATCTGTTCGTCTCCACCGCCGACTACGTATTTACGGCGCGTATGCTGGTCAACGGCGAGGAGCGCTGGCAGGCTGACTATCGCTTCGACGTGGCGGCCGGTGCGAGCGAACGTTTCGACATTGCATTCCCTGCCGCGTCCGATCTGATGGCGAGCCGTTGCGACGAGGAGCTGCCGAATGGTTCGATCGAGGTGACGTACGAGGTCGATCAGCGGCTGGCCGAGGCCACCGCCTGGGCTCCGGCCGGATTCGAGCTGACGTTCGGGCAGCATGTGCAGGTCTTCAACGATGCCGCCGACACCGATGCCGCCGCGATGACCGACAGCCATACGCATGATGTGACGGTCACCGACGGACGCTGGAACGCCGGCGTGAAGGCGGGCGGCCGCGAGGCATTGCTATCCAAGGCACAGGGAGGACTCGTCTCCTTCACCCGCGATGGCCATGAAATGCTTTCGCGCAAGCCGAACCTGCTGACGTTCCGACCTCTGACCGACAACGACCGCGGCAATGCCTCCGGCTTCGACCGTGCACAATGGTTCGCTGCCGGCCGTTACGCCAAGACGGTCGGTACCGAAATCGTCCGTGATGGCAATACGATCGTCGGCACGTACACGTATGAACTGGCAATCGCGCAACGCACGAAGGTCACCACACGCTACGAGCTGCTGGAAGACGGGCGAATCCATCTGACCCTCACCTATCCGGGCGGTATCGAAGCGGCTTCGCTACCGGCGTTCGGCATGGAATGGATGCTGCCGGTCGAGTATTCGAACCTGCGCTTCTACGGTCTGGGACCGGCCGAAACCTATCGTGACCGCTTGCACGGCGCCAAGCTCGGCGTGTTCGAGAGCACTGCCGAGGCAGACAACGCACCGTATCTGGTGCCGCAGGAAACCGGCAATCATGAGGGGCTACGCTGGATTGAGGTGACCGACCGCCATGGCCACGGCATGCGTGTGAGCCAAGCCGGCGACGAACACTTCGCGGCAAGCCTGCTGCCCTACAGCACGTTGATGCTGGAAGAGGCGACCCATCAGGAGGAGCTGCCAACCCCACGTCACATGTTCCTGCGTCTGCTTGCAGCGCAGATGGGCGTCGGCGGCGACGATTCGTGGGGCGCACCGGTGCATGAGCGGTTCCAGCTACCGGCCGATCGACCGCTCACGCTTGATGTGATGCTGGAGCTGTTCTGATACGGCATCACAACGGCTGAAAGTCACCGTTCCGCCGGCACGAAGCTGTCACGTACGACCAACGAGGTCGACAGATAGGCGTGCTGGCGGATGGTTCGCTTGCCCGCGATGGCATCCGCCAAAGTCAGGATCGCCACACGGGCAAGCTCGCTCTGGTCGATGGCGAATGTGCTCAAAGGCGGTGACGTAAGCTGGGCAATCATCTGGTTGTTGATGCTGATCACGCTGATGTCGCGCGGCACAAGCACTCCGGAGGCATTGAAGGCCTGCAATACGCCGACCGCAATCACATCGGCGGCGATGATCACCGCGTCCGGCAGCGCACCGTTGTGATCGTGCACGAACCGTTCGCCAAGCCTGCGGCCGTTCTCCACGGTAAACAGGCCATCCGAATAGATCAGACCCTCGGCGTCCAATCCGAAACGCTTGACTTCACGCCGAAAATAGGTTGCGCGATTCTCTTCGTCCAGCTCATAGAAGTTCATCAGGCAGCCTTTGCCGCCAATGAACCCGACACGTTTCATTCCCTTCGCCGCACAAGCCGCAACGGCATCATGCACGGTCTGCTGCAGATCAGGCTGTACGGAATCAAACAGACCCGGCGCTGGATTCACGTCGATGAACACGCCATACGGCATGGCATCATGCAACCGTTCCAGATCCTCTTCGACGATCCGGTCGGCACCGATCGACATAAAGCCGTCAAATCCGCTACTTTCGGCAATCATATCGTCAAGATTGCGGAACACGGTCAGTTCCATACGCTGCTGCCCAGCATTGCGTTCGAGTGCCGCACGCAGATCAGTGAAATAGGAATCACGCAACGCCTCATTGGATTCCTCGTTGTCAAGCAAGGCCACCTCATGCGGAATCACGATGCGTTTGGTCTGCATGCTGTAGCCAAGTTCCTCGCTGACCTGAATGATCTTGCGACGCGTCTCCTCGCGGACGGATAATGTGGGATCTCCATTCAGCAACCGAGATACCGTAGCTTGCGAGAATCCCGTCCGTCTTGCGATTTCCTTGATGGTCGCCATCGATGTTCCTCATTCGGTGAAGTAAAAGCTTTACCGAATCAGGGTACCTCATCTTCCTATCAGATTGGTAATCAAATGCACCCTATCGTGCGATCTCATCGCACGCCATCCGTCATTGACTTTCAACAGTACCGTCATCAGCACCGCCAATGCGGCGAACACGGCGCCGACAGGACCGAGCCAACGCAATCCGGCGGCATCGTAGGCCACGCCACCAACTGCGGAACCGAGCGCAATACCGAGGTTGCAGGACGTGGAGTTCAACGACGAGGCAAGCGTGCCGCAGCCGGGATAGCCGGTTTCGGCCACATATGAATACAGCACCTGCGAAGGCGAGTTCTGCAGATAGATCGTAAGACCCAGAACCACCAGCAACACCGATCCAAGCATCGCGTTCGCCGTGGCAAAGGGAAGCAGCAGCATGCACACGAACTGCAATGCGTAGGCCTTTCTCATGCCGACGAGCGGCCAAATGCCGGTGCCACGCGTGGCGAGCTTACCGCTGTACAGGTTGCTCCACAGGCAACAAGCGCCGAACGCCACGAGCGCGACGCTCACATAGGCCGCCGGCACATGCAATTCGTTGGTAAACATGGGTGTCAGGTAGGTGTACCACACATAGCTCGAGGCGAGGCCGAACACCACAGTGAGCACGCCGAGGATGATTCGACGGTCGGAGAACAGCTTGAATTGGCCGAGAATACCCACCTGCGAAGGCACGGAACGTTTCGGCAACACCACGAACATGACGCCGATCATGACTACCGTCAACACGTCGATGACGACGAAACTGGTACGCCAACCCGCCAACCCCGCAATCCACGTACCCATCGGCATGCCGAACACGGAGGCGATGGAAAATCCGGAGAACACCCATGACATGTATCTCGGCTGGTTTTCACGACTCGTGACGTCCGGTCCGAAGGTGAGCGCCACCGCCACAAGCACTCCCGAAACGGAGGCGGTGACCACGCGAGCAAGCAGCAGCATCGGATAGTTCACGGCAAAGGTGCAGATCACATTGCCGGCAAGAAATACAAGCAACAATGCGATCAGTGCACGGAATCGCTGGAATTTCGAACAGATCGCGGCGCCAATCGGTGTGAGCGGCGCATACACGAACGCGAAGATAGCCACAAGATTACCCACCATGGTCACGGCAATGTTGAGATCGGAGGCAATGTCGGGAAGTACGCCCACGATGATGAATTCGCTGGTACCGAGCAGAAAACTCTGAAAGACCAGAATGGCCACGGGAAGCGTGAACAAGCGGTGCGATGCCATATTCGTATCTCTCCATCAATGTAGAAAATCTTCTTCTTTACATGAAAAGAGTAATATTTATCAGCATTCAGAACACACGATGCGATATCATTGAATCGTTTGTAAATAGCAAAATCGTATTGCATTGAACGGAAAACCCATCGAAAGCGAGAACGGATGAAACAACGTCAACCGTCACAGCCTTTGGCGGTATTCTCGGATCTTTCCGAACGCATCTACTACAATCAGCCTGATCTGCCGCTGTATACACGCAATGATGCGCTCTCCCGCTTCGACTTCAGCATGGCCTGTCACTGGCATCGCGACCTGGAGTTCGTACATGCGCTCACCGGGTCGATGAAATACTTCGTCAACGGCGCGATCGTCGACATTCCGACCGGCGACGGACTGTTCGTCAATTCGAATCGGTTGCATTACGGATTCTCACCGACCCGCGAGGAATGCCATTACCCGGCGGCCGTAGTGAATCCTTCGCTGTTCGAATCATTATGGCGACCGGCGAGCGCCGAACTGGACATGCTGTGCGGGCCTGATGCACCGGATTACATGCTGTTGGATCATACTGATTCACGGCATCGGCGCATTCTGCAACTGATTGACGATACCGTGCGGTTCAACGTGCCGAATGCCGACGAAGCCGCCAATCCGCAGTCCGATACGATTCAGGCGATTGGAACGGCGATCCAATTGTGCGGGGCGGCTTTGGCGTTGGTTCGGGAGAGCATGGCGAAAGCGTCTGGTCATCCGACGACCGGACGACCGGAGCCGGCACAGGACCGGCAATCACCATCCTCAAATCATTCGGCATCGCACTCCCCCGCCAATAATCGTGATTTGATGAGTGCGTTGACCATGACCGGCTTCATTCATCAGCATTTCCCGGAACGAATCACATTGGCCGACATCGCGGCGGCGGGTACCATGAGCCGCAGCCAATGCTGCATCGTATTTCGCGAGTATGTGAATCGCACGCCAAATGAATACCTGACCGATTACCGCATCGAGCAGGCCATGCACATGCTTTCCGGCACCGCTTCCGACGTGACCGAAGTGGCCCGTGCCTGCGGTTTTTCGACGCCCAGCTACTTCATCCGCGTATTTCGCAAGCGTGCGGGGCTCACTCCGCAACAGTGGCGGCGAGCGCACTGACGGGCGACCGTCAAATACAATATCCCTTTATGCATGCGCAATTCCATAAGTCGACCTGGCCAAAGCCGGATAAACAGCAATCCTTTGCCCCGCAGAGCTTCCGAGGCAAAGGATTCACGAAACCATTCAAGGCCACCGGTCATAAGGGTGGCATCAGCCGGCAAGGTTCCAAGCGGGGTTAGAGGGGCGTGCCCGTTATCCAATAGGCGTGCCCTCAAACAGTTCAGCATAGGATGCAGGCTGCGAGAACCAACGTGCCACTCAACAGGCGGGGCCTCAAATCGGTACCGAAAAGGGCCGAATCTGCGAGAACCGAGTGGTTACCCAACAGCCACGGCCCCAAATCACCCGGGGAAAGGTCCTAACCTGCGAGAACCAGCCCGTTACCCAACGACCACAGCCCCAACCAGGACACAAAACGGCCGCAATCCGCGAGGAATCGCCCGTTACTCACACCACAACGTCACGGCGGCGTTGTGACCATGGCCAGGAGCCAACACAACGCCGCCAGCACGCTACCTGATGCTCGAGTAGGCAATCAGCCTTCCATATCCTCTAGGGCAACGCCCTTGGTCTCCTTCATGAACTTCAGCACGAAGAAGAAAGACACGAAGGCGAAGAAGGCGAACAGTCCATAAATCAGGCCGACGTTGAAGGCCAACAGCACCGGGAAGCTTACCGTGACGATGAAGTTCGACGTATACTGCACCGCGGTACCGACGGACATGCCGGCGGAACGCATGGAGTTCGGGAACATTTCGGCGAGCATGGCCCACGAGACGGTACCCCAGGTCAGGCCGAACGCAATCACGAATCCATTGGCGCACACAAGGGCAAGCGGACCAGTGAAGCCGGCGAGTTGCGGCGCACCGTTGACCATGGGTGCGGTACCGAAGAGCAGTGCCAGACCGCCTTGGGTGATGAGCATGCCGATGGACCCGACCAATAGCATCGGACGGCGGCCGACGCGATCGATCAGGAACGTGCCGCCGATGGTCGCGGCGATGTTGATCAACGACGTGATGGCAGTGATGGTGAAGGAGTCCTTCTCGGTGAAGCCGACCGCACCCCACAAAGTGTTGGAATAGTAGAAAATGACGTTGATGCCTGTGAACTGGTTGAGAATCATGAAGCCGATAGCCACCCACACGATCGGCTTCAAACGGCCGACCGGAGTGATGAGGTCGCGGAACGACGGCTTGTGGTCGATGCCGATGGAATAGCGGATGCGACCGATCTGGTCGGAAATCGGAGCCGGGTCGGTGCCGATACGGCCTAGCACGACGGCCGCCTCTTCGTCACGATGCTGTGCCACCAAGTAACGCGGCGATTCGGGAATGGTCAATGCAAGCAGGAAGTACAGCACGGATGGCACGGCCATGCACAGGAACATCCACTGCCAGGTTTCGAGCGGCCCCATGAACACGCTGGCGCCACCGGAGATGTGCACGAGCAGCGCGTTGACAAGCAACGAGATGAAGATGCCAATAACGATGCCCAGCTGCTGGAACGCTCCAAGCACACCACGCTCGTCGGTGGGCGCGATTTCCGCAATGTAGACCGGAGCCACCATGGCCGCAACGCCTGCCGCAAAACCACCGAATACACGGAAGGCGACCAGTACGAAGATGTTCGGCACGATGGCGCAGCCAATCGAGCAGATCAGAAACAGCACGGCGGCGATCTTCATCATCGGCACGCGGCCGATCTTGTCGGCGATACGACCGGCAAGCAACGCACCGATACCTCCGGAAATCAGCGCGGATCCAACGGCAAGACCGAGCAACGCGTCGCCCGTGGCGAATTCGGTTTTGATGGCGTTGGTCGCACCGTTGATGACGGCGGAGTCATAGCCGTAGAGCAGACCGCCGAGTGCCGCGATCAGCGCAAGCCGACGGGCTACGGATTTGTGGGCTTTAATGGTTGATTCACTCAGCGTGGTCGGTTTTGCCACATTCGCTTCAGCTGAAGACATGATAGGTCCTTCTTCCTTGAAAGATAGTGCGATTGTATGGGAAGACGGGTCTTCCCATACCCCTTCGGGGATTCTCCCCCATCGGAGGAGGAGATGCCGGCCGAACGGGGTATCCGGGGTTCAAACGGAGCAATAGAGAGATCCAAACCCGTTCAGACCGGCAAGCATTGGTAACGCCGCCTCTCGTTATGAGAGAAGGGCATCGCGACGGGCCAGTAATGCATCGATGGCCTCGACGCCGTCGAGCACGGTGAAGGTGACGGTCTTGCGTTCGCAGGATTGCGCGGCAAGCATATGCAGATTGTCACGTTCCTCATGCCAACCGCGGCCATACACCTTGGAATTCGAGGGTTCGAGACCGACCACATAATCACCGGAACCCATCGACTTCCACTCCATGAAATGCGGGAAATCGGCCACATTGAAATCGATGACCACACCCAGGCCGAGCTTACGGTTGACGACAGCGGCGAAGCTTCCGCCGTCCGCATCGGCCGCCAGTTCGTGGATGTACACGCTTTCCGGCTTGTTGGCTTCGGGCGCACCGATCTCATTCCATGGCGTGACGTCGGCCGCGGTGATGTCATCACGCGGGGTTGCGCCACGGCTCGGAATGACCACCTGCGCACCTTCGGCCAGCAACGGCCAGCCAAAGTTGCAGTGGTACATCCACATGAGCGGCTCCTCACGGAACGACTCGTTGGTCACCTCATCCTCGACCGTGATAGACGGCTTGCCGTACACGGAACGGATGCGGCGGCGTAGCACCATGTTCTCGCCGAATAGCTCCGCCTCACGCATTTCACCGGACACTTCGAGCACATAATCGTCGCCATCCCAGTAGGCGTCGGAGCTTACATGTTCGGCTGGCGTGGTGCGAATACGGCCATGCATCGGGTAGTCGCCTGCCGGATATCGCGAGCCTTCCGGCGTAGAGTACGGGCCACAGATGTTCTCGAAACCGCAGGTGAAGAACAAACCTCCCATGATGGAGCGCAACGCTTCCTGGCCATTGGTGTCGAATTGGTTGCGACCGTTCAGCCCCGGCTTCGACAGGAATGTGAGATTCTCGCCTTTATATTCGAACAGTGCCACATCGAGCGCCTTGTCGGCCATCGACATGAAGCGCAGTGGCCCGTTCTTGACTTCGACCGCCTTCAGGCCGTGCGTACGACCTTCCTGGTATTCGATCGGACGAACATAGGCGGCCTGTTGCATGCTGCCGACGTGGGCGAGCATATCGGAACGCTTCATCTCAGTCCTCCTGCAATTGGGCCGGATATTCCGGCCATGCACCTTGCTGGGTGCATACGAACGCCGACACCTCTACCGCACGCTCATGAGCGGCACGCAGGCTGAATCCGCGCAACCAGTATGCGAGGAACGCTCCGGAGAAGGAATCGCCGGCGCCGACGGTGTCGGCGACCTCGACCTTCGGCGTCGGCAGCATCGAGATGGTCTCGTCGTCCATCACCAGACTGTAGGAATCGCCGGCGGTGAGGATCACCACGTCGAGATCGAACATCTCCTTGATGGCCTTGACGCATTCGGTTTGCGACGGCACCTTGAACTCCGGTTCGTCGATGCCAAAGAGTCGCGCCACGATCGGTAGTTCCTCATCATTGATCTTGAGAATCGTCGCGCCGTTCAGCATGCGTTCGAGCACGTCATGGTCGGCGAAGCCGGAACGGATGTTGATGTCGAAGAAGCGCACGGTGTCGGGCCCGGCGGCATCGATCATCGCATAGATTGCGTCGCGCGTACCGTGCGGTTCGCGGGCCGCGATGCTGCCGTAGCAGATGGCGTCGGCATTCTCGACCAGTGTGCGTACCTGATCGGTGAAGGCGATGTGGTCCCATGCGCGATCGCGCACCACATCATAGGAGGGGACGCCGTTCTCATCCAAGGAGACGGCGGTGATGCCGGTTGCGTATTCGTTGGTTTGCGCGGCCACGTTGACGCCGCGTTCGGTGAGCAGCTGCACCAGTTCACGACCGAGTTCATCGTCGCCAACGGCGGTGACGGCGGTGGCTTTCACGCCATTCTGAGCGGCATGGTATACGAAGTTGGCTGGCGCGCCGCCCGGCTTCTTGCCGTCGGGAAGCATGTCCCACAGCAATTCGCCCATGGTGAGCACGGATTTGGATTGCGCGTTCATTGCGGATGTCCTTGTTTTTGGGTGAGTTGAGCCAGAGGTACGGCAATGCTGCCGCACCTCTGCAGTAATGATGGGGGGAGCTCAGTCTTCCTTGGCTGCCGGATACTCGTTGCAGAGCAGACGATAGGCCGGCTCGTCCTCTTCGATCTTCGGGAAGCGGCCGAGCGGCGCGTAGAAGCGGTTGTCGGTGTTGTCGTCGTTGCACATGGACACCTCGCCCACGAGGGTCGGGACGGAGTCCTCCTTGATGTAGTACTCGTGATAGGTGTACGGATAGAAGGTCAGGGATTCGCCCTCGTTGAGTTCGATCGGTTCTCCTGCCGGTACGTAGTAGCGGCGGCCGTCACGGCACACCAGCACTGGGGTGTCGAGTTTCTCTTCGGTCTCCGGGTCGGCGTTGTACAGGTGGAACACCGCGGTGCCGCCACCGCGCACGATGATGTCTTCCATCTTGTTCCAGTGGAAATGCATCGGGGAGACCTGGCCTGGCATGCTCATCATGATCTTCTCGGCGTACACCTTGGTGTACTTTGGATCCTTCACATTGCCATTGCGCAAGGTGATCAGAGCCAAGCCCTTGTGCTCGAAGTCACCTTCACCGTAATCGGTGATATCCCAGCCCAGGGCGTTATCACGGATCTCATCCCATTCGTGACCCTTTTCGGCCCACTCCTCCGGAGTGAAGCTCAGGTATGGCGGAATCCGGAACTTGTACTGGTCGAGCAGGGCCTCGAACTGCTTGATGACCGCATTGACTTCAGAACGCTTCATGGCGAAAACTCCTTTGTCATACACTGTGACGTTTACGCGTCCGTTGTTATTTTCGATTGTGGCGTATTTTTTCGTTTTAGAGCGGTTCGCCTTTCGGCGTGTCGTTCTCAACAACAAACATTTTCGATTGATTTCGTTTTACTTGCGATTTCTTTCGTTTTGCTTGTTGACAACAACATAACACAAGGTTACGATAGTTGTCAACACGAAACGAAAGGAAACGAAATGATTTTTTCGCCATAACGATAAATATCGAAAAGTGATTGCTAAGATGGATGACAACACTCGGTCCAGCAGTACACGACAAGGAGCCTGCACGATGATGAAAGCCGAACGCCAAGAGCAGATCTTGAGGAAGATCGACGCCAACGGCCGCGTCGTCGTCACCGATTACGCCAAGGAGCTTGGCGTCACCGAAGCCACCTTGCGCAAGGACCTGCAGGAACTGGATGACCGAGGACTGGTGCAACGCGTGCACGGAGGCGCGATGAAACCGGATACCGAGCTCAGCCGATTCGAGAATCGAGTCGATCTGGGCAAGGACGTCAAAACGAAGCTGGCAGCGGCGGCGATGAACGAAATCGCCGAAAACCGCGTCATCTTCATTGACGGTGGTTCCATCAACTATCTGGCCGCGCAAGCGTTTCCACGCGACTACGCGGGAACCATCATCACCAACAGCCCGGCCGTGGCCCTGTGGATGTCCGACTACGACAACGTCGAGGTGAATATGCTTACCGGCACCATTCACCACAAATCCAAGGAAACCGTCGGTTCGGCGGCACTGGCGATGCTGCAGCAACTGCATTGCGATCTGGTACTGCTCGGCGTCTCGTCGATCGATCCTTCGCACGGCATCACCACGCCATATCTGGAATCCGCCGAGACCAAGCGTGCGCTGATCCAAGCCGGAACCAAGGTGATGAGCCTAATCACCCCGGAAAAATTCGGACATGTCTCCACTTACAAAATCGCTGACTGCACCGCGCTGGACGTCATCGTGACGGAAGGCACTCCGGAGTGCGCCGACGCACTCATCGCCATGGGAGTCTCATTGCGCATCATCCGCTGATTCGCAATTCCTTCGGATAATCCGGAGCCAACCTCTCACACACCTCAAGATGCGGCAATGTCGCATCTCTGGGCAAACACACCCAAATACCCCAAACATCAACGGACTTTTGTCAACGATTGACAAGGAGCACATCATCATGACCGCACCATTCAGCGATCCGCATTTCGCCATTTCGCTGTATTGCAGCGATTTCCGTAACCCCGCCGCACAGGTCGAGGTGCTGAACAACTATGCCGATTCCTACCATGTCGACATCATGGACGGCCACTTCTCCCCCAGCATGGGCCTGTGCACCACCTGGATCGAGCAGATGATGCCACTGTGCGCGCTGCGCAAGGAAGTGCACATGATGGTCACCGACATCGACCATTGGATCGATCAACTGGTCGCCGCAGGGGCCACCATGTTGACTCCGCATGTCGAATCACTGGGCGCACACGCCTTCCGTACGCTACGCATCATTCGCGAAAATGGTTGCGGCGCCGGCATTGCGGTCAATCCGCTCACCTCGTTCTCCGAAATGGAGAATCTGCTGGAACGCATCGACCTCGTGACCGTCATGACGGTGGAAATCGGCTATTCCGGCGAACCACTGATTCCCGAAACACTGAAGAAGATCGAGCGTCTGGCACAGTTCCACGACGCGCACGGACTGAACTATGAGATCCAGATCGACGGATCATGCAATGAGAAGAATTTCAAGCGCATGCGCGAGGTCGGCGCCGACACCTTCGTGCTTGGCAATACCGGCATCTTCAAACGCTCTCCCGACATCGAAGAGGCCTGGCACATGACCATGGCGGCCTACGAGGAATCCACCGGCGAAAAGGTACGCATGCGCTAAGCGGCCTTGCACGACATTCAATTCCACAATCCCCACATCACACGTAAGGAGACCATCATGACCACCGCAACCTCTTTCCACGAATGTGAACGCATCATCATCAACGAACTTTCCGACGTACTGGGCAACGTCGACGAGACCCAGATCGACCAACTAACCGATCTGATCACCGGCGCACGCAAAGTGTTCTTCGTGGGCGTCGGCCGTGTCGAGCTCGCCCTCGAGGCCATCGCCAAGAGACTCGCACACCTCGGCATCGACACCGTGATGGTCGGCCAGATTACCGAGCCGGCCATCTGCGACAAGGACCTGCTCATCGTCGGCTCCGGTTCCGGCAAGACCGGATTCCCCCTGTTCATCGCAGGCAAAGCCAAGTCGTTCGGTGCGAAAGTGGCCCGTATCGGCATCGTCGAGGATTGCCCGATGAAGGAGTACACCGACCTGTTCGTACATGTGCCAGCCGCCGGGAAACCGGGTTCGGGCACCAAGCCGAGCGAGCAGCCGATGACCAGCCTGTTCGAGCAGTCGCTGCTGCTGGTCGGCGACGCGATCGCCATGAGCCTGGTGCGCAAACAAGGCATCGACCTTGATTCCCTGTGGGAGTTCCACGCCAACCTTGAGTAGTTTTGTTGTTGACTTGGGTTGTTGCCAAGGGCTCTAATCCGCGAGAACCGGCGTATTACTCAACAGGCGGGGCCTCAAATCGGTACCGAAAAGGGCCGAATCTGCGAGAACCGAATGGTTACCCAACAGCCACGGCCCCAAATCACCCGGGAAAAGGTCCTAGTCTGCGAGAACCAACCCGTTACCCAACAAGCAGAACCTCGCAACCAATAACATAAGCAAGTCCCAAACGCAAAATGGCTGTGACCACACTCGGCGGTCACAGCCATTTCATTGCGGTTCCTACTCCAGTTCCACGGCTCCCGTGTACAGCTGGTAGTACTCGCCCTTGAGCGCAATAAGCTCATCATGCGAGCCGCGCTCGATGATGCGACCGTGATCGAGCACCATGATCACATCGGAATTGCGCACGGTGGACAGTCGGTGAGCGATCACGAACACGGTACGCCCCTTCATGAGGTTGTCCATGCCGGCCTGCACCACTTCCTCGGTACGGGTATCGATGGACGAGGTCGCCTCATCGAGAATCATCGCCGGCGGATCGGCCACGGCGGCACGTGCGATGGAGATCAGCTGGCGCTGACCCTGCGACAGGCCGGAACCATCACCCTCGAGCACGGTCTGGTATCCATTCGGCAGCATGCGGATGAAGCCGTCGGCATTGGTCAGGCGTGCGGCTTCGATGCATTCCTCATCGGTGGCGTCGAGTCGTCCATACCGTATGTTGTCCATCACGGTACCGGTGAACAGATTCACATCCTGCAACACGATGCCGAGGGAACGGCGCAGATCCGGCTTGCGGATGCCCTTGACGGAGATACCGTCGTACAGGATCATGCCTTCCTGAATGTCATAGAAGCGATTGATCAGGTTGGTCACCGTGGTCTTGCCGGCACCGGTCGCACCGACCAAGGCGACTTTCTGACCGGGTTTCGCAAACCAGGTGATGTCGTGCAGCACCGGCTTGTCGGGGTTATACCCGAAGGTCACGTCGGTAAAGCGCACGTCGCCCTGCAGCAAGGTCAAGCGACCATCCGGCGAGGTGATCGCGTTTTCGCGAGCCTTCATCGCCACTCCCGCGGCGCGCGGACTCAACGCATGTGCGGCCTTGAGCGAACGGGTGCCATCATCGCCTTCCTCACGCTTCCAAGCCCAGTGACCGGTTTCGTAATCGACTTCGGTCATGGTGCGACCGTCGGAGGAGAGCTCCACGTTGACGAGCGTCACGGAACCGCCATCGTCTTCCGGCTTTTCGTCCATAAGCTGGAAGATACGGGATGCGCCGGCGAGCGCCATCATCACCATGTTGAACTGCATGGAGACTTGTCCGAGCGGATTGATGAAGGCTCGGGACAGGGTCAGCAATGAAATCAGCGTACCCAAGGTGAGCGTACCGAATCCGGACAGGCCGAAGTTGCCGACGCCCGACAGCGCCATGACCCCACCGAGAACGGCAAGCAGGATATACAGCATGTAGCCCATGTTGCCCACGATCGGCATGGTCACGTTGCCCCATGTGTTCGCTTCGGCAGAGGCTTCGAACAGTCGCTCGTTCTTTTCATCGAAGTCCTTTTGCGTGGCATCCTCATGGTTGAAGACCTTGATGACCTTCTGCCCGTTGACGGATTCCTCCACGAATGCGTTCACGTCGCCGATTTCGATCTGCTGCTTGACGAAGTAGCGCCCGGAACGGGAGACGACCTTGCGCACTACCACGAACAGCAGTGCGGAGAAGACCAGCACGAAGACGGTGACCGGCACGGAGAGCCACAGCATCGATATGAGCGCTGCGATGGCGGTGATCGCGGATGAGAACATCTGCGGGAACGACTGGCTGATGGCCTGACGCAACGTGTCCGTATCGTTCGTGTAGCGGCTCATGATGTCGCCGTGTTCGTTGGTGTCGAAATAACGGATCGGCAGGCTCTGCTGATGGGCGAACATGTCGTCGCGGATCTTCTTGAGCACGCCCTGCTCGACGGTGACGATAAGCCACTGCCACAGCCAGCTGCAGAGAATGCCGGCCGCATACAGGCATCCCATAAGCGTCAACGCGCGCAGCAGCGGACCCCAATCAGGATTGTTCGCACCGACCATCGGCAGGATGTAACTGTCGATCAGTGATTGCAGGAACAGCGCGGATCCGGACTGTGCCGCGGCTCCGATCAGAATGCACAGCACCACGATGGCTACGCGCCACTTGTATTGGAAAATGTAGCCGAAGATGCGTTTGGTGGTGCCGGGAGCGGCCTTCTGCATCGGTTTGCCTATGGGACCATTCGGCCCGCCCTGCGACTTTCGTGGTTCGCTTTCCGCGGTTTTCGCCTCGTCGATCGCCTCTTGGCGCTCGTTCATCTCGGTCTCTTCATCGATGATCATTTCAGTCATTGCTCTCTCCTCCTTTCACTGAAGTTCCTCAGGCTGTGCCTGGTTCCTGGTCTGCGATTCATGGATGGAACGGTATTCATCACAGCTTGCAAGCAGTTCGTCGTGGGTGCCGGCGGCCATGATGTGGCCGGCGTCCATGACGAGAATCATGTCGGATTCCTGTACGGAGGCGACGCGCTGCGCGATGATGATCTTCGTGGTGTCGGGAATCTCGTTGTGGAACGCCGCACGAATCAGCTGATCGGTTTTGGTGTCGACCGCGGAGGTGGAATCGTCGAGGATGAGGATCTTCGGCTTCTTCAGCAAGGCGCGGGCAATGCACAGGCGCTGACGCTGGCCGCCGGAGACGTTGGTGCCGCCCTGTTCGATGTATGTATCGTACTTATCGGGGAATTCCTGGATGAATCCGTCGGCCTGCGCCAACTGGCATGCGTGACGGATTTCCTCGTCGGTGGCGTTCGGATTGCCCCAACGCAGGTTTTCGGCGATGGTCCCGGAGAACAGCACGTTCTTCTGCAGCACCATGGCCACCTGGTCGCGCAACACTTCAAGGTCGTAATCGCGCACGTCGACGCCGCCGACCTTGAGCGAGCCTTCGGTCACGTCGTACAGTCGCGGCACGAGCTGCACCAGGCTGGACTTGGCGGAACCGGTGCCGCCGACGATGCCGATGGTCATGCCGGAGCGGATCTTGAGGTTGATGTCGTCCAGTACCGGCTTTTCCGAACTGTCGGAATAGCGGAATGTCACATGATCGAAGTCGATCGAACCGTCGACGACCTCCCTGACCGGATTGTCCGGATTGGTGACGGTGCTTTCCTCATTGAGAATCTGGCAGATTCGTTCGGCGGAAGCCTGCGAGATGATGAACATCACGAAGATCATGGAAAGCATCATCATGGCCATGAGGATCTGCATGGCGTAGGTGACCAATGCGGTCAGGTCGCCGGTGGTCAATCCAAGGGCCGCGTTGTTGCCGGAAGCGACGATCTGCTGTGCGCCCATCCATGCGATGAGCAGCATGGTGCCGTAGATGCAGATCATCATCAGCGGGCTGTTGAAGCTCATGATGCGCTCGGCCTTGGTGAAATCCTTGAAGATCCGCTCGGAAATGCGACCGAACTTGCCTATTTCATGCGATTCGCGGTTGTACGACTTGACTACGCGGATGCCCTGCAGGTTCTCGTCGACCACATTGTTGAGCTCATCATAGGTGTGGAACACACGCTCGAACACCGGGTGCACGATGACGGCCAGACCACACAGGCCGATTGCGAGAATCGGGATGCAGGCGAGGAACACCAAGGAGATCGACGGGCTGATGCGGAACGAGAAGATCCATGCCACGACCACCATGATCGGGGCTCGCACACCCATGCGGATCATCATGCCGTAGGCGTTCTGCAGATTGGTCACATCGGTGGTGAGCCTGGTGATGATCGAACCGGTGGAGAACTTGTCGATGTTCGTGAAGCTGAAGCCCTGAACCTTCTCGAACTGGTCCTTACGCAGGTTCTTCGCAAGGCCCGCGGCGGCGATCGCCGCGAATTTTCCGGCAAGGAAGCCAGATGCCAAGGAGAACATCGAACATACGAACAGGATCACGCCGAATTTGATGATCGCCGGCATGCTGCCGCCGGAAATGCCCTGATCGATCAGCGACGCCATGACCGTCGGAATCAGGATTTCCAGCACGCTTTCCACCGCCACGAATGCAGGCGCCAGCAAGCTGTCCTTTTTGTATTCACGCAGCGATCCGCCCAACGTGCGTATCAGATGCTGTTTCGGCCGTGACTGGTTCTTTGCAACCGAAACCGTTTGCGTTGTTGCGCTCACTCCTCTTCCTTCCCTTCGTTTTCCGCTTGCGATTCATCCGCCCGCACATCACAGATCGCCAGACTGGAGTAACGTTTTTCGTCTCCGATCATGCCGGTCTCCACCAGATTGGATTGCATCACGTCAAGCACGTGCATGAACTGGCGAATGTCGTCATCGTTCAGCCCTTGCAGCAGTATGTTCTCCATGGCGACGGCGTTTTCACGCAACGCTTCGGCGATGTCGCGGGATTTGTCGGTCAAGACTATTTTCTTGAGCCTTGCGTCGCGCCGCACCGATTCACGAACGATCAGTCCTTTTCGTTCCATGAGTCCGAGCACCCTGCTTGACGTCGATCTGGTCACGCCGAAGCGCCGTTCCACATCCTGTGGAAAAATCTCACGTTCCGAATGACGGGCGAGGAAAGCGATGATGTCGATGTTGCCACCGCTCAATCCATCCACCTGCTCGGGACGCGTCGACGCAAGATACCGGTTGATGACGTTGTGCAGAGATCTGATGGCGACGCTCGGCGGCTTGCACACACCTTGGTCCCACGCCTCGGCGAACGCCGGGTTCACCGAAGTCGTTTCATTGTTTCGTTCATCTGTCACGCGCTATATCATAACCCGTTGCACATACAACAGTTGCATATACAACATTCCGCGTGTCGTCGGGTTTTTCTCCGACGAGAAGGCACCGGTTCAAGGATTGCCGAAACCGCAAAAACAATCATGGTGCGAACCTCATGATCCCGCCCGTAAAACTCGGGATACGTCACATAAGGTTCGCACCATGATCGATTGTGCAGCACCCTTATGGCTTATGGCGATAAGGGCGGCAGACGAAATCACGCCGCGTCACGTGCCTTGATGCGTTCCATGAATCCGGTGCGATCCTCGTCCGTGATTTCGCGCAGCACACGTGCGGGATTGCCGACGGCGATGCAGTTCGCCGGAATATCGTGCGTCACCACGGCTCCGGCGCCGATTACCGCACCGTCGCCGATGGTCACGCCGCCGAGCACGGTCACATGACCGCCCAACCATACGCCGTTGCCGATCACGATCGGCTTGGCCTGGCACGCGCCGTTTTTGCGCTCTTCGAAATCAAGCGCATGATTGGTGGCGAACAGACCGACCATCGGCGCGATCCACACATAGTCGCCGAGCGTAATCGGCGCATTGTCAAGCATCACGCAATCGAAATTGATGTAGGCATGCGAACCGATGGTGATGTTGCGGCCGACCTCGCAACGAAAGTTCGGTTCGATGAACACGTCTTCACCAATCGATTTGAACAGCCGTTCCATGATCTCACGACGACGTTCAACATCCTCGTAATCGGTTTTGTTGTATTCGACGAACAGTCTCTTCGCCTCGGCGCGCTTGCGTTCGATGTCCGGATGCGAGTCCTGATATACCTCGCCGGCCACCATCAACTCCCCCTCGTGACGACCCGCTTCGCTCATGCCAGCCGTCTCGTCGATCTCGGTCATTGTGCCTCCTTGCATGCACTCGTCGTCTCGCCCATCTTACCGGAGCGAGATGCCCCTTACCGGCAAACATGCCGGCGAATCGTTATGTGAAAGGCCGAGGGCCTGGTCCGCACCGGTTCATTCGCGGACTAGGCTCTCGGCCCAAGTCTGTTTGGGTTCCTTTTCCGTCGCCTTACTCGGTGACCTTGGCGTATTCGTCAAGCATGAAGGCAGTGATCTTCTTACCGCCTTCGCTCATGAGCATCGGCATGGAGTTGATCGGCATGGACCTGAGGAACATGCGCATCATGTCGTTATCGGGCATCTTCGGCAGATTGCCGGCCTCGCCCTCGGCATACACGGATGCGACGATCTTGGAGCCGACCGGATCATCGGACCATTCGCCGAAGGTAGACCACTCGGTAAGCGGTTCGGCCTTGCCATCGCCATCGAGCTCAACCACGCCGGTGCCGGCGATGTCACGACTGGAAGTACCGACCTCAATGGCGTATTCGCCGGATTCGACATGCCAGTCATCGAACTTCTCGGACCAGTAGGCGAAGGCGCGCTCGTCCAGGTCGAAGCTCACTTCGGCAGATTCGCCAGCCTTGAGGAGCACCTTCCTGAAACCCTTGAGCTCGTGGATCGGACGTGCCACGGCGGACTTGCCCGGAGCCACGTACACCTGCACGGTTTCGGCGGCGTCAACGTCGGAGGTGTTCTTCACGACCGCGCTTACGGAAGCGGTGTTGGCGCCGGTCTTGGCGACCTTCACGTCGGACACTTCGAAGGTGGCGTAGCTCAGGCCGTAGCCGAACGGGTAGTCGACCGCCTTGTCATAGGTGTCGTAGTAGCGGTAGCCGACGAACACGCCCTCACCATAGTCGACATGGCCTTCCTCGCCCGGCCAGTTGATCATGCTCGGGTCGTCGTTGATGTCCATCGGAACGGTCTGGGCAAGCTTGCCGGACGGGCTGACGTTGCCGAAGATCACGTCGGCGAGCGCCGGACCGCCGGCCTGTCCGAGCAGCCAGGATTCGAGGATGCCCTTGGCGTTATCCGCCCACGGCGCCACGGAGACGACGGAGCCGTTGGAAAGCACGACCACGATGTTCTTGTTCTCGGCGGCGACGGCTTCCAGAAGTTCGACCTGTTTGGCCGGAATGTCGAGGGTCTCACGGTCGAAGCCTTCGGATTCGGCGGCTTCCGGCAGACCCAGGAACATGAGCACTACGTCGGCACCCTTGGCGACTTCGACGGCATCGGCGGCCATTGCGGCATCAGCCGGTTCGAGGTCGAGGGTGAAGCCCGGCGCGAACTTGGCGTCCACGCCACGTGCGGCGAGCGTGTCAAGGAAGCTGGTCATCTTGGTCGGAGTGATATGGGAGGAACCACCGCCCTGATAGCGCGGAGTACGGGCGAATTCGCCGATGACGGCAACCTTTGCATCGGATGCGACCGGCAGGATGGCGTCGTCGTTCTTGAGCAACACCATGGATTCGACGGCGGCTTGGTGGGCTACCTCGTCGTGGGCATCCACGTCGAAGCGGTAGCCTTCGACGCTCATGGCGGCGCGGGTCTTGTTGACCAGGTCGATCATGCCTTGGGCCATCCTGTCGAGCTGCTCAGGCTGGATGCGACCGTCGCGGGCGGCGTAGACGATCTGATCGTCGGTGTAGCTCGGCGGCATTTCAAGGTTGAGGCCGGCGTTGAGGGAGGCGACACGGTCATGGTCTGCACCCCAGTCGCTCATGACGATGCCTTCGAAGCCCCATTCGTCACGCAGCACGTCGGTGAGCAGCCAGTGGTTCTGCGCGGAATGCACACCATTGATACGGTTGTAGGAGCACATGATGGTCCACGGTTGAGCTTCCTTGACGATGTGCTCGAAAGCCGGGAAGTAGATTTCGCGCAGCGCGCGCTGGGAGATGTTGGCGCTGACGCGCAGGCGATCGGTCTCCTGGTTGTTGGCGGCGAAGTGCTTGAGCGAAGTGCCGATGCCCTTGGACTGCACGCCCGCAACGATGCCGATGGCCTCATGGCCGGCCAGATACGGATCTTCGGACCAGTATTCGAAGCAACGGCCGCCGAGCGGGTTGCGCTTGATGTTGACGCCGGGGCCGAGAATCACGGCCACCTTCTCCTGAATGCATTCCTCGGCCATGGCCTCGCCCACTTGGTGGATGAGTTCCGGATTCCAGGAGCTGGACAGGCCCGCGGCCGGCGGGAAGCAGGTTGCCGGCACGGAGTCGTTCAAATCGGTTTCACCGGTGCTGGATGCCAAGGACTTGCGCAAGCCGTGGGGGCCGTCGGTGATCATGTAGCCCGGAATGCCCTTGGCTTCCACGCCCTGCAGATGCCATGCGTCGCCGCCGGAGGTCAGTGACGCCTTCTCCTCGAGAGTCAGGTCGTTGACTTCAGGATAGGTGCTTTCGCTCATACGAACCTCTTTCGTTTGCTCGGCAAGAGTTCAACTCCGAACTCTTTACCAACCGATTGGTAGGTACTTTATCAAAATCGAATACGCGACACGCCAATCATCTTTGGAATTTCAGTTAACCGACCGTAAGGTAATCATAATTTTCCATCCCGATGAGGAACTGTTGTCAGAGCTGCATAGGAGAGAACATGGCCAACGACGAAGTCGACCGCAGAAGCGAAATCCTCAACGCGGCGGTCGAATGCTTCGGCACGCTCGGCTACTACGGAACGTCACTGCAGAAAATAGCCACCATGGTCGGCCTGACCAAAGCGGGCGTACTGCACTATGTCGGCAGCAAAGAAGGCTTGCTGCATGCGGTGCTCGACGAGATGTACGATCGAGAAACCGAAGACATCACCGCCGGCATGGTGCGCAACGAACACCCTCACATCGCCGAAATGTGGCGTAAGACCGTGGCGATCAACGCCAAACGTCCCAAGCTTGTGCACATGTTCTCAACCTTGAGCGCCGAGGCACTGAACCCCGATCATCCCGCGCACGACTATTTCGCCAACCGCGAGGAGCGTATCGTGGACGTGGCGGAGAACATCCGCTGGCACGTGCCCGAAGGTGTCGACGCCGAACAGGTACTGCGCGCCGGCTTCGCGATGATGGACGGCGTGCAGCTGCGCTGGCTGCGCAAGCCTGGCCAGGATCTCAACGCCATGTGGGTCGAATGCGAGGACGTGCTCTTTCCGCTGCCTCAGTGGGATGGCTACCGCTAGAAGCCAAATTCCTCCAGTCACTGGAACAATCAACCTGCTCAGAGACCTCTCAGAGGTACAAAACATCCAGCGACTGGAAGAATTGACCCACTGAGGAACCTTTCAGAAGGATGAAACTTCCAGACACTGGAAGAAACAGGACGCAGAGAAGCCATTACGAGGTAAGAAACCTCCATCTACTGGAAGAATTACCCCGCTAAGAAGCATCCCAGCGGGGTAAAACCTCCAGTGGGTGGAGGAACCAAGACGCAGAAGCGAAATCACACGGCGGCGCGCGGCCCGTCCTGCAAATCACCGAAGATCACCGAAGACCGACGTCTACAACGTCACCATGGCACCTTCATCCGCCGCCTTCTTGACGGCGTTGAGCACCTCCAGCGATTTGATGGCGTCTTCCGGCGTGACGATCGGCTCAACCTCACCGCGCAGCACCTTCAGATAGTGCACCAGCTGCAGGCGATGCGGCAGTCCTTCCTTCACTCCCTGAATCTCACAGGTGAGCGGCTTCGTCCAATCACTTACACCATCCCGGTATGTGAAGAGTTGCAATCTCGGCAGAGACAGTGACCCCTTGGTACCCATGATGAAATACGCATCGGTGTCGAACGGCGCGAAGAACGGGTTCTCTCGTGCGGTCGCTTCCCAATTCCACGGGCTGGCCGCCGCGTCGGAAAGCGTGATCGAGCCAAGCGTGCCGGATTCGAAGCGTACATTGACCACTGCGGAATCCTCCACTTCGAATCCTCGAGCGCTGTTGGCCGCCATGCCTTGAATTTCCACGGGTTCGCCGATCAGATAGCGCATGAGATCAACATCGTGCACCATGTTCACGAGAATCGGGCCGGCGCCTTTCTGCCTGCGCCAGGGAATGTCGTAATACGTATCCGGCTTGTAGATGTTGTAATGCACGGAAACCGTCACGATTGTGCCGAGCACGCCGGATTCGATGATTTCCTTGGCACGCTGCACCTTCGGATTATGCCGGCGATGCTGACCGACCAATACCGGAAGGCCGATTTCGCGGGCCTCCTTCGCGAAGATGCGCGCGTCGTCCAGGTCGTCGCTGATCGGTTTTTCCACCAGTGGCGGCACGCCATGTTCGAGTGCCGCGCGTGCCATGGGCAGGTGCAGGCCGTTCGGCGATGCGATCACCACGCCGTCAAGCGCCACATGATCGAACATGTCATTGTAGTCCGCATACCATTCGACGTCGATGGATTTCGTCAATTCCTCCGATTCGGGCATCGGATCGGCGATCGCCACCAATTTCGCATCAGGATTGTCTTGAATGTAACGGATATGGTCGCGCCCCATAGCGCCTGCGCCGATTACGGCGAGTTTGAGCTGTTGCGTCATAAGTAACTCCTTTGTTGGCGTCGTTTCGCTGTCTGGTTCTTCCTTCGGAATATTCCGCGACTGCGTCTACTTGAGTTTCGGCATCATAGTGCCGGTTTTCCTAACCTTCGTCACCAGCAGCAACACAACGGCAAGGCCGATGAGCGTAATCACGGCCGCAGCATAGAACGCGTTGCGATATCCGACCGTCTCGTCGAACAGGCTGGTGGCGATGCGCGGTCCGATCCACGCACCCAGTGCGTACCCTAGGAACATGATGCCGTAGTTGATGCCCAGATGCTTTGTTCCGAACGTCTCGCCGGTCAGCGGCGGGTAAATCACCAGCAACGCGCCGAAAGCGAATCCGAGTACGATTACACAGCCGATGAAGAACGGCGCGTTCGTTGCGAACGACATGGCCACCATCGCCAGCACGGTAGCAATCAGCATCACGGCAAGGCACTTGAACGCGCCCAGCTTGTCGTACAAAGCACCGAATGCGAGTCGTCCCACGAAATTCGATAACGTGTTGAT
>SKEG01000446.1_pt1 | contig 44832 bp, 28 predicted proteins | sample 4826631 | NCBI WGS metagenome assembly SKEG01 (sample SAMN11008815, study PRJNA524170) | human gut metagenome | biome: Human fecal sample; material: Feces; isolation source: fecal sample from pouch patient p26, p34, p50 | host: Homo sapiens | place: Israel: Tel-Aviv | collected 2016-11-02
GATGTGTATAAACATTTAAGGTCATTTCAACTTTAGAATGTCCCAGTTGTCTTTGAATTTCTTTGATGTTTACACCAGATTCAAATAATAAACTAGTATAAGTATGTCGAAACCCATGCAATGATATTTCTCTAAGGTTAGCTTTTTTTATAATTTTATTTTTCCATAATGCAACTGTTCTAGGAGAATAAGGTTTGGAGCAACCATAGAACCTAAAAATAAAATCATCCTTTTTTTTATCTTTAGTTAAAGTTGATACTAGATTGATTGTATCGGGATCTACACTTATGATTCTATTTCCTGTGGTAGTTTTAGGTTTGTGTAATTCAAATCTACTATCAGCATCACTAGATATAGTCTTAGTAATAGATATTTGTGAAGTATTAAAATCTATGTCAGCTACTTTCAATGCTAATAATTCACCAATTCTCATGCCTGAATAAGCTAGTAATCTGAATAGAACATAAACATGAAACTCTTCTTTTTTACTGTAAGCTAAAAAAGTTTTCAACTCTTCTTTGCTATAATAATTGTCACTTCCATATGTCTTTTTTTTTCGAGGCTTAATAACATTATTCATTGGATTTTCAGATATTAATTTTAAAGTAACAGCATACTGTAGGATTTTTTTTGTATATACTGACAATATGACGTAGTTTCCAGGATTAGTTTTTAATAATCTATTAATCAAATTTTGACAATCTATTAGAGTAATACTTTTTAGTTGTTTACTTTTTAAATATGGATAAACATTCTTGTCTAATCCTTTCTTGATAACATAATAACTTGATCCTCGAACAGTATTTTTATACTGCTTAAGCCAAAAATCATATAAGTCTCCAAAAGTTCTTAGATTTACATCTAGATTACTTTCTTGTCTATATTCACCTTGATATGCAGAGAATTTCACTTCTTGGTAAGCTTTTTTTGCTTCAGTTTTGGTTCTAAATCCTGCTCGATTAACGTATTTACTTTTACCATCGACCAATCCAACATAAATTCTGAATTTATATAATTTCTCACCTTTTTTGTTGGTGTACGCTTTTATATCACTCATGTAATTCCTCCTATAAGAAGGAACCTTTCCTTCTTATAATAATAAAAAATTTCAATTCTATAAAGCCTAAAGCATGTAAGTTTCATGATCTTTTAGAAACTCTAAGGCGGTTTGCTTTCCTATTAATTGAGAACCATTTATATCTGATACTTTTAAACCAGCCTTGATAAATTTGTCTAAAGTGTTTTTAGAAACACCTAGCCAAGCAGCCATGTCTTTTTTATTTAAGTAGGGACGACTCTTCATTTCATCTTGTCGTATCTCGTTAACTTGTTCTAACAACAACTCTCGAAAATACTTTTTAAACGCTTCTTCAGTAACTGGTGAAAGCTCCATCTCTAATGCCATATATATCACCTCCAATTTCCTTAAGAATAAAAGAATTTGATTTAAATTAGAACTTTCGCCAAAATAAATACCCCAAAATTTAGAGTTTAGATTTTGAGGTATTTGCTAATTATTTTTGATATGAAATATCGGCTTCTTGATTTTCCATACCTAAATCTTGTACGTCTGTAAATTTATGTTCTAATAAAGAATATTTAACTTGGTAAACTTCAGTACGTATACCTGAAGTATGATTATCCTGCCATGCTTCATAAACAACATGAACAATTCCTTCTATTTGATTATCCTTAACCATTGCAGACTGTGTAGTTGCTGTTTTAAAACTAGCATGACTCTTAGTGGTTTCAATAATACTTCTCCCAGTATTATCTAAACCGTTGTTAAAGATAGATTTATTTAACAATACATTTGGTGTAACAAGGCTTTGTACTTTCTTTTCTCGATTTAGCCAATCTTTTTGTGAATTAAACGTAGTTACAATTCCAAAAAATTTATTTGCTTGAGTAGATAATTCTTGACTGGCTAGAATTTGCTCAGCGCTATTTCTTTCATTAACGTTATTACTTTTTCTAGCTTGTTTTAAAAACTCTCTTTGCTGAGTCTCTTTTACTTGTTGGAGTTCTTTTTTCTTTTTATTTAATTCTAAAGTTAGCTCATTTACCTGACCATTAATCTTAGATTGATCGACTTTGAAGATTACTAACAAGCACGATAATATGATAATACAAATAAGTGAACTGATGATACTTAATCGACTATTCATGCTAAAAACCTCCTAATTAAGACTAAGTTCTTTGTATGATAAAACTTTATAGTTTTCCAAGTCATAATGTATTTTATACATGTATTTTATCTTTTGATTTGTAGTACCTTGTTCGTATGTGGTCGTTATATATAGAACACTATCAGACTTGTTAGTAATATCATCAAATCCTACAATTGTACTATCATTCTTATTAACTACCCATTTTTTAGATTCAGTATTGTATCCGTGCATATATACTACGTTTTCTAAATCTGTACCTAAAATATTTTGTAACTCTTTCTTTTGTTTCTCATAACTTGAATTATCATGAATTCCACCTAGTAGCTGAGTAAAAGCAAAGGTCAATTTATTGGTTGTTTCTTGCTTAGATTTCTCTAGGTTAAAGTTATTTTTTAGCGGTGATTCTAATTCGGTTTGATCCTTTTTATATTCAATCTCACTATTTATTTTTACAATTTGATTTTTTAGATCTATTACCTTTGAATTGTCTGGCTTAAATGCAATTACAATTAATGCTAATACTGCAACTAGACTCCATAGAAATAAACCTGCATACTTATTCATAGCACAACCTCCTATTTCTTCATACCGTGTGCTGGTTTGGCAAATACTGGATGGTTTAAGGTTGCTCCATAATTTGGTAAATTAGCCCAAGCACCATCCTTGTACGGCGGTAATACAGCTACATCCCAAGTTAGAGGCGCTCCCATATCATCTCCTGATTTTCCAGGATAATTTTGCTCTTGAAGCAACACTGAACCGTCTGCAAATACATGACCCACCATCCATGTGTGTCCGATACTAGGGTCTGTACCGTCGCATGAAACTAAATCCCCTTTATGTGGCTTATCATCTTTGACTGCATAGCCAAATTTTATTGCTGAATTAACTTGATCAACCCCATTACCCAGAGACCAGGATTGCGTATTGTTCCATAATACTGTTGCTTCTGATACAACATAGTCAACACATTGTCCTCCAGGGTGTGACCATCCTTTTCCTGAAACGCCACGTGCATCTGATACATTAATTGGTAAAAGATATGGTTTTAAACTATCAGGAATCTCATTGGCAGCATATATTTTATCCCTAACACCTTTAGGAACCTCACCAGTTCCATCACTAGCGGAATCAGAAGAGACAGAACAAGTTTTAGAATCATTTTGCAGATCTGAAGTAACACCTACATCTGAAGTTTCTGTAACGTCACCAAGTAAGGAATCCTTAGCGGAAATATTGGCTCCACCAAAAAGTTCATATGCTTTCTCTGCAGCAGATCGTCTCATACTATTAGTTGCTGCTCTTGCTTTTTCTGAAGGCCTCTCATACATATTCATCCAATCAGTTGCTGCGTCACCAGGGGAACTGTTTTTAGTTTTTGAAAAGAAACTACTTACAGTTTGTGGCTCTAGAGACATAACTACTTCACCTTGATTAACTACAGACCAAGATTTATCAGATTTAGGATCATTTAAGTATTTTGTATATGGTGTGAATTGGTATAATCCACCACCAGAGCCACCACCAATTTCTTTTTGATCTAAAACAAAGCCTGTATCCTCTGCTCCACCAATATTCCCAACAATACCAGCGGCTTGCGCACCAGACATGCCCTTGCTTACCCAGAAATCAAAAGTTGCTTTAGCGTTTTTATATGCTTCAGTACCTTGTGTTGTCCAAGATCCTGTAAAACCTGATGAAATGTCTGTATCTGATGTACCAGCATTATCGCTACAACGATTATTACTAAAGAATAATACCGTGAAGATAGCAACTAAGATTATTAAAAAACCACCTAGGCCACCAATGCTACATAATACAAGTAATTTACTGTGAGTTTTGATCCATTTTTTCATCTAATTCACCTCACAATACTCTTAGAAAAAGCAATAGTATGCCTATGATAACTAGAAAGACCAGCATAAATTTTAACTTAGCCATATCATAATTAGGTATCTCTTTACCTTTAATCAAATCTTTTTTTCTTTGATTAACTTGATTACGTACGTTTTTAATACCTCTGTAGTTGTATATTCTTTTACTAACTTTTCTCTTTAAAGCCATCTTACATACCTCCACCATAACGACGTTCTTCGTCAGCAGTTAAGTCCACTTTAAATTGAATATTTCTATCACCATTGATATTCATCAAACAGTGTCCTCTTTGTAGTTTAGTTAGAGACTGTAACTCGTCAGCCGTTGTGGATCCACCTAGTGCTGTAGCTAATCTAGGGATATCGTCGTCAGATATTTGGAAGAAGAATCGGATTTGAAATAGTGAGAAGATCTTTTGAACAGCTAGAATATATGGATCGTGTGTAGATCCAGCCATGATTAAATCCTTAATTGTTGGAGCTGCCATAGTAATTGCACAAAAGTTCTTACGCATCTGTTCCATCATTGATGCTAGGAACTCAACACCAAAGGAAAACTTAGGATTAATAATATTCTCAACTTCATCAATATTTAGGTAATACCAACTGATTAAGTTTTCATCTAAAATACCATCAGCTAGTTGTTTTCTTAATTTTTGTCCGTTCTTGATAATGTCGGCAGATAACAGAGTTAATACAGAATATAACTGTGCATTGAATATTGCTTCACCTTGAGCGTGTAAACCTTGAATATCAAATGTTACTACTTGTTCGCCTGACAGATCAGGAAAACGAGTAATTCCATCAAGCATATCTCCTTGTGCAGCTTCTGCATTCATAAACGTTGAAGTTATACGATTCATGGAAGTAGTATCTACGTCTGTTAGCTTAATTCTAGGATCTCTTTCGGCTTGACGTTTTCGTTCATTTGCGTAGACTACAAACTCACGTAAAGTTGGATACATATCATGTGGTAATCCTGTAATCTTAAGTGGTTCAGAATATGATTGTGGGTTTTTAATCCATAAATTCTGAGTAATATAAAAGTCAGTTAGCCAAGTATCAAACATGGTTAAATCATCAGAATTTACATCTGGATTCAAAAATTTAAAGAAGTTCTTGAGTTTCTCTTTATGTTGGTCAAAGCTTGATATCTCATCAACTTGACCTTGATCATCAATAACTGTTGCAAAAACTTCAAAAGGGTTTATTAGATAGTCAGGTTTATCAAGTCTAATAACGACTCCACCTTGAGATCTAGTTTGTTCTTTGTATTCATTGGAGATGTCAAAATTACGTATAATTGCGCCTCTAGCAAAAACATCGTCATTAATCTTTTTAAGTAAAGTAGATTTACCCATACCAGCATTTCCAGTAACAAAAAAGAACGATCTCGTTCGTTTTTCATCACGATGAAACGGATCCCAGATCATTTCTCCTTGTGTAGAGGTATAACCATAATACGAACCACGAGGATCCTCTAGTTTGACGTGATTAAAAGGATACGATCCACTCAAAGAGTAAGCAGACATAGGTGTTGAACTTGGTCTATTAATCATGTTTTCTTGATTGCTTGTTGGCACAAGATTTGTTTCAAAATCCAACAATTGCTCATCAGCATATCTAGCCATACGAAATTGGCCATTTTTTCTCACAAAAAGCTTAATCTTTTTTTCCAATTCTTCCTTTGTTTGAGCATAAATGAAAATTCTAAAATAAACTTTCTTAATAATCTCATTACGTTGAATAACATCTTTAAGTAAATTTATTTGATCGTTATACGTGTTAGCCGACTCAACATTATCAGCAGCTTTAGCTTTACCAGAAATTTGAGAGTGTTTTTCGCCTGCTGATCGTGATAATTGGTCTTTAATTTTATCCTTATCTTCAGTACCAATTGACAGCATAGTCATAGTTGAATCCGTATTTGTTAATGTGATTCCCCAAAACATCGGTAGTCCATGTGGTGGATAATGATATACACGTAAACAAGCAACATAGCCATCTCCAAATTGCAAATACTGGCTATGCTGTTTAACATTACCTTGTGGTTGAGTTTTAGATATCATTTCAAGTTGATAACCAGCAGATTCAAGCTCTAATAACTCTTTTTTCTTCATGTAACGGCCTCCTAATCTTTAAATTCTAGTGTTTAGATTATTCATTCTGTATAGAACTAATTTTTTCTTTTCTAAATCCATTTTTTCTAAAATTACAGAATTTCCACCCCAATTAATCGCATTATCTCGATTGATTCTTAATTCTCTTTGATTTTTAGCAAATAAAATTAAAATGAAATCTTGATTGAATAATTCTTTCTCCACTCTTTTTAAGGTAGATAATTGATCCTTGATATAACGTTGTTGCATTAAAAGTTGGTGTTTTCTTCGTGGCTTGGATTCATTTGAAATCAGTGAAGTGACCTTGTTATATCTGTGCAAAACATTTACACGCTGTACAGAGGTATTTGTTGGAAATGGACTAATCATGATTTGAAAATCCTCTAAATACATTGATAGAAATTGATGGTATCCTTCTATTACTGCTTTCTGTTGATTAAAAGACAAGGTTCCCAGTCCTTGTCCACGAATTGTTAGAAATTCTGCATATCCGTCGTCACTATCTTTTAGTATTAAAAAATGATCACTATTTTGAGTAAAACCTTTATACCCAATCAGATCTATAATGGGTGCAGAAGTAAATACTTGCTCCCTTTTTGATAAATCTTTTTCTTTTTTCCTAAAAAACAACCTTCTTTTAGGTTGAGGTGAGCTTGATATATCTTTCTTTACCTTAATTGCCACAATAATCACTTCCTATCAAATTCATAGTATCCATATGATTTAAATAATTTTGGTTGTCGATTAAGTAATAGCATCCAAATGACTTCGTAATTTCGTTTTCCAGGATTAGTTCTAGGACGTAAGTCTAGATAGATTGCTAAAACAAAACCTAATGCCATAAAAATATATTGTTGCTTACTTTGCTCTTCTGGAAAGAGTTGTGACAGAAGCATCGTCGCAAAAATTACTAATCCTAAAACTGCTACATCTTTTAGAAATATGTTCCAAAAGAACTTAATTTCAGCTTTAATGTCTGGAACGATTACAAATTCTTTCAAGTTTATCAATCCCTTCTAGCTATTTGTTATGTAAGAATTATGCTAGATTTGTAATAAAAAACAATTTTCGCCAATAAAAAAAGTCCAAGTTACATGAACTTGAACTTTTATTAACTTATTCATCTTCAAATTTCTCGGAATCTACACCATGAACATTACCTTTAGGACTTAGATTGAAATTGCGATTTCTTAGATAATTCTTACTGATATCCCCCATCTTATCTGTAAAGCTTTGATTAGTTTTATCAACTGAATTATTAACAATATTACTTGTATTACTACTTGGATCAACTGGATTCTTAACATCTTTACTGAAATCAAAATTAGGTTGAGGACTATCTGGAATTGCAGGTGGATAATTATCAGCAGCATTATCTACTTGTGTTCCATCTATTTGATTTGAGCTACTTTCTACTTGATTATCAGGAAAATCTGTATGACCATTACTTAAATCTTGATTCATTGGATTTTCATAACTATCAACTGTATCACTAACCTGATTTGGATCATATCCTGACTGATTATTATAATCAGTATAGCCGTTATAGATATCGGTATAACCATCATCTAAACCTTGATTCATAGGATCTTCATAACTATCAACTGTATCACTAATCTGGTTTGGATCATATCCTCCTTGATTATCATAAGGATAGTCAGTATATCCATTATAGATATCAGTATAACCATCATCAGGATTTTGTGTTATTGAATCATTATATCCATTAGCATTATCTGCATCTTGGTTTGTTTCTGAATTACTATCTTGGTAACTATCAGTATAGTTAGCAGGGCTTTCGTCCTGATTTAGATTCTGATCTGCACCATAATCCACGCCACTAGGATCATCTTGAGATAGTTGATTATCAATGTCTTGGTTTTCATTATTTGAGATATTAGCATAATCGTCACCTAGATCTTGATTTAATTGATTATCAGAACCATCTACATTATCAATATCCTGATTCTCATCGTTATACCCTGAATTATTCGATTCATAATTACCATTTTGATCTCCATTTACAATATCCTGATCTGGATTTTGATCCATACCATAATCTATGCTAGCAGGGTTAGTCTCATCTAATTCATTAGCAATATCTTGATCTTCATCATTAGTAGCATCTGTATTTTCATCTCCTAAATGAGTAGAACTATCTTGTTCAGACGTTGCAGCATTATTTTCATCAAGATTAGAATTACTACTGTTTTCTTCTACTTTTTGACTATCAGAATTATTATGATTATCACTGTTATTTTCAGAATTATGAGTAGTATCTTTAGAGCCATCTTGATGATTTAAATCATTTTTATTGTCAGAATTATTGTGATTATCACTGTTTAAATCAACGTCTGAACTATTTACTGGATTACTCTCATTCTTATTATCATTACTTAAATTACTACTACTTGGTGCATGTGCCTTAGAATCTTTGTTACTATTACTAATTCCAGAAAAAACGCTAGAATTTCCTAATCTAGTAACCCCATTATTTAACATTGATCCTGCTGCTTTAGCTAATTTAACACCAGCAGCACCTGCTGCAACACCTGCTGCTCCAGCAGCCATAATCTGTCCTGTAGAGGTAGAGAATCCTTGTGAAACACCAGTAACTCTCTCAAAATAAGAAACACCAGCAAACATAGCGTAACCTGCAGCTGCATAGATGATAGCTATAACCATTCCTTTTTGGAAGAAGTTAAGGCTAATACCACTTAACTTATCAGGGAAACTACCTAAAAAGATCATAAAGACTTTAATTACTAAAAACATTATATCTACAGATAAATATAGTCCAATAATGCTATTAATTAAGTCTCTTAGTGATTTGGTTGACCGAGTCGATTTATATGCTAACAGTGGTGCTATTAGGTTCATTAATGTTAGTTCAAAGATATCCTTAACAACTCTAAAAGCTGCAACAACATAAATGATACCTAAAATTATAGACTGTGCAGTTAAAGGTAACCATTCAACATCATATCGTGTATATGAGTAGTCGTTCAGATTTCCCATACCTGTCCCATTTTCATTTTTTACAAGAGAATAAGATGTTTCTTGACTGGCATCTGCACCTTTGTTAGTAATTAAATGATATTTAAATGGTTCAGAAACCTTATTATCGCCTTTGCCAGCAATCTTCTTATCAAAACCTTTGAATTGTTTCAAAGATTTAGGATCCATACTAGCACCTAGATCTAAATTATTTACGTCCGTCTTCGTTCTGATTGAGTTTGTAGAAGATGGATTAATATTGTTAGGATCATACTTCCAACCTTTATTAGCAATTCTAGCCATATCAATCACATTATTTTTAATCGGCTGAATTGCTAAATCTGCAGCACTTGCTCCATTATCGTTACCAGCTGCTTTATTAATATCATTTTTAGCTGTCACAACAATATTACCAACTGTTCTAGATTGACCATTAACTGTTCTCATAAGCAACGGTAATACAGTTAAGGTTAGAGAAACCATAAAGATATTAGGTAGAACCTTTCCCCATCTCACCGTATGAGTTAACGATTGTAGGGCTAGGATAATAATAGAAGCACCTAACAATGCCCATCCAATTGTTGATATAACCATATATAATGCGTGTAAAGGAGAACCCTTTGCACTCAACGTTCCGTCCCAGCCTAGTATAGAGAAAACAGAATTAAAGACTTTATCCAAGCCAGAAACTATTGCATAGAATAGCTTGATCATAGGGTTGGCAAAAGTTCCATAAACTGAATGCCATATGCCTAAGTTGCCGTGTAAATGAGTAGCCCATTGGTGATAAAAATGGACGATATCCGTATAATCTCCAGGGGCAAAGTTATCTTTCCCAGCAACATCTGATAAAGAATGATCTAGGGTTGGTACATCAACTGCTAGAAGAAACAAATTTGATAACAACATTTTATCTAACCTCCTTTTTAGTATTAGTTACAAAATTTTTAAAGTTCTCAAATGCAATAGTATCTTCTAAGATACCTTGAATAGCATTCCAGCTATTATTCTTTTTCCAAAAATCAGCATCTTTAAAAGATTCTATTTTTTGAGGTGCAATTCTACTTGCTAATGAATATAGATAGTTTGTAATCTTTGAGATTAAAACTTGATTTTCTAATTCAGTATCACTAAATATCCGATTGCTTAAAATTTCTTGAATGGCAACTTGACCAGTTGCTGATTCAGTTCTTAAATTTTCACCTATCATTTTGACGATTTCTGTATAAGCAGTATCATAGTTTATCCTTTGTGCTTTTAAATCTAAACTCCTATGTCTTGATTTGATAGCTACATCAGAGAGCTTAGTTGAACTATTAAATTCCTGATTCAAGAATGTATAACGATAAGGCATCTTAGTTGCAGCGTGATCAAAAATAGGATAAGCAGATACTGATCTACCTTTGGTATCTTGTCTATAAACAGATCTTAAAACAACCATCTCACCACCCATGAGACGTGTTAGTTCAGTAGGAGATAACAAATCTTGACCAACTAAACTACCAGAATAATTAACTGCATGTGGATTTAAGGCTTTACCATTCTTTGTATTAACTTCAACAGTTCTTTTACCGATTTGGTTTGAAATAAATTTAGCTGTTGTTTCAGAATTGGTTAAAATATAAAGTAGATTAGCACAGTTACTTTGAATAGTAGCCGCTTGTTGTTTGCTGTAATGGAGTTCCAGCTGCTCTAGGTTTTGAACGACAAAATGAAAATGAATCCTGGAGCCTAAACCCATTGTTACTTTTGTATCTAAGTTAGGAATAGTATTTAAATTACCAAATTCATCTAGAATATAGTGAATAGGAATAACTGTTTCCCCTTCATTAGCTGAAGCTAGTTCGTAATTTACGTTGAAGACTTGATCAATCGCAAACGTAGCCAATTGATTATATGCAGGATTATTTGGAGGTGTAACAAAAAATAATGCTACAGGTTTCTCTGAATACGCTAGGCTACTTTCCAATACTTTAGACTTTTCCTTACCTTCTTTACCCAAAGCTAGTTTAGTGACCTTTAATCTTACAGTTTTTAAGATAGGTTTCTTAGTATAAGGATCTAAGACATATGATCCTTTACCAATTGCTTTCTTTCTATAAATTTTCTTGGCCTTCATCACTACGTATTTATCTTTTAGTTCTGCTTTGTTTTTACGAAAAGCAAAACTTATTTTAATCTCAAAACTATCAGGTAATTTACTTTTTATCGGACAACTTATATTGCCTAATTCATCAACGATAACCGTCTTTTCTTCTATAACGGATTTATCATTACTAAAACTGATAATCGCTGTTGAAAATTTAAATTTATTAGAAAATTTGGCTTTAAAGACTCTAGGAAAGCCTATACTCTCCAGATTTACTGAATTTAACGATGTCATTTTTGCAATATCTGATTGTTGATACAATTTGATTCCTTCCATAGCAGAGGAGTAAATGTTACCAGATGTTTCTTCACCAGCAAATTTAGATTGAGCAAAGGAATCCAGTGCCATTTGCCTAAACTCACTATACTCAACGTCATTTAAATCTCGTAATTTTGAGAAATAAACTGTCAATTTACTCTTCATGGATACTTGCTGCCCACGCTGAGGATTAGAAACGATATTATTATCTTGATCAACTATGACTTCCTTTCCGCCTAAATCGGTCATCATATGCAGCACATTATCCATTGTTACTTGATCCCATCTATCATTTCTATCGGCGTAATCTAAGACCGCTAAAATCAAAGCATTTAAAAGATTAATCGAACTATTTTGCCAAAATTTGTCCTTGGCATTAGGATCTGTATAAATTGAACTTGAAAATACATTAGCTGCCTTTTGTGCCTTGTCATAATACCCCTCTTTAGCGTACTTAATAATTATTTCTAATGGATTATACGAATCAGAAAAGTTTAACTCATCAAGATTTATAACTTTTACATCATATCCCCTTTCTTTTAACGTATAGTAAGACATACGATTAAGCTCACCCTTTAAGTCATTTACTACCATTGAAACTTTATTCTTAGCACGGCTTAGAATATCTATTAACGGCATAACCAATGTTTCACCCTTACCAGAACGGGAAATACCAACAATCATAGATGAAGTTTTAGTCGAATCAATACTGTAAAATCCCTTTGCTGGTTCGAATGTCTGTAGCCAATCTTTTTGATTGATTGAAAATAGAGGAATTTTAGCAATAGTCCATGGAATTACTGGTAGTAACCAATATTTGAGAAATAAAATTGGATGCATTCTGATAAACGTAGGATTAGTTGGTTTTATATGCATAACTGGAATCCCACCTGTTCCTGAAAATTCATAACCTTTATCAGGAATTTGAGGATATTGTCGTAAAACTTCAGCAACTGTAGCAAATCTATCATTCCCATACTGATTGAAGTTAGTGCTACGATGTTTATAGTAGAGTTTCCCAAAAATAGGTATCATCACTAGTGAGAATATTATCGTTAGTCCAAAAAATAATAGTTTATTGGTAGCTATAGCCAATTGATAATTTCCAAAGTTAGCTGTATTTTTCCAAACCTCTGTTACTGGATCAAAGTTTATCAGTTGTCCATCGTGTAGTGCCTGCTGACTATTTGGTGAGTTTAACCAAGCTAATAATGTGGAAAAACCTATTGTAAAGTAGGCCGAAATCCAAGAGACAAAATATGACCAGATTAACCAAAGTAAGAATAAAGTAACAGGATTACCAATGATGTGAGTCCTATTATCTACTTTATTTGCTCGCTCTTTATCATAATTTTTTCCAAATCTCATCTAATCAACTCCTTCTAATTAATTATGTAAAAAGTTAAACGTAGTACAAATTTGTACTAGGTTTAACTTTTTAACTATTTATTCTGCTCTTGTACTTTATCTGCTAAGCTTGTTTGATTAGCTTGTCTTAGAAGACTCTCTGTTAAAGATGCACGATATCTATCCTGAAGGTTTAAATTATTTTCATCCATTGATTTAATAGCTTTTACAACTTCATCTTTCTTTCCTTCAATAATTGCTTTGTCCAAGCTATAGAATGTTTCGGACGAATATTTATTTAATGTTGTTAAATTATTATCGTGCAAAGCTTGAATTGCTTTTTTATTAACCTGATCTTGAGTTAAAACATTACTCTTCTTATTAGATACTTTTTTTGCTTCACTTAATTGACTGTCAAGAAAGGCTAACTTAGCATTATTTGTTTGAACTGTATGGTAGGTAAAATAACCTGCACCACTTCCCAGTAAAATTAACAAAGCAAAAGCACTTGCAGCTAATCTACGAGCCGATTTCACACTATTCTTTAAATTGATATTTTCGTCTTTATTCTCAACAACTTCTTTCTTTTCATCTTTATTAGAAGATTGAGCTTGTACTTGTTGAGCCATCTGTATTTGCATCCATTGTTGGAAATAGTCAGGTTGTTTTGTATCCATGCTATCTACTTTTTTAGATACTAGATCTACTTGCTTGCTTTGGGCATCTGCGAGTTGATCATTTCTGCGTCTGAGAGTTTCATTATCAGTCTTTAAATCTTGATTGCTTTTTAGCAAAGAATCTCTTTCGGCCAAAACAGCTTGATAATCAGCATTTAAATTGGCTAGAGCTTTATTTTTTTGTTGAATTTCATCATAAGGAGCTGCAACTTTCTTGCTCTCATTATCTGCTTGTTGTTCAGCAATCATGATTTTCTTTGCGTTCAGATTTTCTGTTAAAATTCGATTATGATATTCTTCTAATTCATCTTGATAAGACTTAAAAAGTTTGCTTAAAGTATCTGCTGAATCCATCTTCAATTGAGCAATGTCTTCTCTTAATTTAATATCAAATTTTTTGGAATTTTCTTGCCAAATTTTTTGTGAAGCTCTATTTAGTTCATTTTTCTTCTGCTTGTATTCTATATTGTATTTTTGATATGCCTTATCTTCATAGGTTAATCTTATCTCTGCACTTTGTGCTTTAATTTTGTCTTGATAATCTGCTTTAATTGCTGCAACTTTTTGATTATAATTTTGTTCAGCAATAGCTAAATCTGTCTCTTGTTTTTCAAGAAGTCTAGCTTTCATAGTTTCAATTTCAGAGTTGCTCTTGGCCAACATTTCTTCTCGAACTTTTTGTTCTAAATTATCAAGAATTGATTTATGTTCTGATATATATTTATTAGCAGCTTTTTTGGTTAAATTTTGATAGGAATTTCTCCTCTCCAAAATAGTCTTAGCATTCTCATTGTTAATTCTGATGCCAATAGTTTTAAGTCTTTGATTCAATTTTTTCTTGAATTCGTTCTCTTTGTACTCAACATAGCCTTTTTGGCCAACTTCTACATTATCAACATTTTGAATTTCAAATTGTGGGATAGCGATACTACCTTGTTTCCTAGCGTAGAGTTCTTCAGAATCTGCTCTTTGTTGTACCTGTTGATGCTGTGTTCTTTTCCCTAGTCTATTGTTACTGTTTCTAGCATTATTCATATTTCTAGGTGGAGTGATATTTTCCTTTTTGTTTACATTAGTAGTTTCTTTTTTCGTTACATTTTGGTCTTGTTGTTCTAAATTGTCTTTTTTTGATACTGTTTCTACTGCTTTTTCAGCTTGTGGAGTTTGAGTTTGCGAAAATGTATGTGTTAGTGGATCATATTGTGGAACTTGCTCTTTAACAGATTGTTGCATGCTGAACATTGGAACATTTAAGATAACAGTTCCTTTCTCAGCCTCATCCATGCTAGGGAGCCTTGCAATCTCTCGTTCTGTTTTCTTGGTAGACAGCATATATGTCTCTTTAATTTCATTACAAATCTTGAGTTTTTCATCATAATCAAAATCTTCATTCTCAGGATCGTTAAATATGGATTCAAAAATAACTTTAGATAGATTTTGATATTCATAATCCAATTCAAAATCTGATAAAGTTAGAAATTCAAATGGATTACCATCATCACCTGATTTACCTAACTTATATTTCTTATTTTTGTCATATGCCCATATTGCAAAATCCTCAAATTGAATAGATGTTCCTGTCTCAGTAATATATGTACGAAGTTCATTAAAAAGTTCTTCAATCATAGCAAATGTTGCAAATGGAGCAGTATCTGCTAAAGTTAGCTCTCCTCTTTGATCTTGAGCGGTTACTACTTTGGTATATAATTTTTCTATCTCTTTATTATTTTCTAAATCAAAATCAGGTGAAAAAATGTATCTGACTTGGAAATTATCTTCTAGTCTTTCTGCTTTATTTTTTTTGAAGCGATCAAAAATTCTCATATCACTGCACTCCTTTGATTACGTTTTATACCTAGAAGATTAAACTTAATCGTTTTTTACACAACTTTCGCCAATAAGTATAAAAAGCAAAAAAATATCCCACATTTTGTGTGGAATATTTTTTTACTATTATTGATCTGGGAAGTTTGTTGTAGCATATCCTTTAAGCCAGGATAATAAGAACCAAGCGGCTACACAGACAACAATACCGATTGCTGCACGTGTCCATCTTTTTTTAGCAGATCTTGCCCCTTCTTCACCACCGAGACCAAATAGACCTGCGCCCCACATAATTGAGGCACCGAAACCTACTAGTGCTGCAATTTGTAAGTTGTTAGCAACACTTTTAATTGTATTTGCGGTATTTTGACCTACATTAGCATCTAGCATATACAAATTAGCACTTGCAATACCTTTTAATGCTAAAAATTGCATATTACTAGCAGCTGTACTTACCATACTTAGCATAGTAAAAACCTCCTTAAAAAATTCAATTAGTGTTTTAACACTGTCTGAATTATTAAGGAGATTTCAAATAAAATTAACTTTCGCCATAATTTGCAGTTTCTACTTCGTTATCTTGACCAATAGGTATGATAGTTTTTTCTGTATTTAATGATTTAGCAAGTTCAATGAACGTCTCTAGTTCCTCTTCATCAGTTATATTAAATTCATCAACTATCTTCTGACCTACTTTTTTGATAAAATTGTCTTTTTCTTGTTTACGAATTTTTTGTAATTTCTTTTCTTCAGCAGCTAACTTAGCTTTGAGTGCAGCAACTTTCTCTTCTGCTGTTAGAATTTTTTTAGTTTTTATACTATTAACCACTATTTTCACCTCTAATCATCAATAATTCCTGTAAATTTTACTTTTCTAGATCCTTTTAAGTGAGATTGTAACTGACCACCTAATTTTTCACCTACAACAGTAGCTTTTAAGGTATGGATATTATTAGTAGGGTCGTCAGACAATTTCATAATATACATAGCAACAGGAGCTGAAACTTCTTCTTCAATGCATCGAGCCAAAGGTCTAGCACCATTTAAAACATCAGTACCTATATCTGCTAAGTAATCAATTAAGTCATCTTCATAAACCAATTTAAATCCATGTACTGCCATTCTTTGCGATAAAGTTGCTAAATTATTATACGCAATTTGCTTAATAATATCTCTAGTTAGCATATTGAAGATAACTTTATGTTCAATTCTGTTAACAAATTCTGGCCTAAAAATATTAGTTAGTTCCATATTAACTTCCTTTTTAAAAGCATCTTGTTTTCTAGCGATTTCATTAGGTGTTAAATTCAGAAATTTTTCGGCCGTATTTGCTTCATAAATTTGATTATCTACTATTAGTTCTGCACCTAAGTTGGTAGTCATAATGATAATTGTATTCTTAAAACTAGTAGAACGCCCTCTTTTGTCCCGTAAGATACCAGCATCTAATACTTGCAACAATCTATCATGAACAGCTGTACATGCTTTTTCAATTTCATCAAGCAAAATTATACAGTACGGTTTTCGTTTAACCTGCATTGTTAATAGATCTTGAAATCTGTCTAGAGACTCTCTCTCAGAGAATTCTGACATATCTATTCTTATAAGATTATCAGTAGAATCAAACATAACTTCTGTCATAGCTAAGGTTAAAGCAGTTTTCCCTACACCAGTTGTACCTAAAAATAAAAATGAACTAATTGGTTTAGTGGGATCTTGCAAACCCGCTTTAGCGATTGTTACAGCATCAGTTACAGTTTTTATTGCTTCAGCTTGGCCTTTAACGACCTTTGCAAGTTTTTTATCCAAATTTTTTAATCGACTACTATCATTCTTTAAAATATTAGTTACTGGTATACCTTTCATATCCTGAAGAACTAAAGCTATATCTTTTACATCTATGATCTCTTGTCCTTTAGTAGCCGCTATAGATCCTGCTTGATCCAATAAATCAATTGCTTTATCTGGTAATTGCCTATCACCTATATATCTAAGTGATAGATCAACACAAGCTTCAACTGCTTCATCTGTATATACTAAATGATGAAACTTTTCATAATTGTCTCTTATTCCAAATAGAACTTTAACTGCATCGTCTCTAGAAGGTTCATTCACTAAAATTTGTTGAAAACGTCGCTCTAAGGCTGGATCTTTCTCAATAAATTTGTCATATTCATCAAAGGTAGTTGCACCAATTAATTGAATTTCACCTCTTGCCATTGCTGGTTTTAAAACATCACCTAAATCCATAGCACCATTACTAGTGTCTGCACCCATAATAGTATGAATTTCATCAATAAATAAAATGTTTCTACCCTTAGTTTGTTTACATTCTTTAATGATGTTCAGCATTTTTCTAACAACATCTTGTTGCCCCAATGCTGCAATTTGTAGAACTCTGATTTGTTTATTCTTTAGTTTTTCTCCGACTTGATTTAAGGCAATCAATCTAGCTAATCCATCAACGATAGCTGTTTTACCAACACCAGCTTCACCTAGCAAAATAGGGTTGTTTTTTGTTTTTCTAGACAGATTAAAAATAACTTGAGCAATCTCTTTATCACGACCAATCACTTTATAGTCATCAGGATTATTGCGAGCATTTGCAGTTAAATTTATTGTATATTTAGATAATGACGGAGTTTGTATTTTTCTTGCCAAATAACTCACCTCACCCTTGATCTAGTTTAATTGCTTCAAATAGACTCTCTGTTTTAATTTGTTTTCCTTCTAAACGGTAGCTAAAATTAGTTATTTTGTTATTTTTAAAGTTCACTAAAAATGTCCTAGATATAAAAGGATTTGATATTTCCCAAACATCAGAATAATTGATAGTTCTTTTCAATTCCTTTGATACAAACCAAAACTTAGTATCAAGTCCTTCATTCTCTAAAATTTTCTTCAATGAAAAAAGTCGAATTTTAATTAGGTCAGAGTTTGGATCATACATAGAAAAGTTATCAATCTGAATCATTGATAATTTAGTTAAATTTAGTAATTCCTGTTTTCGCCATTTAGCAGCATTCTGCAAGGACAACTCTGACAATTTTATTCCATAGTAGTAATTATCCCTCTTTAACAACTTTTCCATTCTAAACACCTCATCTTATTACCACCAATCGGCAGGAATTTCAGTTCCGTCATCATCATCATCAAAATCGTCTTCATCAGCAGAATTAGTGGTATCTGTTTTTTCTTCTTTATCATTATCCTTACTTTGATCTATTGGAACTTCTTTTTTATCAATTTCAGATAAATCTACTTCAGTATTTTTTTCTTCCTTATCATCATCTTTATTTTGATGTGAATCGGAAAAACTAACATAGTTATCAGTTACTTCATCTAGATCATCATCTTCTTCTACAGTATCATCTGTTATATCTTTTAAATTATTCTTTTTATTCTGAAATTCAGTTAATATCTCATCATCTGATATTTTCTTAGTTTCGGTAGGTTGAACTTTATCAACGACCAACGTTTTATCTATAATTTCATTATTTTCAGCATCTACTTGATCAACTTTTTTGATTTCGTCTTCTACTTTATGTTGTTCCACCTTTTTTACTTTGAAATTTTCTACAATTGTTACATTGTCTAGGTATTCTTTAACCTTAGTTTCTCCATTTTCTCTAATTACTATTTGTGAAACACTAAGTTCCCAAGATTTATCGGCATTATCCTCGTCTAGTAACTTGTCAATGAACTTACGCTCATTAGTTACAGCTTTAAAAAGGCCGTATTCTCCTTGAACGACAAAAAGATAATGATTATCTGAATCTCTCAAATTTATTTTCTCAACTAATCTACCTCGAATTTTCATAAAATATACTCTCCTTTACTATTTTGATTTGAAGCCCCAATATTCATGTCCTTGATATTTTTGTTTCTCCAATTTACCACTTTTCTCAGTACCATTGTAGTTAAAGGTAATTGTTTCTCCACGAATTAAAGCCTGAATCTCTGGTTCTGAGAAAATATGACTTCCCCATTTATTTTTAAACTTAATTTTTTCTCCATTAATTTCAGCAAATGTATAATTGTTCTCGTTAATAGATTTTCTCTCATCAGGTGAGAAACCCCAATACTCATGTCCTTCATATGTTTGCTTTTTTAACCTACCTGTTACAGTAGCTCCTTTGTAGGTAAAAGAAATTGGTTCACCCTTACTTAATAAATCTATCTCTTCTTTGGTAAAAATATATTTGCCCCAACTATTTTTAAACTTAATATCTTCATCATTGAATTTAGCTGTAATATAATTATTATTCTTTTTAGGTTTGCCTAATACATCTACTAACTTTGTAGCATTCTCTTTAAAAATTGGCTTATCGTGTATGATAACTTTGGTCACAGTATCAATAGTATCTTGTGGTTCTCGTTTAAAATCACCTACCTCATCCATCATCTCAAACAATCTAATTGTGATATTTGGTGAAGCAATGTATGTTTTTTCAGCCAAAACAGCTGCGATCATACCTTGATCAGTTAAATCCAATTTCCCCTGTTTATCAGTTAAAAGATAAGCATTAGCCTTAGAATTAGTAATCTCTGACATAGTATTTTGCTGTGTTGCACCTGTACCGACACCATATTTACCATAATTTCTTAATTTGGCATAAAGCCATTTTTTTGTAGGTGCTTTTGGTTTAGAATTAGCTCCCTCAAACACAAATGGAACAGCATTGGTACCAACATCTTTTTCTTTCTTAATCGCTGTAGGATTATATATTTTACGGTAATTCAATTTTTTAGGGATATTAAATTTAGTCTCAAATGCAGGATATTCTAATAAAGATGCTTTAACCTCTTCATAAACGTAATCTTCTGCTAGTATAGCTAAAGTACATCTAGCTAACACTGTATAGATATCTTTAGCACATTCACGATCTCGCTCCTTATCAAAAATCTGGTTAAATTCAGCTAAATTTTCAGGAATATTGCTACCAGGACGATTAGCACCGTGTGTTGCACTAGATTTCACGTGGCTAGAACGTGCTTCTCTATGTGTCAATAAATTTGTATTCACATCTACTAATGCAGCAATTTTATCTGCATTTTCTGAGAATTCTTTAAACTGTTCTTGAGTTATAAATTTATCCTCAGTTCTAGGATATGAAACATAACCTTTCTCATATAGTTTTTGATAAACAGTTTTAACTTGATTAGATGGATAATTTCTTTTTGAAAGAATTGCATCCAAACTTGCTAAATCTAATAATGCTGGTGGTGCTTGTGTAGTGGTCTTTCTAACTACATCACCAATTGGACTACTAGAATATATAGACAATTCATTTTGAGCATCTTCTTTTAACTTATGGCGAACTAAATTTAACTGTTCTTCATTATCTTTTTTAATTTTTCTAGTATATATATGACCATTTTCGTCTTTAAACTTAGCCTCATAATATGGCTTTTTAACATAGTTTTTAATTTCGTCAAGTCGTTCTTTTACCAAAGAAATTATTACCGATTTTAATCTACCTTGATTTGCTACTTTAACATTAAAGCCTGCTTCTCTAGCATAACTAGTCGCTAATCTAGTTAATTGCATTGAAGAAAAATCCCATTTATTTCTGACCAGTCCTTTTAGATATTCACCATCTTGATTTTTATCTGAAACATCTTTTAAATTTGACATAGCTTTACGTATAGATTTAGGAGTCTCATCATCATGATATTCACGTAATACAGTTCCATTCCATCTTATATACTCAATTATCTCCCATGCTAATAACTCCCCTTCACCGCTAGGATCGTTATCTGTAGCGATCACAATAGCCTTAGCATTTTGAGCTGCATCTTTAATTGAGTTTAAAATACTTCCAGCATTCCTAATAGGACTTCTTTTCCATGAAAGGTTAGATAGATTCCAAGGAATAGTCTCTGGATCCCATGACTTGTACTTTTCTTTTAGAGAAGAATCTACTTGTTTTTCAGGTTCAGCTAAGGTCAATAAGTGACCTCTAGCATGCACAATTTTGTAGGTTTTACCATTGAAAGTGCCATTTTTCCCGCCAAGCGCTGTACTGAAATTTTCAGCAGCACTAGGTTTTTCTGTTAAAATTAAATAATCAACCATATATATCACACCCCTATCTTTCTTTAGATTTATTCTTATTAAGAACGTTAGGAGACTGTACATTATTTTTTTCTTTAGGGTACTTAACAAAATCAAAATTTTTCTTTTCATGTGCAGCTTCAGTTGCAATATCTAAAGCTACATTATCTCCTAATTTTCCTTTAACATACTCGATATACTGAGGCATATCTAGCGTTGTAAATTCTGTTTCTCCTTTCTGTAAGGCTTCATTCCAATCTTTAACATCTACACTTTTAGGAATATCCGCATATACCTTAACTTGTTTTCCATCTGTTGTAAATTTAGATTCAAATCCTATATCTGCATTAACAACAAATTTCATGAAAGCTTTAACTCCTGCTTTATCAGTATCAAAATTTAAATGTAACTCATCAGGAACTCCGACTGTTTTAAAAAACTCACCAATTGTTTCTAACTTAGTTCCTGCTCCATTTAACGATATGAACCTATAACCTTCATCTTTTTTCTGATAGTTTTTAGGCATATATGTTTGATAAAAACTTAATGCATCAATTGGACTTTCAAAAATAAAGAATTTTTGTTTGGCCGCCTTAGTTCTAACACTAAAATTGAAGCCATAATTTTTCTTAGATCCAGGAACAACCATCTTCTTAGTTCCTCTGTCACCATATTTTTCATGATCAATCCTAGTACCTTGAATATCTGATCCTACTTCTTGGCCTTTTTCTTTCCAAACAAACAGTGCGTCACCATATTTTAGTTCTCGAAGTAAGTCTCTATCTATGAGACCGTTTACTAAACGTGTACTTAACTTTCGCTTATTAATTAAGTAGTCTTTTACCTGTTCATGATTACCTTTATTTTTCCATTTTTCTGGGACATACTTTTTATCCTCATATCTATTTGCAACAGCTTTTGACAACTCTGGAGATAATTCCTTCAATTCTTTTAGTATATCTGTTGATTCCATACCTAAATACTCTCTCATAAACTGATATAGATTTCCACCAATACCTTTAGAGTTCCAAAAAAATGTTTCACACTTCTTTTGATCTGTAATTCTAGTATCAATGACCAAGGAATCATGATCCATTAATTTAAGGTAGTTCCCATTCCTAGTGTAGCCTATACCTTTTAAGTCTAAGTATTTCTGAATAGACTGGTTGCTAAGTTTTTCAAATAAATCTCTATCCAAGCTCTCCACCTCCAATTTCTTTAAGCATAGAAAAATGGAGATGATAATAGAACTTTCGCCAAAATAAAACATAAAAATTTAAACCTAGTACAAATTTGTACTAGGTTTAGTTTTTTAATTAATATTAATTAATATCAGGTTAATTCTAAGCAAAATAATAAGACAACTATACATCTAAACGCTGAACGCTTGCTTAAAATGCGTCTGACAGCACTATCTTTCCTTGGCCACATTAGGAGCTATAAATCCTCTACCTTGATTAAATGGTATAGTTCCTGTAGAAACTTCTCTAACTTTATTAGCTAGCATTGTACTAAATCTTGTATTTAATTTTGCAACTTTTTCAAAAACAGAAACTTGCTCTTTAGTCCCTAACTGTTTTAAGTTTTTTAAATAATTATCTTGTACTTGATCATAATCTTTTAAGACAACTTTTCCCCACAATTCTTTACTAAAGTCATCTGAAATTTTTGTCTCTAACTTACTAGTAATACCTCTTAGTAACGTTTCATTTTCTTCTTTATCAGTCATAGATTGTGGTTGAATAATTATTGACTCATCTTCAATATAATATCCTATTCTATCAGGTTCACGTCTAATGGTTGCAGCGTCATCTTTACCATGGGTATAAATTTTTATACCTAAGTCGGTCGCAACTTCTCTTAATCCTTGATTGATGGTTTTTAAGTTGGTATTTTCTAGTACGCTATCTTTTTGATTAGTATATCTGCCATATTCTTCTTTAGGAACGTTAGTTTGACTAACATCAAAAACTGTTTGTAGCTTGTAATACAGTTTTTTCTGAGTTTTTATATTACCGTTCTTAATAGCCTCTTTTTCCGAAGCAGTCGCTTTAAAAACATCTACAACAGATTTATCGGCACGTTGAAAAACTTCATGCTCTACAGGTTTAAGAATTTTTATTCCTTTCTCGCCTTTTTTAACATGGTACCCATCTTTTTTAAATTGATCAAAAGTTCTAACCCCTGTGGCATTTGGTTTTTGTGCTAGAATCAAAAGCTGGTTTCTTGCTGAATAACTATTAAATTTCTGCATATCTGAGAATAATTGTAAGGTTTCTTGAGAAGTGGATAGTGTATTATTTATTTTTTCCTCAATAAATGTTTTTAGTTTATTAATAACCTGTAATTGCTTACCTTGCTTAGGTGTTTCTTTTTGATTTTTATGTTCTTTTTCAACTTTACTATTTTGAATATTACTTGCTTTGTCTATCTTATTTTGTTTTTCCAATATTTCTTCTACAGCTGCTTTTGATTCATCATCTTTTGGTGTATACTTTTGACTTACTTGAAAATTACCCTTCTCAGTTAGCTCCAAAGCAACTCCTCTTAGATTATTTACGAAATAAATACTAGGCTTCTTTTTCCATTGTTTTATGATATTATCATCAACTAATTTTTTAGCACCTGGCGATAAAGGTGTTTCGGCCAATTTAGCAATCTCTTCTAATTTGGCAAGTTCTTTTTTATATTTCCTAATAGTTGCTTGATTATAGTGAGACTCACCTTGCTTTGCTTTTTCAATTTCAGCCTTAATTCGTGGAATATTATCTACACTCATTATTAGTCCACCTTGCTTATTAAGACCAAGAGCTTTATTTTCATCTTGCCACTCAAGTTTTTCAATAAGTTCTTTTTGTTTTTCTATTTCAGTAGATAATTGTGTAGCCTTTTCATCTAATTTATTAGCTTTATTAAAAAATGCATTTCCACCACGTTTATCATTCATAGGCTGACCATTAGCCTGTTTGTAATGGTCATATATGTTTTTCGTAGCTTCTGAAAATTCTTTTTCCAAGCGAGCTAATTTTTCTTTGGCACGTTTGGTTTTATATGATTCATACTTTTTTTCAGGTGCGTCTTCTTTACTTGACGATTCTTGTTTCTCATTATTTTTTGAATTATTATCTTTCTTATTTTGAATACTTTTATTATCTTCTAATATTTCCTTGTTCACTTTAGGTTCAATGATATTAATAGAAACCGCAGATACTAAATATTGTGCTGCTAAGTTACCATCATCACTAGGCAAAATTACATTTTGTTTATTACCTTTTGCATCAATATAACTTAATTCAACTCCAACAGCACGTCCTGAACTGCTCATAATTGATTGCATTTCTTGTTTTTCAACCGTAAATTCAGTTCCTAAAATATTTAGTTTATCTCCAATATCACTATTCTCTAATTTATTCTGTAAATTTACTTTGGTTGCAAATTCTGCTAATGCCTCTGAGCTGAAATACCCTGTTGGTCTAAGTCCTGTAGATTCAGTATAATCTTCAATTTTCTGAGACAATAATTCTAAATTCTCTCTGCTTATCGAATTAAGCACTAATTTTAGATACTTTTTACCTTTTTTGGTAATCACTTCTTTTTCATTGTTATCTTTTGTTTTAGATTTTTCTTCTGTCTTATCTTGTTTTTTATTTGTATCTTTTTTTAGCTCATCAACTAATTTTTTAGCTGAATTATCAAGTTCTTGTTTTTCTGTTTCCAATTTTTTATCATTATCAGATTCATTTAAATCTAAATTTAAATCTTGTTGTTCAGCATTTTCAACAGACTTATTATTTACTTTTATTTTTTGTTTATACTGGGTACGTTCTTCTAAAGTCTGATTATATTCCTGTACACGTTGACGATAATCGGGAAATTTATTATCAAAATAGTTTACGATCTTTTTTCTAGTATCGTCAGTGAAAAATGAATATATAAGGCTATTCTTGTATTCACTTTTATCCTTCAATAATGAATTTTGCAATCCTATCTCTGAACTATAAACTTCAAAAGCTCTAGCATACACTTCTGTTGGAGTAGTGTAATAATTAATAAAATGACTAGACATTTTAAGCCCATTAGCTACTCTATTTTGAATTTCATGTTGTGTTTGATGCAAAATTTCCTTAAAGTCATCTTGCATTGATAAAATATGTTTGAATCTATTAGCATATTGTCTTGTTTGTCCATTTTTAGATAGTTCAGAATTATTAGCATTGTAGTCTAAAAAATGACCATATTCATGAATAAAAGATTCTATCCCTACGCCTGAAGGACGATATTCACTTTTAGACTCGTAGCTTCTAAAATCAACAGCTAGCGTATTGTTGAAAGGTACAAATAAGCCTGTTGCATGGTGATTGCCTAATTTTCTAAAACGAAGAATTGGTTTTTCATCATTTGTTGATTGAGGTAAGAATTTAACTGTTTCTCTAATTTCAGGCTCTAACTTTTTAAATTTGTCTATGTCAACATCATTATCTAATTCTAGATCTTTAAAATCCTGTTTTAAAGATGACTTCTCCATAGCATCTAAAGTAGCTTTATTGATATTCTTTTTAGTTTGCCAACTTTTAGCGTGTGTCTGTGCTTCAATATCTACCTCATACTGCATTTGTAGAGTTAAATTATAGGTATCTTCTAGATAATCGGATATACTATCAACCGCTTGATTTCTTAATTGTCGCTGTTCATAGTACTTAAAATTTATTCGTTGCCAATCGTTAACTTGTATCATGTAATCAGGATTAGCAGCAGCTTCTTTTCTCATTTCTGCCGTTATTTCATTGTCATAGTATGCATCGTGAGTAAAGAGATACGCTCTCTTCTTACCACTGTTTTCTGGATTAGTAATACGTGCCAACAACGTATTGACTTGTTCACGATTATCTGTATCTTTTAACTCACGTAAAATATCTGTACATAATTTATCATAACCAATTGCCCTGTTTAAATTACCTATTTTTAATTCAGAAGAAAGGTCATTATTACTGTCATAAATATCGTAGTTATGCTTATGTAAAGTACCTACTTTATTATCTGGATCTAAAATAATAGTTTTACTTTTCTCCCATAAAGCTGGATTTCTACTACTACTGTCAGTATATGAAACCTTATATACATGATCTTTCCATCCATTGGTTTTAAACAAACTACTTGTTTTTGGATAAGATTTAAATATATTATGCCCATCAGTAATTTTACCTATATTCTCATCAGATAAAGTAGTTTTTTCAATATTTACATTACTTATATCTCCTCCAAAATAATCTTCTTGATTTAGCATTCCTTTAATTGCAGCTTTCTCATCATCTTCCGTCCATTCGCCATTACGATAGATATAATCCGCAGTCTTTCTAAAAATTGTATATAGAGTATCGCTAGGGGTTACATTTAAACTTTTACCAGTTTGTTTAATTCCATAACGTTCCTTCATTAAATCTGTAATCTTTTCCATTAATCTTGCACCTCCTCTTCAGGCTGTACAAAATTTGAGTGGAGTTCATAGATAACTTTAGCTAGAATGTCTTTGGCTCCTTGATTATAAGGAGTATCATCTAACTTTTGATATTCTTTGTTCATACGACTTAATTCAGCAGAGAATCTCTCTACATTAAATTCTTTTGTATCCATAATAAAAAGCACATCCTTTCCTCTTTATATGGAAAAGATATGCTTTCTGTATAAAATAATTAATTTTCGCCAAAATTTTTATCTTATAACTTGTAGATTTCTGAATTCTTGTTAAAATGAAAAATTAGTATTTGCAAAAAAGGCCTACCGAAGCAGGTCTTAAAGCTGACATCACAATGTAAATGCCCAAGTATTAACGTTTCTTAAATGACGTTATACAACCAGTTTGCGATCCCCAGTAGGATCAGTGTAATAAGTGGTGGTATTAAAATTACCATAAGGGCTGGTAACTCTACGACGATTTGGACGGATAATACTTCTGTCCTTTTTGTGTGCATAAAAAATAATGCGATCGCAGAACTTATGCCTGTAATCACTTAAATATAATAAAAACACCAATAATTTTGCTTTAAATAACATTACCTACATCACTTCTTTAGTTAGTGCCATCACTTTGTCCTTATAATCAACAACATCTTTAATCGTTAATTTTTCAATAGCCCCGATGTAATTTTCCATGTATTCAAAATTAATTTCTTCGTTTTTATCAACAGGCAAAGCTATAATGTCATCTTGTATTTTTTTTGATGAAATTGAATTGCCCCAATAATATTTAGGTTTTAATGACTTATATAATGCAGATACTAGATATAGTTGAACTTTTTTAGTCATGTACTGTTTTTCTTTTAAATACAAAAGTAAGTTATGGCTATCATTTGAGAAAAAGTCCTGTTCTTGATAATTAATTACTAGTGTTTTTCCGCCTATAAAAATGCAATTACCTTTTTCTAAAAATTCTTTACTATAGTCAATGTATGATGCAATGGAATTATTACCTTTTTGAGCAGTTACATAAGGATATTTTCCACTTCCAAAAGTAACTGAACTTTTCAATATATTATGTGAATTTTTCACTTCAAAAATATCTACTATCATAAATTCTTTAAATCTTACTTGCCCATCTTCAACAACATTTTTAGAATGTCTGACTTCGTCAGAAATGTTGATTTGAGAGAGAGAGAGCGTTTCCTTATCTTTATCAGTTAACACATAATCATTTAATCCTGTGGCAATTAGATAAGCTTCCAGCTGCTGGAGGCGGTCAGCTTCCAGCTGTATAATATAATTTTCCATATAGTTCCAATCAGGTTCTTCTAATACAGTTACTGGTAATAAAATTTCCATATCTGGAACATTGCTAATGCTGGTATTGTAATTTAATTCATCAAATATTTTATTTATAACTGTAAGTAGGTAAAGTAAATGTCTATGTGAATAATTACTAAAACGTGGCAATAATGCTTGAAAAGCACCATTATCACCGCTTCGATAAAAACTTTCTTCTATTAATCCAATACTACCTGTACTAGAAGTATATGCAAGTATAGGTTTATCCTTATCTACTGTAAAAAGATACTTACTATCCATTAGAATTTTTTGAGGGTGTTGGTATTTGATATTTTGTCCAAAAGTGTGGAATCCATTTTTATTTGGAGTTAAATTTTCTTCTTTTTTAGGGTAGCCTTTAACTGTTTTTTTCTCAAATAAATCACCAATCTTAAACTTTTTATACTTAACCATTATCTACACCACCTTGCATAATTTGACTTACTTTCCATGATAGGTAAGCTGATATAGTTTTTTTAAAATCTTCTTCTGTTGGTGTAGTGTCAATTACAACATGTTGTTCAAAATTCCAATCTTTTCCACTATCTGTAATAAAATCTTCAATTACAATATCATTTAAATTCCATAGTTCAGATGCTACTTTGGCTTTTGAACCTGCTTTATAAATTTTAATAATATCTTGGTAACGTTGAGTAGGATTATTAATTTCTATAATGCCTCGCTTAGTTCTTTTATATCCATCATTTCTAAAATCAATAAATTTAACAGTTTTCTCATAATCATGTGGGGTTCCTGCTTTAAAAATATAAACAGAAGTTTGGACGCCTGCCATGGGTTCAAATAAATCTGGTGGCATTTTTATTGAAGCTAGTAATGTATGTTTGGTTAAAATTTCTTTTGCAGTATCCTCAGCTTGACCTGACCCAGCACTGTCTTGAATAATAATTGCACCTAAACCATCTTTTTCTAACTTGTCTAATCCATATAAAATAAATGGAAGTCCATTTTCCTTAAATGAGAATGGTGGATTTAGTAAAATACGATTACCTTTGAAGTCAGTAAATAAACTTTCTGGGCGATTGAAAGCATTTCCTTTTTCAATTTTACTTGACCCATCTCCACGTAAAATCATATTAGTAGTTGCCAAAGTATACATTTCTGCATTTAACTCAATGCCTAATAATTGTTTTGTTTTCAAAGTATTAATAGCTCTAATTGCTTTTTTAGTTTGTTTGCCATAAGCTCTATTGGCATCATTTATCATTATCTCCATCGAAGCAATTAAGAATCCAGCTGACCCTGTTGCTAAATCCATTACACGACTATCCTTATTGACATTTAAAATTTGAGCCATCATTCTAGTAACATATGGAGGAGTTAAGACTATTCCAAGTTCCTTACCATCACCTAGTGCATATTTAAGGAATTCTGAATACATTTCCCCCATTACATCTAAACTTCCACCTAAACCATCAATAGACTTGAAAATATATTCATAAATAAACACAAAGATTTGTTTAGTAGTCGAAGCTTGACCATTAATTAATTTTGCAACTTCTTTATCAGTATCCGTTAATTCATCACGCTGAACATCTTTTGAAATTTCCTTAAAGGATGCTAACATAAGTTTTCTTTTACTTTCAGGGACACCTCTTGTCGTCAAAAATGTATCGATTTTGCTAACAACTTTTTTACTATCTCTGTCATTATTTGTTTGAATGCCTTTTAAATCATCAGGCACCAATCCATCATCGATTTTAACTCCTTCTGAATTAGACACATGTTGCATTGAAAGCAACATTCCAGAAACATATAAAACTCGTTGTGGAGCTGTTATATTTAAGTTATGCATTAATTTATTTAATTTTTTTGCATAGACATTTAATGTTTCTTTTGAATCAATCAATAATCTATGCTTTTCTTTTTCACTTAATTTAGCATTCTTATAAAATTCATCAAAGCTATCTTGGCTTTCTAAAAATGAAAAACTGGAGACATCAGCTAATTCTTTGTAAGCGGTTGGTGCTGAACCGAAAACATAATATACATCCATAGTAACATTTTCTTTATTATCTCCAGCTACACCAACAGCAATAACCTCTGAATATTTTTCAGATGCAATCATGTTTCGTGCATAATATAATGCACCATTTACAGCATAATATTCAATACTATTATCATCATTTTTGATACCAGATTTATTTTTAGTTATAAGTTTACTTCTTTTTAACTTATCCTCAATAACAACTGGAATATTATATTTTTCAACATGCAGATCAGGTACACCAAAATTAGTTTTCGCTTTTGTTTTAGCAGAACCTTTAAGTGATTCTTTCATATATTCACTCATACCTGATTCTTCATTATAATCCACAAGCTTTACTAGACCATACTTTTTAAATTCGTATGCAACCCATTCATTTACATCTTTTTCTAATTTCCAATTCATTTATTCTTCTCCATTAAATTATTTATAATTAGCAATTGTTATATCTCACCATAAGTATCAGGTTAAATGTTTAATCTTAGCTTTTCTCACAATATATTATTTTTTACTCAAAGGATATTCAAAATACGATTGAACCTTTATCTATCACTATTTAGATAATTCTTTACGACGTTGCTTAATAAAACCTTCAATTTTAACTAGATCTTCTTCTCTAGCAAAATTAAGGATAAATGTTTCAGTTCTAAACATCTCAGAAACTCTATTCCACTTTGAGATAAAATTATATTTACTGAATTTGCTCATGTTAATACCTCTCTTTCAATTGCTCGTTAGCAAACTCTATAATAGCTTGTATATCCTCTTTAGTGGCAACTCTTAAAAAGCTACGTGCCGTACTTCTTTTACTAAGGTAACGCTTATGTTCTTTATTCTGTTCATTCCATTTTCTGTTATAAGCTACTTGCTTTTTCATCTTATCAGATATGTTATCTGCCATTTTTACTACCACCCTACAAGATATATTTTTCTTTACATTTAAACCTATTACATGTATTATTATATATGAATAAAGGGTAAACAGTTGCACCTGTTTACCCTTGAGCGTGGATATTTGAAATGGTTTGAAGGCTAGTTGCTAATTTAGCGGTTAGCCTTTTTTATTATGTAATAGGCTCGTGCGATAGCTAGAATTATTTTATCTAGTCTAAGCACTAGTAACACCAGTACACAATACATAACGCCATTTCTCCTCTTGAATTTCATCAAGACCACCTCCAAGCGTGATAAATTGAATTGGTGCGTGTCCTATGAATTTCAAGTATCCACTAAGCTAATCAATAGGGTAGCTAATCCTATCTCATAACCTACACATATTATATAATACTTGTATTATCGTTACAAGTAAAACTAAAAAATATTGAATAATCAGTGCAATAACCAAAAAAACATCCCATGAATTTACATGAGATGTTTTCTTTATATTTAGACTAAAACATATTAATCTTTACGTTTCTTCAAACTAGTTCCTGCCATACCCAAAGCAGCTACAATTGCAGCAAATCCTACTACTTCTTCAGCTAAAGTATCATTAGCTTCACCAGTTTGTGGTAATGCTGGTGATTCAGGAGCTTTAGGAGCAGGTGTTGATGTTACCATCTTCACTGGTTGTGGAGTAGCTGGTGTTTGTGTTTGAGCTACTGGGACACTTGGTGTTTCAGGTGCCTTAGGAGTAGCTGGATTTTCAGGTTCTTTTGGTTCAGGTGTTGTTGAATGAACAGTGTTTGAACCAAATTTTTGACCGTTGATAATGTTTGTGTAAGTATTATCAACTTCGCCAGCCTTAATTCTCTTGACACTCATCAAAATATCAGCTGCAAAGCCACTCTTGTCAAAGTCAACCTTGTCTAAGAAGTCTTTATCAACAGAGAACTCAACTGAACCAGTCTTAGTATCAATGTTTTGATTTACGTGGTTAGAGATGTCTGTACCAGCCTTTAAGACTGTGCCATCTTTAAGAGTTACATCAACTGTAAGTGGAGCGATAAATTGACCGTTATATTGGTCGTGATTTTCATCATAATCATCAACCCACTTGTATTCGTAGATGTCATGCCCTTGATCTTTGTCTAAGATACCACCTTTAAGTAAGTAATCGAAGTTTTGACCTAATTCAATTGTATGGTTATTTAGGCTTGTACGATTATCTGCTGAGATAACGATATCCTTCTTAGGATCAATCTTAGGAACGTTGTTAGAAACAATGTCTGTTGCTTCGCCTTGACCGAATGTTAATTGCCATGCTTTGTTTTGGTACTTGCCAGCAAAGCCTTCCTTAACTTTCATTGGAGCATTAACTACAATGTTTGTTCCTGTTTCAACATAATCCTTGAAGAATTGTGCTGGATCATCAGCGGATATTAAGACAAATGCCCCACTTGGTGTGATACCGTTAGCCTTCAAAGCTGTAGCAACGTTTTCTGGAACTTCAGACAAGGATTGATATACCTTAGCTGATAAGCCTTTGACCGTCTTTCCATCTACTGTCTTGTAAGTAAATGTTTGAGGGTCAACGTCTAAGGCTTCTTCTGGGTAGTCATCTACAAAGTAGAAACCTTTAGCTAGGTCTTGATCTGTAACTTTGATACCTTTGAACTTAGCTAAGTCCATGGTTAGTTCGTAATTGTTTACAGAACCTGGTAGGACGTTCTTACCATCAATGTTTACACCTTTTTCGTTCTTATCAACTTTAGTTGGTGTTGGTTTAGCAGGTGTGTCAACAGATACTTTGTTTGTTTCAGTTACGTTATCGTTAGTTAATACCGTAGCTTTATTAGTAATCTTTTGAGCGTCACCTTTAACCTTAACAACTAAGTCAATGATAGGTGTATGAGTTTGTTTGGACTTATCTTTGTTGTAAAGACCTAGCAAGTATGAGTCTTCAGTAAAGGTTAAGTCTTGACCGTTCTTATCTAGCTTGTAGTGGCTAGTTACGTCTTCAAGTTCACCTTTATCGTTTTCAACCCAAGCCTTGAATCCAACAAACTCAGCATTCTTGTCTAAAGTATCTTTAACTACACGCTTAGTAATATCTTCAGCACGTTCAGCTGGCAAATCACTAGTTGTGATTGGGTATGTTACAACCGAACCATTTAGAATTAATGAACCGTCAACGCTGTTTTCTGTGTCGCCCTTAACATCTCCACCTAACTCAACGTCCTTGTGAGCTTTTGGTGTAAAGACAACAATTGGTGTATCAGGAACTTCATCAGTGATTGAATCAACTGTTACAGAACCCTTATTGTGTAGTGCTGTTGCATTTTCAATACCATTGTTGATAGTAAATGTTGTTACTAAAACAGCCTTGCCTGAAGGTGTTTTAGCTGCATCTTTACGAGTAGCAACAACCTTGCCATCTTTATTAGTCAAGTCGTATTCAGACGTTACGTCCTTTCCATTTTCAAGCACCTTAGCACTATCTAATTTAACTTTATCAGCAAAATCAGAGTAGTTATCCGCTAAGATTAACTTGTTTAATGGAGTAGCAAGTTTGCTTGCATCAGGTAAATCAACAGAAACTTGAGCTACGGCTTTATCACCAGAGAAGTAAATCTTGTTGTCTGTTACATTGTTATCTAATACCCAGTGCTTTTCACCATCAGGAGTGTAAGTCCAGATTGACGGTGTATTTGTTGGTACAGTGTTCTTATTAAGTGTACCAGAACCACCATTAACAAGCTCTGTACCAGACTTAACATCTTTGTGAATTTCAAAGTCAACTAGTAGTTGAACGTTACCTGCTGGGGTCTTGCTTGCATCTTTACGTACAGCTGTAACATGACCATTTGCGTTCTTGATTGTGTATTCAGACGTTACGTCTTTACCGTTCTCAAGCACTTTAGCAGACTTGTAATCTACTAATTTAGCAAACTTGGAGTAATCATCATCAATGCTTACTTTTGAAAGCTTGTTGATTAACTTAGATTGATCAGGTAGAGTCATGCTTACTTGTGCATGAGCTGTTGAACCGTTAACGTAGATCTTACCATCAACGTTTTGATCACCTTCAACCCAGTGTTTGTTGGTATCTTGAGTATAAGTTGTGATACTTGGTGTATTTGTTGGTACATCTTGTCCGTTCAATGTACCAGAACCGTGGTTTTCAAGGATTGTACCATTTGGAATACCGTGGTTTACTTCGTAGTCAACAACTAACGATACTTGGCCACCGTCAGATTCACTACCAGCTTTCTTAGTAGCTGTAACATGACCTGCTTTATCATCTTTGATAGTGTAGTCAGCTGTTACATTCTTACCGTTTTCGTAAACAGTAGCGTCCTTAACATTTACGTATTTAGCAAAGTTAGAGTAATCGCTTGTTACAGTCATAGGTGTCTTAGCATCTACGTTTGTTGGAACAGCCATATCAATTTGACTCTTGATGTTGTTATCACTTGTTACAGCAAGGTTGCTTACAATGAATGATCTAGCGAACAAACGGTTAAATGCAAGTCTATTTACAGTTGATACTTTACTATCGTTAACGTTAGCACTAGCTGTGTGTACTAAGTCGTTGACGTTTAAAGTTTCATTAGCCTTTAAAGTAGCCTTCATTGTAGCATTAGTAGCACCTGTATGATCGTAAACCTTGCTTGCGTCCTTGCGTGTAGCTACTACTCGTCCATTTTCAACATGAATATCATATTGATCTGTTACATCACGTCTTACACCATCTTTACCAGTTTCGTAAACATGTACGGCTTGTAGAGTTACTTTGTCAGCAAACTTGGAGAAATCATCAACCAATTGGATTTTATCTAATGGTTTAGCTAAGTTTTCTTCTTTAGGAAGTGTCATATCAACTCTAGCTGTAACGACATCATCGTTAATTGCAATCTTGCCATCAACGATTTGTCCACCATCATCTCTCCAGTGCTTTTCAGTGTCTTGTTTGTAAGTAACAATTGTACGATCAGGAGTTGGAACAACTTCATCATTGATTTGACCTGAACCTGAGTTAACAAGTTGAGTGTTACTTTCAATGTCGTTATGAACTTTCCAGAATGCTTGTAAGACAACCTTACCAGCAGGTGTTGTAGAAGCGTCCTTACGAGTTGCAATAACATGACCGTTAGCTACCCTAATATCGTATTGAGCTGTTACGTCTTTACCATTTTCTAAGACTTTAGCAGACTTGTAATCTACCTTGTCAGCGAACTTGGAGAAGTCGTCAGTAACAACTACACGTTTTAATTTTTCAGCTAACTTGCTTGGCTCAGGCAAGGTCATGCTTACTTGTGCGCTAACGTTATCGCCATCAATATAAGTCTTACCATCAACTACTTGACTACCTTCTACCCAGTGCTTGTCAGTATCTTGACGATATGTTTCAACGCTAGGTGTAGGTGTCGGAATTGTTTCTGTATTCAAAGTTACAGAACCAGAGTTAAACAACTTAGTACCAGAAGGAACGTCAGCATGGATTCTAAAATCAACTCTTAATTCAGCATTACCATTTGGAGCTTTGCTTGGATCTTTTCTTGTAGCTGTAACATGACCGTTAGCATTAACAATGTTGTATTGGCTTGTTACATCAGTACCATTTTCAAGCACTCTAGCTCCTACGTAGTCAACCATTTTAGCATATGATGTGTAATCATCGTCTAGTTGAACTTTAGTTAATGGTGTAGCTAAAGATTTAGGGTTTGGTAATGTTGTAACTAATTTAGCATGAACAACATCATTATCAATGTAGGTCTTGTCATTTACTACTTGATTTTGAGAGTTAATCCAATCTTTGAATCCGTCTTGTTTGTAAGTTACGATGTTTCGATCAGGAGTTGGAACTGTTTCATCATTGATACGTCCGTCCCCACCGTTAACAAATACTGTACCAGACTTAACATCAGTATGGATTCTCCAAGTTACGTTTAAGGTTACAGAACCGTTTGGAGCTGTAGAAGCGTCTTTACGAGTAGCTACAACCTTGCCATTAGCATTTGCAATATCGTATTGACTAGTTACGTCCTTACCATTTTCTAAGACTTGTGCTGACTTGTAATCAACCATCTTAGCAAATCTTGAATAATCGTCTGTAACTGATACATGCTTTAGTTTTTCAGCTAGCTTAGTAGGATCAGGTAAGGTCATAGTTACTTGACCATGTACAAAGTCATTGTCAATGTATGTCTTACCATCAACTATTTGACTACCTTCAACCCAGTGCTTGTCAGTATTAGGCTTGTAAGTAACAATATTTGGTGTTGGTGTTGGAATTGTTTCTGTGTTTAAGGTTACTTCACCAGAGTTCATCAAAGTTGTGCCAGAAGGTACATCTGTGTGAATCTTGAAGTTTACCTTAAACTCAACTTTGCCACCTGGGGTCTTGCTTGCATCTTTACGAGTTGCAATTACATGACCGTTGTTATTTACAATGTTGTACTGATTTGTTACATCAGTACCATTTTCAAGCACTTGTGAGCTTACATAATCAACCAACTTAGCGAAGTTAGTATAGTTATCGTCCAATTGAACCTTAGTCAATGGTGTAGCTAAAGATTTTGGATCAGGTAAATTCATAGCTAACTTAGCGTGAACCATATCATTGTCAATGTAAGTCTTACCGTTTACTACTTGATTTTGAGAGTTGAGCCAATCCTTTAATCCGTCTTGCTTGAAGGTAACAATATTACGGTTTGGTGTTGGAACTGTTTCGTCATTGATACGACCATTACCACTATTAACTAATTGAGTACCAGACTTAACGTCCTTATGGATTCTCCAATGAACGTTTAAGGTTACCTTACCTGCTGGAGTTGTACTTGCATCTTTACGAGTTGCAGTTACATGTCCATTGGTATTTGCAATAGTGTATAGGCTTGTTACATCTTTACCATTTTCCAAAACTTGAGCTGATTGATAATCAACTAAGCTTGCAAACTTGGAGTAATCATCTGTAACAGAAACGTGTTTTAGTTTTTCGGCTAATTTGCTTGGTTCAGGTAAAGTCATAGTTACTTGACCGTTGACAACATCATTGGCAATGTATGTCTTACCATCAACTACTTGACTACCTTCTACCCAGTGCTTGTCAGTATCAGGTTTGTAAGTAACAATGTTTGGAGTTGGTGTTGGAACTGTTTCAGAGTTCAACGTTACTTCACCAGAGTTCATAAGTGTTGTTCCAGAAGGTACATCAGTATGAATCTTGAAGTTTACCTTAAACTCAACTTTGCCACCTGGGGTCTTGCTTGCATCTTTACGAGTAGCAATTACATGACCGTTGTTATTTACAATGTTGTATAGACTAGTTACGTCAGTACCGTTTTCAAGCACTTGTGAGCTTACATAATCAACTAATTTAGCGAAGTTAGAATAGTTATCGTCCAATTGAACCTTAGTTAATGGATTAGCTAACTTAGTAGGATCAGGTAAGGTCATAACTAACTTAGCGTGAACTGTGTCATTATCAATATAAGTCTTACCGTTAATGATTTGACCTTGAGCGTTAATCCAATCCTTTAATCCATCTTGTTTATAAGTAACAATGTTACGATCAGGAGTTGGAACAGTATGATTATTAATACGACCAGAGCCTGAGTTCACAAGTTGAGTACCAGAAGGAACGTCTTTATGAATTGTCCAAGTTACATTTAATGTTACATTACCCGAAGGTGTAGCAGCTGCATTTTTACGTGTGGCAACGACTTGACCATATGCATTAGAAATATTGTATTCAGACGTTACGTCCTTTCCATTCTCTAAAACTTGAGCTGACTTGTAATCAACCATCTTAGCAAACTTAGAGTAATCGTCAATAACTTGAACAGTAGACAATGCTTTAGCTAAAGTGTTCTTATCAGGTAAGCTCATTGTTACTTGACCGTGAATTGTATCACCGTCAATGTAAGTTTTGCCATCAACTTTTTGTGAACCTTCGACCCAATGCTTGTCCGTAGATTGAACATAAGTTAGAATTTTAGCTTCATTTGTATTAACAGTATTGTTGTTAATGCGACCAGAACCACGGTTGATTAACTTAGTACCAGAAGGCAAGTTACTATTTAGCTTAAAGTTAGCAACTAGGCGAACACTACCAGAAGGAGTAGCACCTGGGTTCTTTCTTGTAGCTGTAATCTTGTTACCAGCATTAGTGATATTGTATTGACTCGTTACATCTGTATTATTTTCAAAGACTTGTGCATTCACATAAGATACTTTGTTTGCATAATCACTGTAATCATCAACTAAAGCAACGTCTGTTAAAGCTTTAGCCAAACTGTCCTTATTAGGCAAAGTCATAGTCACTTGACCGTGTACCATGTCTTCGTTGATGTAAGTCTTGTCATCAACTACTTGTGATCCTTCAACCCAGTGTTTGCTTGTATCTTGCTTAAATGTAACAATTTGTGGAGTATTTGTATCAACTGTATGGTTGTTGATGCGACCAAATCCACGGTTAGTTAATTTAGTACCAGATTTAACATCATGATTAATTGCAAAAGTAGCAATCAAAGAAACCTTACCACCAGGTGTTGTCGCAGCGTTCTTACGTACGGCTTGTAAGATACCATCTTGATTTGTAATCGTGTATTGACTTGTTACGTCAGTACCATTTTCAAATACTTTATAAGATTGAAGTACAGTCTTATCAGTAAAATCACGATAATTATCACCAACTGATACATAGGATAAAGTCTTAGCCAAAGCTTTTGGATCAGGCAAATTCATATCTACTTGAGTTGTGACAATATCATCATTGATATAAGTCTTACCATCAACTACTTGTGATCCTTCAACCCAGTGCTTAGTTGGAGTTTGTGTGAAAGTAACAATTTGTGCATCAGGTGTTGGTACAGTTTGAGTATTGATTGTACCTGAGCCTGAATTAACCAGCTTAGTACCAGAAGGAACATCAGGGTTAACCTTAAAATCAACTACCAATGATACAGTACCACCATTAGCTGTTGCAGGATTCTTACGTGTAGCTGTTACTACCTTATTATTGTTTACAATTGTATAATCACTAGTTGCGTTACGCTCATTTTCGTAAACATTTGCTCCTGTTACAGTAACCAAATTAGCAAATTTACTATAGTTATCTGTAATTGCTACATTACTTAATTTATTCGCTAATTTAGCAGGATCGGGCATTGTCATCGTTACCTTTGCATGTGCAATATCTTCATTAATTTCAATCTTGCCATTAACAGTTTGACTACCCTCTTTCCAAGCTTTATCAGTAGTTGGATTAAATTCATCGTAACCATGTGCTTCACCAAATGTTACACCGTCTCCACCGCCAACAGCACGGTCGATTTCTCCATCCGTAATACCATCATTAAGAGTCTTAAGAACTGTATTTAAAGTATAAGTTTCATTATCTTTTAAGCTAGATACATTTGTTGGTGACCATGATACAACATGATACTTCTTACCTTCAAAAGTCTTATCGTACTGAGTAAATTTACCTTGAGCAGTAACATTAGTACCATTGCTTGTTGTTACAGTCCACTTACTTAAATCAAAGCTAACTGGTAGTCTGCCGTCATTTGTATATTGGATAGCGTCTCCTACAGCAAATTTGTCTAATTTTTGATTTACACCAGTATATTGACTAATATGTTGGGTACTTTCGTCACCCGCGATTAATGTCTTACCTTCCTTATCCGCCTTCTTTGTTGGATTAGGAATTGGAACTGAGATCTCATTATAATGGTATGAAACATTGGTTCTATTTATTTCTCCAAATTGGATTCTATCATAGTGATAAGTTACATCTGTTGGAGTTGGTTTCTCCAAAGCAACGTTCGTGTGCTGATAGTGGATTGTAGGTGGGGTTGGTGGGGTTAATTCTTTCTCTTTACCATATAAGTCTGTAGACATTGCCCATTGATACCATGCGTTTACATCGTTTCCAGCACCTGTAAATGGTACAGTTCCATCAGCATTCACATATGTTTTCTTGCTTTCGTCCCAATGAAAGTCACCAGAATTATTTGCTCCATACTTGATCCATCTAAAAGTAGCGCCATTTGTCACCTTAGCAATCGCATAACTAGCCCAATTATTACCTTTGTCACCAAATACACCATCTCCTAAGTCATAGGCTGGGACATGAAGTTCAGGGCCTACTGTAACATTTCCTACAGGTGTATAAATTTTAGCACCTGACAAAGCCTTAACTTCTTCTTTTATATCTCTTGGTGCGCCAAAATGGTTAAGCGAAGCTAACCCCAACCAAGCTGTACCATCTTTAAAGTCAATTAATTTGCCAGTATCATCATAAAAATAGAAGGTTTCATCTACTGAGTTAGCAAAAGATGAAAAAGCGTGAATGATAGGATTATTGTAAAATCCAATAATCACTCTATTACTATTATCTCCACTAGCTACGACATTACTAATAACACTGACAATCTTGGCTATCCTAGTTTTCTTTGTTCCGTCTAAGCTCTTATAATATGCACTTCCTTCAGGCATAAGCCAAGTAGCTGTAGCAACTTTTCCGTTTTGTGACCCTTTAAAAACAGCGTTATATTCTAAATTTTTCTTCAAAGTTACAACAGCAGCTGGATCTTGATTTTGATGTGTTTCAATAGGTTTAGCATTCCATTGAACCGATAATTTAGCTCCTTCCCCAAAATTTATGAATAAGTCTTGCCATACTACATTAGATTCAATTGTATTCTTGTTTTTAAGACTAGCTAGATAATCATTATATTCTTTCTCATACTTAGTGTATTCTTTTTTGTATTGTTGTATCTGAACATTATTTTAAGGTAAATAACATCAATAATTTTATTTAATCACAAAAAATTTACTCTATGATTATTAAAATTTTAACTGTATTTATGAATGGATTTTTTATCAGATACAACAATACAAAAAAGATTTGGATAGCTACAACCAAAAACTCAGTCAAGCTGGAAAAAATGTTGTTGATTCACGATCAGTTATCCAGAGTTTAGTTATTGAGAGTGATACTAACGCTAAACTTGTTTTAGAAAATGTACAAGGATCTAATAACTACTACAAAGATGGTAACCAAAAACTAAATGGTAAAGAAGATTTTGGCCCAGGATATACTGTTTGGTATACATCTAATAAAAATGTTTCATTTGATGCAATTTGGACTAATTTAAATAAAATATCTTATAAAGGTAGAAAAATCACTAAATTAGCAATGCACTTCAATGCTGCTACATATGAGTCAGGTGATCATTATATTTTAATTTCTCAAAATCCATATAATGGGTTTATGTTACAAGGATTTTATTTAAATGAATTGGCTATAAATATGTATTATGACAACGGCGAGAAAGTTAATTTTGAAAATGGGACAGCTTATTTAGCAGTTGCCTCACTAAATGCTTACAAAGATAAGGTTAGATGGGGTCAAGAAACAACTAGGGTTATCTCAGGTGGTAAAGCCTTAGGTCTATATGGATCGTCTGTATCATATCATGACGGAAATAGTCTTTATTCAGATAAAGCTAATTCAAATGACGCTACTGGTAAAGATCGAGCAGTATTAGGTAATTGGGACTATAGTCCATCTGATGTATATCCTAATGAAGCTGAATTAACTAATGCAAATATCCCTGATAACTGGGATTCATTTACATCATCTAACAGATACTATGGAGCTGGATTAATAGCTTTAAGTGGAGATACATTGAAACTAAATATATTCGTTAATCATAATGGTATGCCAAGTGATTCTCACCCATGGAATGGGCAATGGTTTAATGTTGGAACAGTCATTCCAGAGACACCAGATATTCAAAAACCAAAGCTAACCGTCAACTATCATCATACGAACGTTGCTTTGGGTCTAGAAATCAATCTGATTAGTTAAAAATTTAAACGTAGTACAAATTTGTACTACGTTTATTTTTTTAAGTAATTGTAATTCTGTGGCGAAAGTTTGTGCTTCAAAAAAAATATTATAAAGTTCAAATGTAATTTTAAAGAAAAGGAGAGAAACTTATGACAGAAACAAAATTACACTATAAGTTGTATAAAACGAAACATGGTTGGGTAACGGCTACAATTGCTGCTACTGCCCTAGCTATCCCAGTAATTGGTGGGTCAGTTACAAATCATGCAAGTGCAGATACAACTGCTACAACTGGGACACAAACTGTTACTAGTGGTAGTAATGCTGTAACGGCAACAACTGCTAGTACTACGTCGGTAACTCCTAGCACTCAAGCTGTAACGCCTGACAGTTCCAAATTAGATCAAGCTGTTCAAAATGCTAAAGCAACTGCTAATGTAACTGTTAATCAAACCCCAACACAAACTGTTACAGGATCTACAGTTGCTGAAGCTAAGCAAAAGGCTGAACAAGATTATCAGAATCAAGCTACACAAATTAATCAGAAAGTTGCAAATCAGAAAGCTAATAATGATGCAACAAATGCGGCTAATTCATTTAATATGGATAACTCTAAAAAACGTGAATTAGATCAAGCTGTTCAAAATGCTAAAGCAACTGCTAATGTGAGTGTTAAACAAACACAAACTCAAATTTACAATACAGGTGTTTCTGGTGTCGAAAACACTAAAAATAAAATTAATAATGATTATTCGACTCAGATTAACAATATCAATCAGGCAGTTTCTACACAAAAGGCAAAAAATGATGCTTACAATAAAGCAGTAACTGAAGCTAATACCCTAAATAGTACAGCTGATACTACACGCAAAAAGTTAGATGATGCTATCAAAGCTGCACAAGCTGTAAAAGGCGTAACAGTAATTGATGGCGGAACTACAACAGCAACAGTTTCAGTATCAGATTTTGAAGCTAAGAAGAAACAAATTCAAGATCAAAATACTCAACAAGCCAATTCAATTAACGCACAGATACAACAATACAAAGATACGTATGCTAATTGGAAAAAAGATAATCAAAAATTTTTAGAAGCAGCAGCAGCTAAAACAGGTTGGTCAGTTCAACAGGTTTTAGATTTCCTAGGTAAAAACTTACCTAACGTATCATATATTAGTGCTGGTGCCAATATGACCTTCGATAAAGGAACTTTACAAAGTTTTAATCAAAATGAACTCAACTCTATCTTGTCTAATCCTAAAGTAGATCCAGGATTAAAAGGTTATATTTCATCTAAAGCTTACGGTAGCTTATATAAGCTATCGCAAGGAACAACTTGGAAATATAATAATGCCTTTACCGATACTAAATCAGGTAAAAGCATTGATCTTAAAGTTACCGTACAAGGACTGGGTTTAAACTACAGTGGAAAGTATGGTCTGCCTTCAATGATTATGGTTGGAGAAAAGTATATCGGTTCTGATGTAGCTGGAATTGGTGCTGTTAAATATGGACTTACATTCTTAGAACATGGTACTAATACACCAATTAATATAACTAGTCTAATTGGTGTAGGTGACGTTGATGCTGCGCAATCAGTTGCTGTTTATAATGCTGTTAGTGCTTTGCGTGGTTCTGAGAATAAAGATTATAGCGGAAATGGTTATCTTGGATCTATTAATACAAATGGTGTTGATGACTTCTCTGAAGGTAAGAATACACAGTATCAATCATGGTTCTTAGTACCTAACTCAAGCACTGTATCATATGTATTTAGTGCTGCTGACCCAGCTTGGGGAAATGGCGCTCCTGATGGTTCAGGATTTATGGGTTTCTATCATCAGAATCTAGGTGGCATTCCATTACCTATTAAAAGTACACCACCAACACCACCAACAATCCACTATCATCATACAAACGTTGCTTTGGGGTGAACGTGAAAGTCTCAAAGTTCCATTAATATCAACTATTAAGGCTGCAGAGGAAATTATTTTTTACGCTATATCTATTCTATTTTATCTTAATTAATGATAATTTATTATATGTTGTTTTATTAGTTATTACTAAAGGAGAATGCACTATGGCTACGAGAACAAGTACAAAATTGTTTTACAAATACTACAGAAATTGGATTGATTTATATAAGAAAGGTGCAGTTCGACATGCAACTTTAATTAAATATGAATTAGCATACAAGCATGTTAGACGACTATGCCCCGATCTACATATGAATCAAATTGATCGAAAAAGTTATCAAACACTTTTAAATAAATTTGCAGAAACACATGAACGAGAAACTACGCTAGACTTTCATCATCACTTAAAAGCTAGTCTTACAGACGCTTATGAGGATGGATTAATTAAAGTTGATCCCACTAGAAAGGCAATTATCAAAGGAATTCAAAAAAGAAAGAAAAAGAAGAAATTCTTAAACAAAAATGAATTAGAAGCTTTAGTCCATGAATTGAATTTATCGTCTGAAATAAACTGGGACTGGTTTATCTACTTAGTTAGTAAAACTGGTTTAAGATTTGCTGAAGCCCTAGCCCTAACCCCTTCTGACTTTGATTATAAAAATAAGCAAATTATTGTTAATAAATCTTGGAACTACAAATTTAAAGATTATGGTTTTCAGCCTACTAAAAATAAAAGTTCTAATCGCAAAGTGTTTGTTGATGACAATACTTTAAAAGCTTTTAGAAAATTAAATAAAAGAAAAGGGTTGTATAATATTTAGGACTGATAATGTAAAATTTTTTTGCATTACGGTCCTTCTTTTATTTTCTCCATTTTTACGGCAAAATAAAAGAGATG
>SKEG01000450.1_pt1 | contig 44648 bp, 42 predicted proteins | sample 4826631 | NCBI WGS metagenome assembly SKEG01 (sample SAMN11008815, study PRJNA524170) | human gut metagenome | biome: Human fecal sample; material: Feces; isolation source: fecal sample from pouch patient p26, p34, p50 | host: Homo sapiens | place: Israel: Tel-Aviv | collected 2016-11-02
GTATTTATTATTACGACAGGATAAGAAATAAAATTACAATTGCCAGGTGAGGGATATTCCATAGGGCACACGCAATTGTATAGTGCTTCGCACTGGACGCGCTTTGCTTGATAAGGTATAATATAATATCTTATAGAGGGAGGAGTCAGGAGGTGTGTGCTTATGAAACGTTGGGAAATTTATCTTGATATCATCATGGAACTTCTAGTATTGTTTGTTGGAGCATTTCTTTTGATTGTAGGGATTCCAAAGTGTCTTGGATTTTTATGGCCATTTGTAGCTGGATGGATTATTTCAAGAATTTCAAGACCGGTTATTGAGTATTTGGAGAAAAAGATGAAACTTCCAAAGAAATTTGGAACTGCAATTTTAATCATTGCTGTTGTAACTTTGGTAATTGCTATATGTTATTTTTGTGTGAGGGGCCTTGTGACACAGGTGATAGCATTTATGAATGGATATCAGGATCTTCAGAAAGAAATTATCCGACAGTTTGGATCTTTTCAGCAAAAAATAGGTCACTTTGCCGGAATTCTTCCACATGGTGCAGGAGATCATTTGAATCAGATTGTTCGTACAATTAGCAATGGTGCATTAAATATTGTTTCTATCATTGGTAATTATGGAGTCGCTCATGCTGGAGGTGCTGCAAAGCTTATGACCAATGGGCTGGTAGGTATCGTTGTGATGTTCTTTTCATCTTATATGTTTTCTATTGATAATGAAAAATTTGTTAAATGGTATCAGAAAGTAATTCCAGAAGGAATGAAGCATAAAATAGACATTTTTATTCATAATACCCTTGGGGTTCTTGGGAGCTACTGTCTTGCGCAGATAAAAATTATGTTTATCATGATTTTTATTTTATGGGCAGGACTTTGGCTTGCTGGAATTCATTATGCATTTATATTTGCAATTCTCATTGGCATTGTAGATATTTTGCCGATTTTAGGAACTGGAACTGTGATGATCCCATGGGCGTTGTTTAAGTTGATTACGGGTGAAATAAAAACAGCTGTAATTTTCCTCGTTGTTTATCTGATTTGTCTAATTTTAAAACAAATTTTACAACCTAAAATGATGGGAAAGGGAATGGGAATATCAGCATTTACAACGATTTTTCTGATTTATATCGGATTAAAATTAAATGGGATTGGTGGAATGCTTTTGGCTCTTGTTGTTGGAATTTTTGTCATCAATCTCTATCGGCTTGGTGCATTTGACCGAAAGATTGCTTTTTTCAAAAGGAGAATTGAAATGTTGGAAGAAAATAGTGAGAGAGAAGAAATGGAGGAAAAGTAAATTATGAGTTATGCAGATCAGCTGTTTATTCATATGTGTCAGGACATTTTGGATAACGGAACAAGTACAGAAGGGGAAAAGGTACGTCCACATTGGCCGGATGGAACACCTGCATATACGATAAAGCAGTTTGGAGTTGTGAATCGTTATGATCTTTCGAAAGAATTTCCGGCACTGACTTTAAGAAAGACTTATATAAAATCTGCGATTGATGAATTGCTTTGGATTTGGCAGAGAAAATCAAACAATGTGCACGATTTAAAAAGCAACATCTGGGATGAATGGGCAGATGAGACGGGATCCATTGGAAAGGCTTATGGATATCAGATGCAGGTAAAACATCAATATAAAGAAGGAATGATGGATCAGGTAGACCGTGTTATTTATGATTTAAAACATAATCCGTATAGTCGCCGTATTATGACGAATATTTATGTTCACCAGGATCTTCATGAAATGAATCTCTATCCATGTGCTTACAGCATGACATTTAATGTGACGAAAAAGCCTGGACATGAAAAGCTTACTTTAAATGCAATTTTAAATCAAAGGTCACAGGATATTTTGGCAGCTAATAATTGGAATGTTGTACAATATTCGGTGCTTGTTTATATGTTGGCACAGGTATGCAACATGGAACCAGGGGAATTTGTTCATGTGATTGCAGATGCACACATTTATGATCGCCATATTCCAATCATAAAAGAACTAATCCAGAGAGAAACTTATAAAGCACCAAAATTTTCTATGAATCCAGATGTAAAAGACTTTTATGATTTTACATTGGATGATTTTAAAATTGAAGATTATAAAGCAGGGGAACAGATCAAAGATATCCCAATTGCCATTTAGGAGGAAAAAAGAATGAATCTTATCGTAAATGCAGATAAAAACTGGGGAATTGGAAAGAATAATGAGCTTCTTGTCCATATTCCAAATGATATGAAAATGTTTCGGCAAACAACAACTGGAAAAGTAGTTGTAATGGGAAGAAAAACATTGGAAAGTTTTCCAAATGGAATGCCTTTGCCAAATAGGACGAATATTGTATTGACAACGGATCAAGATTATAAAGCCAAAGGAGCAATCATTGTTCATAGTAAGGAAGAACTTCTGGAAGAGTTAAAAAAATATCCAAAAGAAGATATTTTTATTATTGGTGGAGAAAGTGTTTACCGCATGATGCTTCCGTATTGTACGACTGCACATGTGACAAAGACAGATTACGCCTATGATGCAGATACGTGGTTTCCAAATCTTGATGAAATGCCAGAGTGGAAGATTACGGCAGAAGGAGAAGAGGAAACGTATTTTGATATTGAATATCAGTTTCTAAAATATGAAAGACAATCATAACAAAAGGCTGATGTACAGAAAAAAGTACATCAGCTTTTTATATTTTTGGATAAAATACACATATTTTTGAAAAAAATTAATATATTTGTTATAATATTCTTATAAAACATATGTCAGTATGACAGCAAAATAGAGTGCAGAAAGGAGAGAGTGCTATGAATATCTATTTGGCAGTGATTGCAGGTATTGTATCTCTTATTGCAGCTTTTGGACTGATTCAGAGAGTTAACAAGGCAGAAGAAGGAAATGACCGTATGAAAGAAATTGCAGGTGCGATTAATGAAGGAGCCCATGCATTTTTAAGAGCGGAATATAAACTTCTAATAATTTTTTGTATCATTGTATTTATTTTGATTGGTATTGGAATCAAAAACTGGATTTCGGCCGTATGTTTTCTGTTTGGTGCAGTTTTTTCTGCATTGGCAGGATATATTGGAATGCATACAGCAACAAAGGCCAATGTAAGAACAGCTAATGCAGCGAAAACGGGTGGAATTTCAGCAGCTTTATCAATTGCTTTTTCTGGAGGAGCAGTTATGGGTCTTACCGTTGCAGGTCTTGGGCTGTTTGGCGTTTCTATGGTTTATATGATTACAGGAGATCCGGATGTTTTAACTGGCTTTGGATTAGGAGCATCTTCGGTTGCATTATTCGGTCGAGTTGGCGGAGGAATTTATACAAAGGCAGCAGATGTAGGAGCAGATCTTGTTGGAAAAGTGGAAGCTGGAATTCCAGAGGATGATCCAAGAAATCCAGCAGTTATTGCAGATAATGTAGGAGATAACGTAGGGGATATTGCTGGAATGGGAGCAGATCTTTATGAATCTTATGTTGGGTCACTCGTATCGGCTATTACAATTGGAGCGGTTGGTTTTAGTATTAGAGGAGCTGTTTATCCGTTGCTTCTTGCAGCAGCAGGAATTATAGCCTCTTTAATTGGTGTTTTATTTGTCATTCATTCAAAAGGAAATGATCCGCATAAATCGTTGGATGGAGGAACATATCTTGCGAGTATCCTTGTTATGGTTGCAACATTTTTCTTAAGTAAAATGTTTTTTGGCAATCTAAAATCTTTCTGGGCAATTTTAGCAGGAGTGATTGTTGGTAACTTGATCGGAAAGTTGACGGAAATTTATACATCTAGTAAATATGGATATGTAAGAAAGATCGCGGATCAGGCAGAAACAGGATCCGGAACAACGATTATTTCTGGGCTTGCCGTTGGAATGGAGTCTACAGCAATTCCAGTCATTGGTATTTGTGTTGCTGTTATTGTAGCCTATTATTTTGCAGGTCTTTATGGAATTGCACTTTCTGCTGTTGGTATGCTATCGACTACGGGAATTACTGTTGCAGTTGACGCTTATGGTCCAATTGCAGATAATGCCGGGGGAATTGCAGAGATGGCAGAATTAAATGAATCAGTACGAGATATTACAGATCAATTAGATTCGGTTGGAAATACAACAGCTGCAATGGGAAAAGGATTTGCCATCGGTTCTGCAGCATTGACTGCATTAGCATTATTTTCCTCTTATGCACAGGCAACCAATCTTTTAAAAGAGGGAATTAATTGTCTGGAGCCAAAAGTTATTGTCGGAGTATTGATTGGTGCGATGCTTCCATTTTTATTTTCAGCATTTACAATGCAATCCGTTGGAAAAACGGCCAATGAAATGATTGTAGAAGTACGTCGTCAGTTTAGAGAAATTCCTGGAATTATGGAAGGAACAGCAAAGCCAGATTATCGAAAATGTGTTGAAATTTCAACATCAGCCGCATTAAAGGAGATGCTTCTCCCTGGGATTATGGCGATTGTTGCTCCAATTTTAATTGGAGTGCTCCTTGGGACACAAGCTCTTGGAGGACTGCTGGTTGGTTCCCTTGCAGCTGGTGTCATGATGGCGATTTTTATGGCAAACTCTGGCGGTGCCTGGGACAATGCAAAGAAATATATTGAAGAAGGAAATCATGGAGGAAAAGGAAGTCCAGCACATAAGGCAGCTGTTGTTGGAGATACCGTAGGTGATCCATTTAAAGATACTTCTGGTCCGTCTTTGAATATTCTAATTAAATTAATGACCATCGTATCTCTTGTTTTTGCACCATTATTCCTCAGTATTGGTGGAATCCTTTAGAAAAATTAAAGGAAAAAGGTCTTCTGTCATTTTGTGGTAGGAGGCCTTTTCCATATTTTATTAGGAAATTTTTTGAAAGACATACATATACTAAAGTAAATGTTTTTTGGAAAAGAGGATAATATGCCGGAAACAATGAAAAGAGAACAGGTTGATCAGGGCCAATTGATGGTACAGGTAAACTCAAGCAATACGGCAGTTCCAGTGGCAGATGCAAAAGTAGAAATTTCTTATACAGGAGATCCAGATACGGTGATTGAGACGGTACAAACAAATGGAGATGGACAGACGGAAACACTTCAGCTTTCGGCTCCTCCGGTGGAATTTAGTATGTCGCCAGGAGAAAATCAACCTTATGCAGAATATACGGTAAGAGTTAGCGCCAAGGAATATGAAACAGTTACTATTTCAGGAGCACAAATTTTTTCAGGGATACAGGGAATTCAAAGAGTTTCTATGAATTTATTAGATACAACACAGTCTAATATAGATTCTTTTGTAATAGGACCGCATACATTATGGGGGGATTATCCACCGAAAATTGCAGAGGCAGAAATAAAACCAGTTAATGAGACAGGGGAAATTGTATTAAGTCGTGTTGTAATACCAGAATATATTATTGTACATGACGGGCCAGTGAGTGATAAAAGTGCAAAAAATTATTATGTACGTTATAAAGATTATATAAAAAATGTTGCATCCTGTGAAATTTATTCTACATGGCCAAGAACAACGTTAGAGGCAAATATTCTTGCAATTATGTCTTTTACTTTAAATCGCGTTTATACAGAATGGTATCGGAACAAAGGGCATGATTTTACTATTACATCCTCAACTGCCTATGATCATAAATGGATGCCAGGAAAGACAACATATGAATCAATCAATACGATTGTGGATGAAATATTTTCTAATTACCTTTCAAGGCCAAATGTTAAACAGCCGATTCTTACGCAATATTGTGATGGAAAGAAGGTTTCTTGCCCAGAGTGGATGACACAATGGGGGTCTAAGTATCTTGGAGATCAGGGTTATAAACCAATTGAAATCCTTCGCTATTACTATGGAGAAAATATGTATATTAATACGGCAGAGCAGATTGCAGGGATTCCTTCTTCTTGGCCTGGTTATGATCTTGGAATTGGAGCAAGTGGGGAAAAAGTAAGGCAGATACAACAGCAGTTAAACAGAATTTCGAAGGATTATCCATCAATTCCAACAGTTGCTGCAGATGGACAATATGGACAGCAAACAGCGCAAGCTGTGAGAAAATTTCAAAGCGTTTTTGGACTTGGACAGACTGGAATTATTGATTATCCGACATGGTATAAAATTAGTGAAATTTACGTTGGAGTCAGCAGGATTGCAGAATTGAATCCATAGAGTTGCAAGATTACTGGATTGGTGTATAATGGACACAACGGCATAGCCGTCGGAAAAAACAAAATGGGAGGGAGCATTGTGGCAAAAAAAGAACCAAAGACAAATGCGATGAGGATGTTAGAAAGACAAAAAATTCCTTATGAAATTCATCGATATGAATGTAAAGAATTTATTGATGGAATTGCGATTGCCGATATGCTTGATGAGCCGTATGAACGTGTGTTTAAAACTTTAGTTACGGTTGGAAAAAGTGGAGGTTATTTTGTATTTGTCATTCCGATTGATAAGGAACTTGATTTGAAGAAAGCTGCAAAATCTGTGGGAGAAAAATCCGTGGAAATGATCCATGTGAAAGATATTAATAAAATTACCGGATATATCCGTGGAGGATGTACAGCCATTGGAATGAAAAAAGATTATCCGACAGTACTCGATAAAAGCGCGGAAGTGCAGGATAAGATTATGGTCAGCGGCGGGAAAAACGGGATTCAGATTGAACTTGCGGTAAAAGATTATTTGAAAGCATGTCATGGAAAAATGGAAGCAATTACTCACGAAGAAGGAGATAAGAAATGATAGAGGAAATTCTTGCATATAATCGAAAATTTGTGGATAATAAAGAATATGAAAAATATAAAACAAGCAAATATCCGGATAAAAAGATTGCAATTATTACTTGTATGGATACAAGATTGACAAAACTTTTACCAGCAGCGCTTGGCTTAAAAAATGGAGATGTAAAGATTATTAAAAATGCAGGTGGAGAAGTAAATCACGCATTTGGCAGTGTAGTAAGAAGTGTACTTGTTGGAATTTTTGAACTTGGAATTGAAGAAGTAATGGTTATTGGTCATACAGATTGCGGTGTTCAGCATATTAACAGTGAAATGATGATTGGTCATATGAAGGCAAGGGGAATTGATGAAGAGAAGATTGAATTAATCCGTCATTGTGGTATTGATTTTGATACATGGCTGGAAGGATTTGATTGTGTGGAAAACTCTGTAAAAGATTCTGTAGAAGTTTTGAGAAAGCATCCATTAATTCCAAAAGATGTACGAATTTCAGGGTATGTCATGGATTCTGTTACTGGAGAACTATCTGTCGTTGTTTCATAAAACAAAAAATAAAGAAAAATTTTAATATCGCCAGCCATGGGAATGACTGGCGACATTTTTTATGAAAGAAAAAAGTGCTCTGGTTTATAGATTATGGAAAATAGGGCATGATGTTTATAAGATCCTGGATTGATCATGCAGGAAAAATATTATGGAACAAAAAACATATAGGAGTGATACAGACGATGAGAGTAATGGAGAAACGATTGATAGCGGTACTTGCAGTTGCAATTATCGTAGTAGCATCCGGTTTGATTTTTAGTCTGATAGAAAATATGCAGGTTTCTTCTAATGAAAATCAGGAATTAAAAACAGTAAAGGAAGCGGTTCAAAATCAGCTGTCATTAAATAAGCATCATAAAAAAAAGAAAAAGACAGCAACAACACAGACGACAACGCAGGAGGAAACAACGCAGCAGATAACAACAGAAAGTACACAAGCAACAACACAAGAGGCGACACAATCTACACAAGAAGAGACAACACAGGTGCCACAGAATGATGAAAATGCATCGAATATTATGAATGGAGATGATGGATATTTATTGCCAGATGCAGATGTTACCTATTTAAATAGAGAAGATCTAGAAAAAATGTCAACGGAAGAAATCCGCTATGCGATTGATGAAATTTATGCAAGACACGGACTAAAATTTAAAGATTTGCAAGAAAAAGAATTTTTTGAAAAGAAAAAATGGTATATTGCGATGACAGATGATCAAAATGCAATTACATTAAACGAATATGAGACAGCAAATAAGGCTGCCTTAGAAGAAATATTAGGACAAAGAGAAGCAAAATAGAGGAGGAGACATATGTTTTGTCCAAAATGCGGAGTAAGAATAGAAGATGGAGACAGCTTTTGCAGAGAATGCGGTACAAAGATACAAAAAGGATTCAGTTCCAGAGGTAAAAAAATTATTATGGCAGAGGTGATCCTTCTTATTGCTCTGTCTGCTGCATTTCTTTATGGAGGCAGCAGGAGCGGAGATCCGGAAAATGTGGTCCATCAGTTTATGAAAAATTATAATGGACATAATTGGTCGGAAATTTATCATTTATATAATTTTAAAGAAGATACATTTATCAATGAGGAGTGTTTTGAAAAAACAATGGATCAAAGTCATATAGAAACTCTTTCTAATATAACCGGAGGGTATGTACAAAATGGACAGCATATTTATAAGATACCAAAAGAAGAAGGTAATGTAACAATTTATGTAAAAAAAACAAAGCAAAAGACCTTTTTCTTTTTTGACCGTTATAAAATTGCAAAGGTAGAAGACACCGACTTAACAGCAGAAGAAATACAGGTGCCTAATATTTCTGGAGTTACGATCTGTCTGGATGGAATAGAAGTAAAAAAAACTTCAGAGGATGAGGGGATTACAGCAGTGAAAGTTTTTCATGGATTGCATAAAGTAACTTTTTCCGGAGATAAAGAAATGTTTCAAGAAGATAAATATATGCTGAATACGCAAAAAGATAATTTGCCAGAACAGATGGAGTATTCTGATAAAGCAAAGGGAGAGGCAGAAGATGCAATCAGAAGCTATATGCCTATGATTACGGAAGCTGTTATTAAAAATTCAGATCCGGAAGTAATAGCATCTTGTTTTTCTTCTGAGGAAAAGGCAAAAGATTATGGAAGTTTTCTTTGTGGAAAAGTATCCGATACACAAGATCAGGATCCTAAACTTGAAGATGTACAGCTTACAAAATGCCAAGCAGATCGCAGTTTGGAATCAGAAGATCAAACAGTCATGAGTGGGATCCCAGTTGTTATAGAAGGGACAAGAACTTATAAGATAAACTCTGATGATAATAAGAAGGAAAAAGATCAGACGTTAAGTATTAATGGTACTGCTTATATGATAAAGAGAAATGGAAAATGGCTGATTAATCGTGTGGCAATAGATTAAAAAGACTATTTTGTTATATGTTATGATAAGCATATATTCTGGAGAAAGTGGGGGAGAATCATGGAAAAAAGATTACTATTTCTTGTGTTAGGAATGTGTTTTCTTATGGCAGGATGCCAGAAAAAAGAAACAGCAAAACAGAAAATAACGACAACGGGGAAAACAAAAAAAGAAACATCTAGTCAAGTATCTTCAATAGTTTCGAAAGATAAGGTAAAACAAAAGAAAGAAAAAGTAAGAATAGCAATTGATGCAGGTCATCAGAAAAAACAGATGACTAGCCAAGAACCAATTGGTCCAGGAGCTTCAAAAACAAAACCAGCAGTTTCATCAGGAACAGAAGGTGTTGTGACAAAGAAACCAGAATATGAGGTGACATTGGAGTTGTCTCTTAAACTGAAAAAGGAACTGCAATCTAGAGGATATGATGTTTACATGATTCGTGAGACAAACGATGTAACATTGAGTAATCGAGATCGAGCTGAGATGGCTAATAAGAGCGGAGCTGCTTTGTTTTTAAGAATTCATTGTAATAGTGCAGAGGATGCATCGGTACATGGAGCATTAACCATGTGTCCTGGAGATTCAAATCCATATTGTACAAAAAGTGTGATCGCCAATAGTGTTCGGCTTGCAAAAGACGTAGGAAATGGTTTGAGTCAGAAGAGTGGAGCAAAAAACCGAGGAATGATAAAGACAGATGAAATGTCAGGGATTAACTGGTGTAAAATACCAGTAACAATTGTTGAGATAGGTTTTATGTCGAATCCCGAAGAAGATCAAAAACTTTCTGATAGTAATTACCAGAAACTTTTGGTCCAGGGAATTGCAGACGGAGTAGATCAATATATAAATCATAAATAAGAAAAAATGGGAGGAGAAATGATGTTGCCAAAAGATCCAGTGATTTTACTTAGCTATATTAATACACAATTAAGGGATTTTTACCATAGCTATGACGAATTGTGTGAAGGACTTCAAATCGATGGAAATGAAGTGAAGGAGAAATTAAAAAATATCGGATATGAATATCAAGAAACGATCAATCAATTCCGATAGCTTGCTACTAGTCGAGAAAAAGATTTTATGATAAAATCTTTTTTATATGATATGATAGAATCTCTTAAGAGTAGAAAGGACGGATTACAATGAAAATAAATGAAAGTATAATTTATCAAATTTTTCCATTAAGAGCATTTGTGGATAAGGATACGGAACATGGTATTTTGGAAGCTATAAAATGGATTCCTCATATGAAAAAAATTGGAGCAAATACGGTTTATTTTTCTCCAGTCTTTGAATCGACAGATCATGGATATGATACAAAAGATTATCAGAAAATTGATCATCGTCTTGGAACAAATGAGGATTTTAAGAAGGTTTCAGAGGCATTTCATAAAGAAAAAATTAAGATCATACTTGATGGAGTTTTTAATCATGTAGGAAGAGATTTTTGGGCTTTTCAAGATGTTCTTGAGAAAAAATGGGATTCAGAATATAAAGATTGGTTTTATATTAATTTTGATGGAAATAGTGGTTATGATGATGGATTCTGGTATGAAGGATGGGAAGGTCATTATGAACTTGTAAAATTAAATTTGGATCATCCACAGGTAAGACAACATTTGCTTGATTGTGTTGGTCAATGGATGGATGAATTTCAAATCGATGGATTACGTCTTGATGTAGCTTATATGTTAAATCGCGATTTTATGAAATGTTTAGCAGAATTTGTTCGAGCAAAAAATTCAGATTTTCTTTTGATTGGAGAAATGCTGCACGGAGATTATACACAGCTTGTAAATCCACAGCTTCTTGATTCTGTGACAAATTATGAATGTTACAAAGGACTGTATTCAAGTTTTAACACACATAATATGCATGAGATTGGATATTCTCTGAATCGTCAGTTTGGTCCGGAAGAATGGACATTATATAAAGGATTGCCTCTTTATAATTTTGTAGATAATCATGATGTAGAACGAATTGCGAGTCAGCTGGAAGATAAAGAACAATTGCCAGTTATTTATGCACTAATGTATGCAATGCCTGGAATCCCTGGAATTTATTATGGAAGTGAATGGGGAATCGAAGGAAAGAAAGAGGCGGGAAGCGATGACAGCCTTCGTCCAAGAATTCGTCCAGAAGATCTGAAAGAAAATGATCTGACGGATTATATTTCAAAATTATCTGAAATTAGAAAAGAAAGCCCAGCACTAAAATATGGAAATTATATACAACTTGCAATTGAACCGAATGTACTTGTTTTCCAGAGAGAAGCACAAGGAGATAGAATCATTGTAGCAGTGAATATTGGTGATGAGGAACGTACGATGCATTTTGATGCGAGAGCAGGCGAGGGAACGGACTTGATTTCAGGAAAAAGAGTTGATTTTGGAGGGGGACTTGTAGTACCGGCAAAAACAGCTTTGGTAATTCGTCCAGAAGGCGTAGCCATTTCTTGACTTTTATGTTAAAAACATATAAAATTAAATAAGTGTGAAAACACAAAAAATTGAATAAGGAGGAAACCTGTGGAGTGTTTGGTATTATTATAGCCATTATCGCAACACTGGCAATTGCAGTACCGGTTTCTGTCTGTGTGGCTAATGCAAGAAGCAAAAAAGCCATGGAGATTACAATCGGAAATGCAGAAGATAAAGCCAGAGAAATTATAGATGAAGCAATCAAAGCAGCAGATGCCAAAAAGCGGGAAGCTTCTTTGGAAGTCAAGGAAGAAACTATAAAAGCGAGACATGACTTTGAAAAAGAGACAAAAGAGCGCAGAGCAGAACTTCAGAAATATGAGCAGAGAGTTCTTTCAAAAGAAGAAACGGTTGAGAAAAAATCTGTTCTTCTGGAACGAAAAGAACAGTCTTTAACCGCAAAAGAAAAAAATGTGGAAGCAGAGAAAGCTCAATTAGAAGAACTGCAGTCAAAACATCTACAGGAACTGGAGAGAATTTCCGGTTTGACCTCTGATCAAGCAAAAGAACAATTATTATCAGCAGTAAAAGAAGATGTGAAACATGAAACCGCAATGTATGTCAAGGAAATGGAGACGCGTGCAAAAGAAGATGCAAGAAAACGTGCGAAAGAGTATGTAGTAACTGCAATTCAAAAATGTGCCGTGGATCATGTTGCAGAGACAACAATTTCTCTTGTACAGCTTCCGAATGATGAGATGAAAGGCCGTATCATCGGTAGAGAAGGTCGTAATATCCGCTCTATCGAAAATATGACAGGTGTAGAGCTGATCATCGATGATACTCCGGAAGCTGTTGTACTTTCAAGCTTTAATCCTGTTCGTAGGGAGATTGCTAGAATCGCATTAGAGAAACTGATCGTAGACGGAAGAATTCATCCGGCGCGTATCGAAGAGATGGTTGAAAAAGCGACGAAAGAAGTCGAAGACCAGATGCGTGAAGAAGGAGAAGCGGCTACGCTTGAACTTGGTGTTCATGGAATCCATCCAGAACTTGTGAAATTGCTCGGAAGAATGAAATTCCGTACAAGTTATGGACAGAATGCATTGAAGCATTCTATGGAAGTGGCACAGCTTTCAGGACTTCTGGCAGCAGAAGTAGGAGTCGATGTAAGACTTGCAAAACGTGCAGGATTACTTCATGATATTGGAAAAGCGATCGATCATGAAGTAGAAGGTTCCCATGTGGAACTTGGAGTTAATCTTTGTAAGAAGTATAAAGAGAATCCGGTTGTTATCAATGCGGTTGCATCTCATCATGGGGATGTAGAACCAGAATCGCTGATTGCCTGTCTTGTTCAGGCAGCAGATGCTATTTCAGCAGCGCGTCCTGGAGCAAGAAGTGAGACACTGGAAAGTTATACAACAAGGTTGAAACAGTTAGAAGAGATCGCAAATTCATTTCAAGGTGTTGATAAAACTTTTGCAATTCAGGCAGGTCGGGAAATTCGCGTAATGGTAGTTCCAGAACAGATTAGCGATGATGATATGATTCTTCTGGCAAGGGATATTTCAAATCAGGTAGAAGAAAACCTGGATTATCCTGGACAGATCAAAGTCAATGTAATCAGAGAGTCACGAGTTGTAGACTATGCGAAGTAACAAGCAAGGCGGTAGAGAAATCTATCGCCTTTTCCAATAACAGAAAGGAATAATAGAAAATGAAGGGATATGAAAAAATTGAACAGCGTCTGGTACATCAGGGAAAAGTTGTTGGGTTTTATGAAGATATTGTAAAACTTCCGAATGGAAAAATTGTAGTATGGGATCTTGTAAAGCATAAAGGTGCCGCAGCAGTAATTCCAGTTACAGAAAAAGGGACCATTCTTCTTGTAAAACAATATAGAAATGCATTAGATGAAGAAACATTGGAAATTCCAGCAGGAGGAATTGAGCCTGGAGAGACAGCATTGGAATGTGTGACCAGAGAAATTGAAGAAGAAACTGGATTTCGTGCTGGAAAGATGGATCATCTAATGAGTATTATTACATCGATTGGATTTTGTGATGAGAAGATTCCAATTTATGTTGCAAGAGATTTAAAACCGACGAAACAGCATTTGGATGAAGATGAATTTATTGATGTTATGGAATTTACCACCGAACAGTTAAAAGAAATGATTTTTGATGGAACAATCATTGATGCAAAGACAATTTCTGGAATTCTGGGCTATCTTGCTTCTGATCTAAAGGAAAAGGAATAAGAAAATATAAGGCTGCATAAAGTATGTTATGTAGTCTTTTTTAATTTTACAGTTGGAATTTTTATCAGGAGAAAACAGTGGAGAAAAGGAAATTTTTTGCGGGCCTTTTTGTGATGCTTGGTCTGATTTTTGGAAGCTTATTTACAAACTTTGTATATAAAGATTATCTTGCATATGGGGGACAGTTAGATTCCCTTATTTTAAACAATAAAAATCTTTATATTTCAGGAAGTGGACTTTTTCCATATGTTTTATTTAAAAGAGGAAAACAGTATGGGATGTTTTTTCTTGCGGGATATTTATTGCAGCCAGTCGTTTTTTTATATGGAGGACTAATTTGTGGTTCTTTTTTTCTAGGATCGATTCTATCTCTTCAGATCATTCAGCTTGGAATCAAAGGATTGTTGATTGTGCTGCTTAGTTTTTTTCCACAATTTATTTGTTATGGATTTGGGATTGCACTTTTGTTTCGAAGAAATTTTTTAGAAGCAAAAAAAGAAGGAAGAGTTTTTGAAAAAAATCCTTCCTTCCTTGATAAACATTCTGTTTTGATTGAAATTTTATCTGTTATTTCCGGATGTATTCTGGAAAGTTATATAAATCCGGTGATGATGTTGTATCTTCTAAATTTCCTTAAAATTCATTAAACATTATCAGCCATTCGGTAAAGAAGAGCAGCAGATTTATTCCATCCGAGACATGGGTCAGTGATAGATTGTCCATAAACACCGTTTCCAATGCTCTGATTTCCGTCTTCGATATAGCTTTCAATCATAATTCCTTTTACAAGAGATTTGATTTCAGGCAGGAAACTTCTGCTGTGAAGAACTTCCTGTACGATTCGAGGCTGCTGATCCCACTGTTTTCCAGAGTTAGAGTGGTTTGCATCGACAATAACGGCTGGATTTTTCAGCTGAAATTTTTCATACATATAAGCAACTCTTGTTAAATCTTCATAGTGATAGTTTGGAATATTATTTCCATGACGATTAACAGAACCACGAAGGATTGCGTGAGTCAGAGGATTTCCATCTGTTTTCACTTCATATCCGTTTGCAATGAAATCATGCTGATGTTGTCCGGCTGTAATGGAATTCATCATAACCGTCAAATCTCCTCCAGTTGGATTCTTCATACCAGCAGGAATGTCAAATCCACTAACAGTCAGGCGGTGCTGCTGATTTTCGACAGAACGTGCTCCAACAGCTACATAAGAAAGAATATCTTCCATGTAAGGCCAGTTTCCAGGATATAACATTTCATCGGCTGCAGGCATATGATATTCTTTCAATGCATCGATGTGCAGTTTGCGGACAGAGCGAAGTCCGCTTGCCATATCGGGAGCTTTTTCAGGATCCGGCTGATGAACCATTCCTTTATATCCGTCACCGGTTGTTCTTGGCTTATTTGTGTAGATACGGGGAATAATCAGTAATTTTTCCTCCAGATCCTTCTGTACTTTTGCCAGACGTCCAAGATAATCCATAACGGCTTCTTCATTGTCGGCAGAACAAGGACCAATGATAACGATGAATTTATCAGATTCTCCGGTAAATACTTTACGAATCTGTGCATCTCGGTCGGCCTTTACTTGTTTTAACTCATCACTCAGCGGAAATTCTTCTCTTAATTCTTCTGGAGAAGGCATTTTCGCAACTCTGTGCATTCCCATAGTTTTATCTCCTTTGTCTCAACAATTCAATTTTACACAATTGTAGCCTTAGTTTATCAAATATTATGAAATCTGTAAAGTCGGCAATCAAATAGCAATTTTTGAAAAAGTGTGAAAGAGGCTTTACAAATAGGTCAATATTTACTATAATAAAAGCAGTCAGAAAACACTTTCATTTTCTGAGAATGAACTGAATATTGAAGTAGAGAAGACAATATTTCTCCAACTTCAGGGCAGAGTGAGACATGAAAATGTCAATTCTCGACTGGTGGTGATGCCCTTAAAGGGATAAGTCCACGAGCTTCGGCCGATCAGGTAAGAATCCTGAACCAACAGTATAGTCTGGATGAAAGAAGTAATGCAGCAGCACATTGTGCTGCCAAATGTGATGGCCCTGTCGTTTTATGAAAACGAACAGGCTTTTTTTATTTCATAGGAAAAGGAGAAGATATTATGACAGGAGAAACAATGACAATGAGACCACAGAAAGTACAAATCAGAACGATTGCCGTTACTGGAATGCTCGGTGCCCTGGCAACAATTTTAATGTTTTTGGAATTTCCAGTTCCAATGATTATGCCGCCATTTATTAAGTTTGATTTTTCAGAACTTCCAGCATTGCTTGCAGCTTATGCAATGGGTCCGGTATCTGGAATCGCTGTATGTTTTATCAAAAATGCGATTAATCTGCTTCATACACAGACAGGTGGTGTTGGAGAACTTTCCAACTTTATCCTCGGTGTATGTTTCGTACTTCCAGCAGGTTTGATTTATAAAAAGAAAAAAACACAGAAACGTGCATTACTAGGAGCACTGCTTGGTGCGGTTCTAATGGCTGTAATTAGCGTATTTTCAAATTATTTTATCGTATATCCAGTTTACACAAATTTCATGTCCATGGATGCAATTTTAAAAGCATATCGCGTGATCAATGGAAATGTGTCAAATTTATGGGATGCACTGATCTGGTTTAATATGCCATTTACTTTTGTAAAAGGATTATGCAGTGTGCTGATTACATTTCTTATTTATAAAAGAGTGTCACCAATTTTAAAGGGAACAAACAGATAAATGAATTTAACTAGATAAATTTTTGCATATATAAAAATCCGATGGATTCTGAAAATTCCATCGGATTTTTTGTTTCCTTATTTGGGATAGATAAAATTTTATTTATCCAGTTTATGTGATGCTTTTTCCATAAAGGATTTTGCTTCTACAATAAAACGTTCATGGGTACCGATACCAACGCGGCCTTTGTTATCTGTAACTTCTACATGAAATTCCAGACGTTTGCGATCGATTTCTGTCAGTGTGCAGTGGCAGCTGATGGTTCCGCCGACTGGAGTAGCGGATACATGGGCAACATTTAAGTTTGTTCCTACGGTTGTCATACCTTCATCAAGTTTTCCAGCAAGAAGATTAACAGCTGCTTGTTCAACAAGAGAGATCATAGCAGGTGTCGCATAGACAGGAAGGCTTCCGCTTCCCCATTTTTCAGCAGTATTTTCAGGTACAACTTCTTCTGTTAAAGTAATTTCATCTCCGACTTTAAGGTTCATATACATCCTCCTAATATGTTTCTTTTTTTATTTTATATCACTATTCCTAGTATAGCAAAGATGCATCAAAATTCCATAGTTTTTTACAGAAAATATGAAGATTTTATAAAAAAGAAGAAAATATGACAAACCATGAGAAAGAGATATGATATACTTAGAAAAAACAAAAAAGAAAATATCAGTAATCATAGGAAAAGAAAGTGGAGGAAATACAGTGAAAGTATATTTGATTCGCCATGGAGAAACCGATTGGAATAAAGTAAAAAAAATACAGGGAAGTTCTAATATTGATTTAAATGAATACGGGAGAGAACTTGCAAGAATTACGGCAAACGCATTAAAAGAAACACCGTTTGATATTGCATACTCGAGTCCATTAAAAAGGGCAAGGGAAACGGCAGATCTGATCCTTGAAGGGAGAGATATTCCAATTTATGAAGACCCTCGTGTGCAAGAAGCACATTTTGGAATATTTGAAGGAAGAGTTCAAAAGGAGCTTGAGGATGAACATAGCCTATTTATGAAGTTTTTTACAGCGCCGCAGCAGTTTGAGGAGATGGGAGGTGTGGAAAAACACGAAGAAATTATGAAACGTGCTGCTGATTTTTACAAAGATAAGATTTTAAAGGCGGAAGGTGTTTATGAAAATATTGCTGTATTTTCTCATGGTGCATGGATTCATGCGTTATTGACGACACTTTATAACAGAGAGGTAAAAGATTTCTGGCATGCACCAAGACAGGAAAATTGTGGAGTATCTGCAATTGAAGTAAAAGATGGAAACAGTCATGTCTTATATGAATCAAAAATATATTATGAAAGCAATGATCAGGTAAGTGGATATTAGATTTTAACTAAGGAAACTTTTCTTCTAAAAACCATCCACCTTTTTAAAAATATTATATATGAACAATGTAAGTGATTTAGGAAGAGAGGACGGTTTTTGGAAAAGCAAGGAATCCCATACCTCTAAATGGAGCGAAGGTAGCAGGAGAAATTGTGAAAGTAACTTAACGACGGCGACGGGCGGAGAGAGATCGGTATCCTCCGCAGACACGAGGTCAAGTATAGTTGGTATGAGGCCGACATGTCAGGCTCCGTGGGATTACCGACTGTGAGTTGAAACAAGTTAGAGGGAAATGAAAATGACCAGAGCAGAGTTTATCAGAGAATTAAAAGAAGCATTAGAAGGGCATGTCCCGCAATCGGTGATTGCTGAAAATGTAAGATATTATGAAAATTATATAGAAGAAAGAAAAAATACCGGAAGAACGGAGTCAGAAATAATAGAAGAACTTGGGAGTCCGAGGCTGATTGCCAGATCTATCATAGATGCAGCAGACCAAGGGCAGATGGGATCAGATGTCTTTGAAGAGACCTATACAGAAAATGGTCAGGAAGATTCCTGGCAAGACGATTCTTATGAAGCAAGCGTGAGGAAAATGAAAGCAGGATGTGTGACAGCCATTTTGATTACAATGATTGTAATGGTTGCAGTTTTTCACATTGTTGCATTTTTATGGCCGGTTCTTGTTGTATTACTGATTGTTTATCTTATTTGGCAACATTTTCGATAGTATAGGAAGGAAGAAAAAAATGGATATCAAACAGGAAGCTTTAAAGATCAAAGAGGAAGTAATTCAATTTCGTAGAGATCTTCATCGGTGTCCAGAAACTGCTTTTTTAGAAAAAAAGACAATGGCATATGTAAGAAAACATTTGGACGAATGGAAAATCTCTTATGAAATGTTGCAACCAACGGGTTGTATTGCAAAGATTGGAAGAGGAAAAGAGGCAGTCGCATTAAGAGCAGATATGGATGCACTTCGTGTAAAAGAAGAAACAAATCTTCCTTTTGCATCTGAACATGAAGGATATATGCATGCGTGTGGACATGACGGGCATACAGCGGTGCTTCTTGCAACAGCTAAAATACTAAAAAAACATGAAGAAGAACTGAACCATCGTGTCTTGCTTATTTTTCAACCGGCAGAAGAGATTGCAGCAGGTTCTAAAATGGTTTTGAAAACAGGAAAACTTGATGGCATTACTGGAATTTTTGGGCTTCATATTTTTTCTGGAATTGCAGCAGGAAAAGTGTCTTTGGAAGCTGGGCCAAGAATGGCTGCAACAAACTGGTTTTCGATTCATGTTAAAGGAAAATCTGGACATGCAGGAAAGCCTCATGAATGTGTAGATGCGATTATAATAGCATCCTCGCTTGTTATGAATTTGCAGACAATCATAAGTCGAAGTTTGAATCCATTAGAAAATGCGGTGCTTACCATTGGGAAGATGCAGGCTGGAACAGCAAGAAATGTTGTAGCTGGAGATGCTGTTCTTGAGGGGACGGTACGGACGTTTTCCAAGGAATCTGAACAAAAGATTCAGAAAAGAATGAAAGAAATGATTGCGGCACAGGCACAAATGTATGGGGCAGATATTACATTTAATTTTGAACCAGCAAGCCATCCGGCACTTGTAAATTCAGAAATTGTTGTGCAGAAGGTAAAAAAGAAAGCCGATGCTGTTTTTGAAGCAAACGAATGGACGCATGTTCCGGCAATGATGCTTGGGGAAGATTTTTCTAATTATTTGGAAGAATATCCTGGATGCTTTGCTTTTATTGGAGGCGGCGGCAGATATCCAAATCATCACAGTCAGTTTGATTTTGATGAAAGTGCTCTTGTCCAGGGAGTAAAAATGATGCTTATTTTTGCTCTTGTATAAGATATTGTTCATGAAAATTAGTTGTAGCAATGAAAAACATATGATATAATCAGAAACCAAAAGAAACACATGTAAAGAAAAAAGGTAGGGAAATATGAACTTAGTATATCGCAGTACAAGAAATGGTGAAGAAACAGCAACTGCATCTGAGGCAATCTTAAAGGGCTTAACAAATGATGGAGGACTTTTTGTGCCAGATACAATTCCAAAATTAAAAGTATCTCTGGAAGATCTTCAGAAAATGTCTTATCAGGAAATCGCATATGCTGTTATGAAAGAGTTTTTAACAGATTTTACAGAAGAAGAACTGAAAAATTGTATCAATAAAGCATATGATGATAAGTTTGATACAAAGGAAATTGCACCTCTTGTAAAAGTAGGGGATGCATATTACCTTGAATTATTTCATGGTTCTACGATTGCATTTAAAGATATGGCATTATCCATTCTTCCGCATTTGCTTGTAACTTCAGCAAAGAAAAATCATGTAAAAAATGAAATTGTTATTCTTACAGCAACATCTGGTGATACAGGGAAAGCTGCTCTTGCAGGATTTGCAGATGTTCCAGGAACAAAGATTATTGTCTTTTATCCAAAATCTGGTGTAAGTCCAATTCAGGAAAAACAGATGTTGACACAAAAAGGGGATAATACATATGTCATTGGAATTCATGGCAATTTTGATGATGCACAAACCGGCGTAAAGAAAATGTTTTCTAACAAAGATCTTGCAGCATTAATGAATGAAAACGGATATCAGTTCTCATCTGCAAACTCTATTAATATTGGACGTTTGGTACCTCAGATTGTATATTATGTAAAAGCATATACAGATTTATTGAAACAAGGTGCATTAAAAGCAGGAGAGCCAATGAATGTTGTTGTACCAACAGGTAATTTTGGAAATATTTTAGCTTCCTTCTATGCAAAACAGATGGGAATTCCAATTGGAAAATTTATTTGTGCATCAAATAAAAATAAAGTATTATTTGATTTCTTCCAGACTGGAGAGTATGATCGAAACAGAGAATTTTATGTAACCTCTTCTCCATCAATGGATATTCTGATTTCAAGCAACCTGGAACGTATGATCTATCGTATTACAGGAAATGATGCAAAACAGTGTGCTGCATTTATGAATGCTTTGACAAAAGATGGCGTATATAAGATTACAGAAGAAATGAAAAAAGGTCTTTCTGAATTCTTTGGAGGATATGCAACAGAGGAAGAAACAGCCGCAAAAATCAAAGAAGTTTATGAAGCACATCAATATGTTATGGATACACATACTGCTGTAGCAGCGGTTGCTTATGATCAGTATGTGAAGGCAACAGGTGATAAGACTCCTGCTGTGATTGCATCAACAGCAAGCCCATATAAGTTCACAAGAAGTGTTATGGATGCTATTGATCCATCTTATGATGCAGAATCTGATTTTGAATTAGCAGATGAGTTAAATCGTATTTCTGGTGTCAAAGTGCCAAAAGCAATTGAAGAAATTCGTACAGCGCCAATTCTTCATCATACGGTTTGCGATACAGAAGCAATGGAGACAGAAGTGAAAAAGATTCTTGGAATCTAATTTCAGAATATTACGAAAAAAAGCAATTCCACAAAATGGGTTGCTTTTTTTATGCCTAAATGATACATTAATATACAAAGATAGGGAAAATTGGAAATTATACATTTCATCAGGAAGTTCTTTTCTGTATACCATATTCTGTAATATTCTTACGATTCAGTTATCATACCGGGGAATACCAATTGAATAAAGCCATTTTTTAATACGTTCTGAAAAGACATATTCCGCCATGATCTGTATTTGCAGGGAGCGATGCCGTGAATATGATAATGAGACTTCTGCATGGTCATGAAAGTGAGTGCAGCCTGTCATAAGAATGAGGGGAGCCAGCAAGGGCTATGAGACATTTGTCTGTTAAAAAATGTGGGAAATAACAAAAACAGCAGGCTGCCTTGCCTTTTTTTTGTGGAAAAGGTATAATGAAAAAAAATAATTAGGAGTGAGCGCTTATGGCAAAAGATTTTTTCGGACGTCTGGAAGAAACCATTTCTACAACAGGAAAAGTGGCAGCCCAGAAAGCCAAAGAAGTAGCGGATTCAGCAAAACGGCACAATGATATCCGTATCGCAAAGAAACAGCTCAATGATCTGTACCGTCAGGTAGGGGAACAGTATTTTCGAGAGACAATGGATTATCCACAATCAGAATATATTGACCTTTTTAATCTGATTGAAAAGCTGAAAGGAGATATTGAAGTCCTTCAAAGAGAAATCGATGGAGAGGAAGAAAGTCCGGAAGACGGAACAGAGGAAGAAGAATAAGAAAAACCTTGCAGAGAAATTCTGCAGGGTTTTTCTTTTTATAGGAGGTAAGGAGTATGGTAGAAGCAATTGGAATGACAGATATTGGAAATGGAAGACCATCCAATCAGGATGCTTATCTGATGCGTCAGAGCGAATATAAAGGGAAAATGATTTTACTTGCCGCTGTGTGTGATGGAATGGGAGGGTTAAAACAAGGTGAAATTGCAAGTGGATATTTGATTGAATTGTTAAAGCAATGGTTTGAAGAAGTTATGCCAGGGCTTTGTGAAAATAATAATATTGGACTGATTCAGAAAAACTTAATTCAACTGATCAAGAAATCAAACAAAAATCTTTTGTTGATGAGCAAAGGTTCCGATCAGGCCATGGGGAGTACGCTGACTCTTTTATTTGTTATGGACAAAAAGTTTTTTGTTTTAAATATTGGTGATTCCAGGGCTTACTGGTTTGATCGAAAAAGAAAATATGTGACGACCGATCAGACATTGGTGCAGCTTGAAGTAAAGGCAGGACATATGACAAAGGAGCAGGCAAGGAAAGATCCAAGAAGGCACATTCTGGTCCAGTGTGTTGGTGTGACAAAAGATGTGAAGGTAGATTGTTACAGGGGAAGGCTAGAAGAAGGTATGGAATTTTTGCTTTGTACGGATGGTTTTTATGGCTTGTTGGAGGAAGAAGAAATTTATCATATCGAAGCAAATCAAACAGAAATGAAACAATGGGTAGAAAATTGTTTTCAAAAAGTAAAAGATAGAGGGGAGCTTGATAATCTCTCATGTATTATCATAAAAGTTCCGTAGAGATTTTTGACGATATTTCTTGTTATCAAAAAATTAGAAAACTGGGAGAAGGGGGAATGGGAGAAGTTTTTCTTGTAAAGCATTTAAAAAATAAGAAATTGTATGCAATGAAAATTTTCTCATCCCAGGAAAAAGCAGAAAGAGAAAGAAAATTTATGGAAAAAATGGTGTCCTTTGATGGAATTGCGCATTTAGTGGCATGGGGAAAAAGCAAAGAAAAAGTTTTTCTGATTATTGATTATATTTCTGGAATTTCCCTAATGGATTATCAAAGGAAAAAAAGAAAGATTTCAGGTTTTAAAATTCTTTGTTGGAGTATTGATCTTTGTAAAATTTTAAAACAGTTTCATCAAAATAGTCCTAGTATCATTTATCGCGATTTAAAACCACAACATCTAATCTTAAAAAAGAATGGAAAGCTTTTTTTGATTGATTTTGGGATAAGCGCATGGGAAGGAGAAATTGTAAAGCCATACGGAACCAAAGGATTTGCTTCTCCAGAACAGTTTCGTTTAAGACAACCGGCAATAAAAGCAATGGATATTTATAGTTTTGGGAAAGTTTTGGAATTCTGTTTGGAAAAATGCAGTAATGAGAAAAAACTTAAGAAATTGGCGGAAAAATGTACAAAAAAGGATAGGAAAGAACGTTTTGGAACATTTGAAATCATTGAAAAAAGATTGAAAAAAATGTTATTTTATAAAATTTACTGTGTTGTAATAAGCACAGTATTTTTTTTATCTGGAATTTTTCTTTGGAATCACATGCGACAACCGCAGGAAATAGTAAAGAAAGAGACCACAAATGGCAGTGAATTTGATTTTACAAAAAATCTTATAAGAGATTATAAAAAACAATTAAAAGATGTAAAACATGTCATTTCTTTTTCAGAGCTTTGGAAAGAATTACAAAAAATAAAAAAAGAAGACAAAGAACAGGGAGAATTATTAGAAGAAATGACATGGCAGTCTATTTATGCACTAGATGGAAAACAGAAAGAAGAAGTTTTTTCTTTTGGAGAGTGTTATCTTACGAAATGTATAAAAGCAAAAGAAAGTTTTTATGGCTATCAGAGAGTTCTTTTATATTTGGAGTCAGAAAGAAAAAATGCAGAAGCAGCATATGAAAAATTTATAAAAAAATTCCCTGCATATGAGGAAATTTATGTAGATTATGGAATTTATCTTTGTCGAAATAAAAAATGGAAAAAAGCAAAGAAAATTTATCAGCAAGGGGTGAGGCATACAAAAATGCAAAGCAATAAGGCAAAAAAATTAAAGGAGAAATTGGGAACATGAAAAAACAATATAAGCAGATGATTGGAATTTTGTCTCTTCTTTTCTGTGTGTGTTCTTTTCAGAAAACATCGGCAAAAGAGAAAGAGCTTCCGTGGCAATTAAGATGGGAACAAAAGAAAGAATATCCATATTTTAAAGAAGAAACAACAATGATTATTGAACGGAAAGAACAAGCAGATCCAACAACAATTCATGTATTAATCAATGATAAAGAGCAAGAAATAAAGTGGAAGGATGGAAAAGAAGGAAGCATTACTTTGAAAAAAGATGGGGTATATCAAATCACAATTTTAGATGATGAAAAAGTAAAACAGGAAGAGACTGTATGGATAGAAACAACAGATCCATCCATTCCGTATATAGATTGTGGTTCCTATGAAGAAGGAAAGTGGACAAATCAGGATATCCATTTAAAGCCAACAGATTCCAAGGCGGTTTCAGGGATTGATTATTATGAATATAAACATCTGGGTGGAAAATGGAGCAAATTAAGAAATAATGAAATTAGCATTTGTACCAGTATGAGAGATGAGCTTTTTTTTAGAGCAGTTTCAAAAGCTGGAAGAAAAAGTGAATCAAAGAGGATACTGATTCGTCTATGGAAAGAAACACCGCCGATTGGACAGATCGTCCTTCCGGCTGCTGATCAAAATGGCTGGTATCATAAAATACCGGAAGTTACATGGAAGGAGGAGTTTTCAGAAGGACCAAAGTTGCAGCCTTATTTTGAGATAGAAGATATTGAACGAAAAGAAGTAACAGTTACGGAGAGGCTTCCTTTTATTAAAAAGGAAGGATGTTATAAATTAATAACATGGAGTATAGATGAGGCAGGCAATCATTCTAAAAAATCTAAGCCGGTTTTTGTTAATATTGATTTTACTAATCCGAAAATTTTGATTGATTATAAAAATCAATGGAAAAATCAAAAATATTGCAAGAGGCAAGAAGCAAGTATTAAGGTTATGGATAAAAATTTATTGGAATCTGGTTTGAAATTATATACATCTGGGCAAGCAACTACATCATGGAAAAAGATACCAGGAGGATATGAAAAAGAAATTTCTTTTGAAAAAGAAGGAAAGCATTTTTTACAAGTGGTAGCAAAAGATCAGGCTGGAAATGAAACAATGAATCGAAAAGAATTTATAGTTGACCGGACGCCACCGAAAATTATGATTGATGGAGCACAAGATTTTCAGTCCTACGATAAAAATATTCAATGGAATATCAAAGGAAAAGATGATTCTCCTTATAATATGGAAACCTTTGTTTATGAAAACAAAAAGCGAATCGAAGAGAAGATGTTAAGGAAGGATGGATATTATACAATCCAGGTAAAAGCTTTAGATGCTGCAGGAAATGCATCACAAAAACAGATTCACTTTGTAATCAACAAAATGGGAATAGTAATAAAAGCAAAAAATACAGCAATAGAGGGAAAGCGTATTAATGGAAAAAATGTAAGGCCGGGATTTCTTGTGGAAAGTTTGGAACCGGTTCAGGTAACGGGATTTTTTGTTAATGGGATTCCGAGAGCTTTTCAATGGAAAGGAAAAGAAGTTCTATTGCAAAAGCCAATTCGAGAAGACGGGGATTATCAAATCCATCTGATTCTTTCCGATGCATCTGGAAAAAAGGCAGTTTCAGATAAGCTTTCTTTTACTTATGATGGGAAGGCACCAAAACTTCTGATTCATGGTTTGAATTCTGAAAAGAAAATATCATATGGAGAAAAATTGAAACTTTGTCTTGAAGATAAAACAGATTTTTTTGTTTCTCTTTTTATGGATGGGAAAAAATTATCTGCAAAACAGTCGGAAATTTCCATTTTGCAAAAAGAAATAGGAAAACATGAAATTACGTTTACAGCAAAAGATAAAGCTGGAAATATTTCGAGTGGAAAAATTACATTTACTGTGGAAAAAGTAATGCCACAGGTTTTAAAAGGCATTTTTTTTCCTAAACAACAAAAGAAATTAGAAACAAAGAAAGCAGAGAAAAGGAGAAAGGAAAAACAAAGTTATGGAATTTTTTTGTGGTGCGTGCTTGCTCTTGTATCGGCTGGATTTGCAAAAAACATGGCAGTAAGGTTATAATCTTCGCAATTCTATGCTATAATATTAGTTATGTATAATGAAATCTATGGAGGAATGGAATTATGGCAGAAGAATTAAAAGAAACAAATGAAGAATTTGACAAAGAATTAGAAGCTTCTTTCAAAAAAGAAGAAAATAAACAAGATGCTGTATGGGCTCATTTAGAGCAGATGAAAGAAGAAGGAACAATTTTACCTTTGACAGTGGGTGGAGTTGTAAATGGCGGAGTTATTGTGTATGTAGAAGGAATCCGTGGATTTATTCCTGCTTCTTTATTATCTACAGGATATGTAGAGGATTTAAATGCATGGCTTCAGAAAGATGTGGAAGCAAAGATTATTACAGTAGAAGAAGAAAATAATCGTCTGGTTCTTTCTGCAAAAGCAGTGGCAAGAGAAAGACAGAGACAGGAAAAAGAAGCAAAAATTGCTAATCTTTCTGTTGGAACAGTTGTAGAAGGAACCGTGGAAAATATTATGCCATATGGGGCATTTGTTGACATTGGAGATGGAATTAGTGGATTAGTTCACATTTCACAGCTGAGTACAAAGAGAGTAAAGAGTCCGGAAGAAGTTGTAAAAGAAGGACAGAAAGTAACTGTAAAAATTATTAAAGTTTCAAATGGAAAAGTAAGCCTTAGCATGAAAGCACTGGAAGAAGATGCAGAAGCTGAGAAAAAGGCAAAAGAGACTGGAGTAGAATATACAGAAGAAGATGCCGGAACAAGTCTTGGAGATTTACTGGCAAAAATTAAATTATAGGAGAGGACGTTTTACATATGGCAGGATCAAGTTTTGGGACTCTGTTTCGTGTGACGACATGGGGAGAAACTCATGGAGCGGGCGTCGGAGTTGTCATTGATGGATGTCCAGCTGGAATGGAACTTTGCCAGGAGGATATTCAGAAATATCTGGACCGGAGGAAGCCGGGACAGTCAAAATATACGACCCAGAGAAAAGAGGGGGACCAGGTGGAAATTATGTCTGGAATATTTGAAGGAAAGACAACAGGAACACCGATTTCCCTTATCGTTCGTAATAAAAATCAGAAGTCAAAAGATTATAGTAATATTAAGGATGTTTATCGTCCAGGACATGCTGATTTTACCTATGATATGAAGTATGGATTCCGCGATTATCGTGGAGGTGGAAGATCTTCCGGGCGTGAAACGATTGGAAGAGTTGCAGCGGGAGCGATTGCAGCAAAAGTTTTGTCTGAGATTGGAATTACATTGAAAGCATATGCAAAGGCCATTGCTGGAATTGAAATTTCAACAGAAAATTATAATGAAGAAGAAATTTTTTGTAATTCATTTTATATGCCGGATGCAGATGCAGCAAAAAAAGTGGAAGCCTATGCAGATCAGATGATTAAAGACAAGGATTCTATTGGAGGAATCATTGAATGTGTAATTGATGGAGTAAAACCTGGTATTGGAGATCCTGCATTTGATAAGTTAAGTGCAGATCTTGGCAAGGCAATATTATCTATCGGTGCGGTTAAAGGATTTGAGATTGGCGATGGATTTGCAGTAGCATCCAAAAAAGGGTCAGAAAATAATGATTCATTTGTAATGAAAGATGGGAAACCTGTCAAACAGAGCAATCATTCCGGTGGTGTACTTGGAGGAATCAGCGATGGAAGCCCGATTATCTTACGAGCAGCTGTAAAACCGACACCTTCGATTGCACAGACACAACAGACCGTAAACAAAAACGGTGAGAATGTGGAAATTGAGATTCATGGACGCCATGATCCAATGATTGTGCCTAGAGCCGTTGTTGTTGTTGAATCAATGGCAGCAATTACAGTTCTTGATGCAGTGTTGAGAAATCTTGGTGCAACCATGAATCAGTTAAAAAAACTTTATGAATAATGGTGGAATTTATTTATGTACGAATTAATCAAAAAAGACGGAAGAGCTAAAAGGGGAAGACTTGTGACCGTTCATGGAACAATTGAAACTCCAGTTTTTATGAATGTAGGAACAGTGGCTGCAATTAAAGGCGCAGTCAGCACAGATGATCTTCGAGATATCGGAACACAGGTGGAATTATCTAATACGTATCATTTGCATGTGCGTACAGGGGATAAACTCATTAAAGAGTTTGGCGGTCTTCATAAATTTATGAACTGGGATCGTCCGATTCTTACGGATTCTGGTGGATTTCAGGTATTTTCTTTAGCAAAATTAAGAAAGATCAAGGAAGAAGGAGTTTCTTTTTCATCGCATATCGATGGAAGAAAAATTTTTATGGGACCGGAAGAGAGTATGCAAATTCAGTCTAATCTCGGCTCAACGATTGCCATGGCGTTTGATGAATGCCCACCGCATCCTGCGACAAGACAATATATGCAAAATTCTGTAGATCGTACTACCAGATGGTTAGAACGATGTAAAAAAGAAATGAAACGCTTAAATAGTTTGGAAGATACGGTAAATCCTCATCAACTTCTATTTGGAATTAACCAGGGAGGAACTTTTGAAGATATCCGTATTGCACATGCAAAAACAATTTCAGATATGGATTTAGATGGCTATGCAATTGGTGGACTGGCTGTTGGAGAAAGTCACGAAGAAATGTATCATATTCTGGATGAGACAGTTCCATATCTACCAGAAGATAAACCGACATATTTGATGGGGGTTGGAACACCAGTTAATATTTTGGAATCCGTAGAACGTGGTGTTGATTTCTTTGATTGTGTATATCCGACACGAAATGGAAGACATGGTCATGTTTATACCAATCATGGAAAATTAAATATGTTCAATAAAAAATATGAGTTGGACCATCGCCCGATTGAAGAAGAATGTCAGTGTCCAGCGTGTAGAAGCTATAGTAGAGCTTATATCAGACATCTTTTAAAAGCTAAGGAAATGCTTGGAATGAGATTATGTGTCTTGCATAATTTGTATTTTTATAATACAATGATGAGTGAGATTCGCACAGCAATCGAAGAAGGAAGATATAAAGAATATAAAGATCAAAAGATTGCAGGCATGATGAATCAATAATAACAGAAAGATGGAGGAAGCCAATGAATAGCGCTAGTATTACACAGATGGTTTTATGGTTCGTGATCATTATCGCATTTATGTATTTTGTAACGATTCGTCCACAGAAGAAGAAAGATCAGCAGATGAAAGAGCTGATGGCATCTTTGGAAGTTGGGGATAGCGTATTAACAACAAGTGGTTTTTATGGAGTGGTTGTTGACATGGTTGATGATACAACTGTGATCGTAGAATTTGGAAATGATAAACATTGCCGTATTCCGATGGAAAAATCTGCAATCACTGCAGTAGAAAAAGCAAACGAAGAAAAAGAAGAAGCATAAAACTGGGAAAAAGGTTTTTATAGATCAAAAGCTATAAAAACCTTTTTTTTATAAATTTTCTAACAAAATATCATACAAATGATCTGGAACACGAAGTGGTCCACGTCCGCTGCCTATGGAAATATCGGGTTTATTACTTCCATGAAAATCAGATCCGCCGCTTGCAAGAAGGTCAAATTCTTTTTGCCATTGTCTTAATTTTGTAATTTGTCCAATATGATGAGATGAGTGGTAAACTTCTAGTCCGCCAAGTCCTTGCTCTTTTAAGGTTTGGATAAGCGTTCGAATTTCTTCATTGGAAAAGTGATAAAGAAAAGGATGGGCAAGAAATGGAATACCACCAGCTTCGCGAATTAGATGCAAAGCAGTTTCCGGAGCAAAAAATGGCTTTGGAATATAATATTTACAATCTTCGCCGAGATATTTTTTAAAAGCCTGGGAAACGGATTTACAAATTCCTTCTTTTAAGAGAATTCTTGCAAAATGGGCACGAGTAATGACAACATTTGGATCGCCATTTTGGAGTTTCTCCATTGTGATTGGAAATCCATCCTTTTGAAAAAGAGCAACCATCTCTTCATTTCTTTTTTTTCTTCCATTACGTAAAGAAGAAAGAGCATTACAGAGAAATTTATCTTTCCAGTTCATGCCGTATCCAAGAATATGGATTTCGTGTTTTGGAGTATCACAAGAAATTTCAACACCGGGAATGAAATGAAGATTTTCTGGCAGATCAGAAGAAAGAATGTCACCAGTACCAGCAGTTGTATCGTGATCTGTTAAGGAAAAAGCATAAAGATTGCACTCTTTTACTTTTTCAATAATCTGTGTAGTTGTACATGTTCCGTCAGAATAATTGGAATGTATGTGTAGATCAATCATAAAAATCCTCCTTATAAATTTAGTTTAACATAAAAATGGAATAGAAAACAGAAAAGTCTCATATGGTTTCATTAAAGGAGGATTTGCCATGGAGACTGGGAAAAAGGGAATTTATATAATAGAAAGTTTAATTATTTCTTATATTGTTACAGGAATTATTTTATGTATCCTTGCTTTTTTTATGTATCAAACGAAATCTGGAATGAAAATAGCAAATATTGGGATTACATTGACTTATATTATCGCTTGTATTCTTGCCGGCGGGATTGCGGGAAAAAAGATGGGAAAGAGAAAGTTCTTATGGGGAATGGCAGCAGGATTCTTTTATTTTTTAATTCTGATTGGAATTTCTTTTTGGCTTCATCCAGGAGAAGCACTGGTATCTGCGGAGAAAATAACAACGCTCTTGCTTTGCAGTGCAGGTGGAATGCTTGGAGGAATGCTTGCTTGAGAAAAAGGATAGGTTCTTGACGCATATATATATAATATGTTATATTGAATAATGTTGTTGCTCCGATTGATAACGATCGGAGCTTTTTATAGTATAGAAGAAAGAATAGTAGGTATTATGGAAACAGTTCGTTTTGATGATTTAGATTTAAATGATGAAATATTAAGAGCCGTAAAAGAAATGGGATTTGAAGAAGCTTCTCCAATTCAGGCAAAAGCAATTCCAGTTGTCTTAAGTGGAAGAGATCTTGTTGGACAGGCACAGACTGGAACAGGGAAAACAGCAGCATTTGGAATTCCAATGCTTCAGATGTTAGATACAGAAAATAAAAGACCACAAGCTATGATTTTATGTCCGACAAGAGAACTTGCCATTCAAGTATCGGATGAAATTCGCAGATTAGCAAAATTTATGCATGGAGCAAAGGTACTTCCTATTTATGGCGGGCAGAACATTACGAATCAGATTCGTGCAATAAAAAAAGGAGTCAATATTATTGTAGGAACTCCTGGGAGAGTCATGGATCATCTGCGTCGCCATACATTGAAAACAGAAGATTTGAAAATGGTTATTTTGGATGAAGCAGATGAGATGCTAAATATGGGATTTCGTGAAGATATTGAAACGATTCTTCATGAAGTGCCAGAAAATCGTCAAACACTGCTTTTTTCTGCAACAATGCCCAAAGCGATTATGGAACTGCGAAAAAAATATCAGGATCATGCAAAAGTTGTAAAGATCGTAAAAAAAGAACTGACAGTATCAAATATTGAGCAAAGTTATTTTGAAGTTCGATCAAGAAGAAAATTGGAAGTTTTATGTCGTCTGCTTGATATGTATACTCCAAAGCTTTCGGTTGTATTTTGTAATACAAAAAGAAAGGCAGATGAAGTGGCAGAACAATTAAAGGGTCGTGGATATTTTGCAGAAGGTCTTCATGGAGATTTAAAACAAAGTCAGAGAGATCGTGTAATGAAAAGTTTCCGAAATGGGCGTGTAGATATTCTTGTTGCAACGGATGTTGCGGCTAGGGGAATCGACGTAGATGATGTAGATGCAGTGTTTAATTATGATCTTCCACAAGATGATGAATTTTATGTGCATAGAATTGGAAGAACCGGAAGAGCTGGAAGAACTGGAAGTGCATTTACATTTGTAGAACGAAAAGAACGTCGTAAATTAAAAGAAATCATGCGTTATTGTAGAACTAAAATTTCTGAAAGACCGATTCCAAGTCTTCAAGATGTACAAAATATTAAATCAGAAAATCTGATGTCTGAGATTAATGGAATGATCAAAGAAGAAGAAATGGAAAAATATATTAGTCTTATGAATGATTTTGTGAAAGAAAGTCCATATAGCGCACTAGAAATTGCAGCTGCATTTTTGAAGAAAAGTCTTAAAGATACCTCTTCGGAAGAAACAGCCGAAATGTGGGAAGATACTGGTGCCGAAAAAGGAATGGCAAGGTTGTTTATTAATGTAGGTAAGAAAAATGGAGTACGCCCGGGAGATATTTTGGGTGCTGTTGCTGGAGAATCTAATATCTCAGGAGAATTGGTAGGAGCAATTGATATGCACGATAAGTATTCTTTTGTTGAGGTACCACGGGCAGTAGCAGCAGATGTCCTTTGTGGAATGAAACGAGCAAAAATTAAAGGAAAAACAATTAGCATGGAACCTGCGAATAAGAGAGCATAATTGATTTAACCATTGTCAAGAAAAAATAGATATGATATAATATTTCAAGCCATTTATGAGATTAAATAGGAGGAAGATAACATGAAACATATTAAAACTCTGACAAATAAAACATTACAGAACACTGTAAAAAAAGGTGGATGTGGAGAATGCCAGACATCTTGTCAGTCAGCATGTAAAACATCCTGTACTGTAGGAAATCAGACTTGCGAACAGTGTAAATAGGAAAAGAAACTGGTATGAAACAGGTGAGGCGTTCCGTGCGGGCCGCCTCATTTTGTTACGTGGGAATTTCTTTCCTGCGTGAGTATAGAAAAAGAAAATAGAGGGAGAAGAAAAAACATGGTTCATCAGTATAAGAACAATGGGTATAATATGGTTTTGGATGTAGCCAGCGGTTCTGTCCATGTTGTAGATGATTTAAGTTATGAAGTAATTGCTTTATATGAAGATCATTCTCTGGAACAGATAAAAAAAGAACTTTCTGGTTATGATCCACAGGATGTGGAAGAAGCATATAATGAAGTAACAGAACTGAAAGATGCAGGCGTATTATTTACAGAAGATTGCTATGAAGATTATATTTGTGGATTTAAAGAACGTCCAACGGTTGTAAAAGCTTTATGTCTTCATATTGCACATGACTGCAACTTAGCATGTAGATATTGTTTTGCAGAAGAAGGAGAATATAAGGGCCGCAGAGCTTTAATGAGTGCAGAAGTTGGGAAAGCAGCACTTGATTTTCTTGTGAAAAGTTCTGGTGCCAGAATTAATCTTGAAGTAGACTTCTTCGGCGGAGAACCGTTAATGAATTTTGACGTTGTAAAAGAAATCGTTGCTTATGGACGTAGTCTTGAAAAGAAACATAACAAAAAATTCCGATTTACATTGACAACAAATGGAGTGCTGTTGAATGATGACATTATGGAATTCGCTAATAAAGAAATGGATAATGTCGTTTTAAGTGTTGATGGGCGAAAAGAGGTTCATGATTATATGCGTCCATTCCGAAATGGAAAAGGAAGTTATGATTTTGTTATTGATAAATTTAAAAAATTTGCGGATAGTAGAAATCAACAAAAATACTATGTAAGAGGAACGTTTACACATCATAATCTGGATTTTTCAAAAGATGTATTCCATCTGGCAGATGAAGGATTTGAGCAGATTTCTGTAGAACCAGTTGTTGCACTGGATACAGAAGATTATGCGATTACCGAGGAAGATCTTCCAAAATTAATGGAAGAATATGATTTGCTCGCAAAAGAAATGATCAAAAGGGAAAAAGAGGGAAAAGGTTTTACGTTTTTCCACTTTATGATTGATCTGACTGGAGGTCCTTGTGTCGCAAAACGACTTTCTGGATGTGGTTCTGGAACAGAATATTTAGCAGTTACCCCTTGGGGGGATTTATATCCATGTCATCAGTTTGTAGGAGAAGAACAGTTTTGCATGGGAAATGTCTTCGAAGGTGTTAAGCGGGAAGATATCGTCAAAGAATTTAAGGCAAGCTGTGTTTATACAAAAGAAGAATGTAAAAAATGTTTTGCAAGATTTTATTGTAGTGGTGGATGCAGTGCCAATTCTTATCATTTCAACGGAAACATCGATGGTACTTATGAAATCGGATGTAAATTGGAAAGAAAACGTGTGGAATGTGCATTGATGGTAAAAGCAGCGCTTGCACTGGAAGAGGAGACATCGGATGAAGAAGCAGAATAAAAAAGCCGGATATATTGTCGGTTTGATCATTTTGGTTGCTCTTTGTGTTTTTGGATTATTTATTACGACAAAAGGAATTACAAAGAATAAGATTGGACGAGCAAGTAATATTGAGCTTGGACTGGATCTTGCCGGAGGAGTCAGCATCACATATGAAGTAGATGGAAAAAATGTATCGGATAGTGATATGAAAGATACAGTCTATAAACTTCAGAAACGTGTAGAGGGATATAGTACAGAGGCAGAGGTATATCGTCAGGGAAAAGACAGAATTAATATTGAAATTCCTGGTGTTACTGATGCAAATAAGATTCTTGATGAACTTGGAAAACCAGGCAATCTTACCTTTGTTGTACCAAAAGAAAAAAAGGTAAAGAAAAACGGAAAGACAACAACACAGACAACGATGGAAACTGTGCTGACTGGACAAAATGTAAAAAAAGCGAAAGCAGAAACAAACGAAGATAACACAACTGGGAAAAAAGAATATCTGGTAGCACTTGAATTTGATGCTAAGGGAACCAAAGCATTTGCAAAAGCAACAAAGGAATATAAAAATAAATCTATTTATATAATTTATGACAATCAGATTATTAGTGCACCAACAGTTAATGAAGTGATTACAAATGGAGAATGCACAATTACTGGAATGGAAAACTATGAAGCAGCCGAAAACCTTGCTTCGTCCATTCGTATTGGATCTCTTCCTGTAAAATTAAAAGAACTTCGTGCAAGTGTTGTCTCTGCCAAACTTGGAGTGAATGCTATTCAGACAACTGTGAAAGCCGGTATTATTGGATTTGTAGTTGTATGTGCAATCATGATTGGATTTTATGCAGTGCCTGGAATTATTTCTTGTATTGCATTGGCAATTTATATGTTGCTAACTCTTCTTGCATTAAATGGATTCAATGCAACATTGACATTGCCTGGTCTTGCTGGTATTGTGCTTGGAATAGGAATGGCAGTAGATGCTAATGTTATTATTTATGCGAGAATACAGGAAGAAATTGCTTCTGGAAAGAGCGTTGCAGCTTCGATTAAATCAGGATTTTCAAAAGCAGCATCTGCCATAGTTGATGGAAATGTTACAACATTGATTGCTGTGTTTGTTTTATGGTTTAAAGGCTCTGGAACTGTTAAAGGTTTTGCACAGACCCTTGGAATGAGTGTAGCAATTTCTATGTTTACGGCGTTGGTTATTAGCCGTTTCCTTGTATATGCATGCTATCAGTTTGGTGTTCGCGATGCAAAATTTTATGGGAAACCAAGAACAGCACATAAACATGATTTTGTGAAATATGGGAAACGTTATGCAGTGATTGCTGGAATTATTATTATTGCTGGTCTTGCAGCACTTCCTATTAGCAAAAGCCGTACAGGAAGTTTGTTAAATTATGATCTAGAATTTTCTGGTGGTACTTCATCAACGATTACGTTTGGCAATAAGCAAAAGATTGATGATCAGTTAGAGAAGAAAATAACAAAGGTATATGAAAAAGTTAGCAAATCTTCTTCTGTACAAAGTCAGAAAGTAAAGGCGAATCATCAGCTTGTGATAAAGAGCGTAGAATTGAATTTAAATCAGAGAAAACAGCTGGAAAGCACACTGAAAAAAGATTATAAAGCAAAATCAGTAACAACAGATAATATTAGTTCCACAATTAGTAGCGAGATGCAAAGAGATGCAATTGTATCTGTGATTATTGCAACCATTTGCATGTTGATTTATATTGCAATCCGCTTTAAGGATGTGAAGTTTGGTTCTAGCGCGATTATTGCATTATTAAATGATGTGTTAATCGTATTTGCAGCTTATTCTATTGGAAGACTGTCAGTAGGAGGTACTTTTATTGCCTGTATGTTGACTGTTATTGGATATTCTATTAACTCTACGATCATTATATTTGATCGTATTCGTGAAAATCTGAAGAATATCGGAAAAGGTCAGATAAAAGAAGTTGTAAATACAAGTATTTCACAGACGTTAGTTCGTACAATTAATACAACATTGACAACCTTTGTTATGGTATTATTATTATTTATTCTTGGAGTTACTTCTATTAAAGAGTTTGCCCTGACATTGATGATTGGTGTTGTAGGAGGAGCATTTTCTTCTGTTTTCTTGACTGGTCCGTTATGGTATTTCATGAAGACAAAAATTGGAAAAGAAAAATAAAGATAGGGGATTAAAGAGTATTTAGAGACATTCTAAATGCTCTTTTTTCTAAAATGGGGAATTTTATGGAACAATGGTATTTATATAAGAAAAAAGCAGATTTTTATAAGATTAGTGAAAAATTTCATATCGATCCAGTAATCGCACGTTTAATACGAAATAGAAATGTTATCGGAGATAAACAGATTAAAAAATATTTATATGGAAATCTGAATGATATTGCACATCCTTTTGAGATGAAGGGCATAAAAGAGGCCGCACAGATCTTAAAAAATAAGATCCAAGAGAAAAAGACAATCCGTATTATATCAGATTACGATGTGGATGGAGTAATGTCTAATTATATTTTATGGAAAGGAATACATGATCTTGGTGGAAGGATCGATTTTACCATTCCAAATCGGATGACAGATGGATATGGGATTAATGAAAATCTTATTTCGAGAGCAATAGAGGATAAAATTGATACAATTATTACCTGTGACAATGGGATCGCAGCAAAAGAAGCAGTTTCTTTTGGAAAAGAAAATGGTTTGACGATGATTGTCACAGATCATCATGATGTGCCATTTGAGATAAAAGAAGATGGGACTAGGAAGGAAATTCTTCCGCCGGCAGATGTTGTCATTGATCCAAAACAACAGGCATGTACTTATGCTTATCCATTGCTTTGTGGAGCAGGGGTTGCATTTCAGCTCATTCGTGGACTTTATATAGAAATGGGAGCAAACGAGGAAACTCTGGAAGAACTACTTTGTTTTCTAGCCATCGCGACGGTATGTGATGTTGTAGACTTAACTGGAGAAAATAGAATTTTAGTAAAAGAAGGAATTTTAAGGATTCATGATACTAAAAATATTGGTTTGCAGGCGTTGTTAAGTGTGCATGGTATGGAAGAGAAAGAAATTCGTTCTTATGATTTTGGATTTATTATTGGACCATGTATTAATGCAAGCGGGCGTCTGGATACGGCAGAAAAAGTAATGAATTTGTTTTTGGAAAAAAATCGAGAGAAAGCATTATCGGTGGCAGAGCATTTAAAAGATTTAAATGAACAAAGAAAACGAATGACAGAAGATGGAGTTTTGAAAGCTGATATGCAGGCACAAACATATGAACAGGCAGGTCATAAAGTTTTTGTGATTTATTTAGAAGGATGTCATGAAAGTATTGCAGGAATTATCGCAGGACGTATCAGGGAGCGATTCCATCATCCAGTATTTGTGCTTACAGACAGTGAAGAAGGATTGAAAGGGTCTGGAAGATCCATTGAAGAGTATTCTATGTTTGAAGAAATGACAAAAGTGAAAGATATTTTTACAAAATTTGGAGGACATCCAATGGCAGCTGGATGTTCCCTTCCAAAGGAAAGATTGGAAGAATTTCGAAAGAGAATTAATGAAAACTGTACGCTTTCCAAAGATGATTTTGTTGATAAAGTCCATATTGATGTGGATATGCCAGTTGATTATATTACAATAGATCTAATTGATCAGCTTGCAGTTTTGGAACCATTTGGAAAAGAAAATAAAAAACCATTGTTTGCTCATCGAAAATTAAAAGTAGAAAGAGTCCGCGTGTTTGGCAAAAGTAAAAATGTCATTAAATTAGCGTTAAAGAGTAGTCAAGGAACCAGGATTGATGGTATGATTTTTGAGGAGGAAGATCGTTTCCGGGAAAAGATGGGAAATAGGAAGTATATTACCTGTACCTATTATCCGGTTATTAATGAGTATCAGGGATATAAAAGCCTCCAAATTCATATACAAAATTACTTTTTTACGGAGGAAGCATAATGGATAAGATTAAGTTAGTTGCAATGGACCTTGATAATACGCTGTTAAATGGAGAGAAGAAAATTTCTTTGCATACAAAAGAAGTATTGAAAGAGGCAATACAAAAAGGCGTTTTGATCGTTCCGGCAACTGGACGTATTTTTAAGGCAATTCCAGAGTTTATTCGTGAACTTGCAGGTGTAAGGTATGCCATTTGCTGTAATGGAGCGACAATCTATGATAAAGGAGAAGACAAAATTATTTATACAAATCATTTATCTGCGCAGACGGTTTATAAAGTTTTAGATCTTTTAGATGGTTATCATTGTAGTCAGGATATTTATCGTGATGGGAAAGGATATATGGAAAGTCAATTTTATCATCATTTGGAAGATTATAAGATTGAAGGACCAATGTATGAAATGATAAAAACAACCAGGGTGGAAGTTGAAAATTTAAGAGAAGATATCAAAGAGGAAGGCAAAGGAATTGAAAAAATGTGTGCATTCTTTGATGATCTTGAGAAAAAGAAAGAAGTTTGGCAGAAATTAAATCAAGTAAAGGAAATTGCTGTTACAAGTGCTATATGGAATAACATAGAGATAAACAGTGCAACTTGTAACAAAGGAGATGGATTATCCCATTTAGCTTCTTATTTAAATATTCCAATGAGTCAGGTTATGGCATGCGGAGATGCAAGCAATGATGAAAAAATGATTGAAGCTGCAGGTTTTGGAGTTGTGATGGAAAATGGAATAGATGTTCTAAAAGAAAAGGCGGATTTTGTTACGAAAAGTAATGAAGAAGATGGGGTAGCCTATGCTATTGAAAAGTTTGTTCTATAAATAAATAGAAAGGAAATTTATGAAAATTGTTCATATTGCAGATCTTCATCTTGGGAAGAGTATCAATGAGATTTCTATGGAAGAAGATCAAGAGTATATTTTAAAACAGATTTTAGACATCATAAAAAAAGAATCAGCAGATACGGTTGTGATTGCTGGAGATATTTACGATCGAAGCATTCCGCCGGTAAGTGCGATTTCATTGTTTGATTGGTTTCTCACAGAAGTAAAAAAAGAAAAATGTTCAATTTTTTGTGTTGGAGGGAATCATGATTCTGGACAAAGGTTAGATTTTGGAAAAACAATTTTTGATAAACAAAATATTTTTATAGAAGGAAAATTTTCTGGGAACATTCGTGTGATTGAAATGGAGGATGCATATGGAAAAATTTGTTTTCATATGCTTCCTTTTTTTAAACCGTTACAAGTAAGAGCATATAATCCAAAGTTAAAGATTGGAGATGCTTCGGATGCAATGAAAGAAGTATTAAGACAGCATGAGGTAAACCAGAATGTCCGCAATATTTTGATCACCCATCAGTTTGTAACAGGAACTGATTCAATGGAATGTTCTGATTCAGAAATGGAAATTTGTGTTGGAGGGGCTGATCAGATTTCTTATCGTTTGTTTGATGCGTTTGATTATGTGGCACTTGGACATTTACATGGACCACAAAAAGCAGGGAGGGAAAGTATCCGTTATAGTGGTTCGCCGCTAAAATATTCATTTTCGGAAGAATATCATAAAAAATCAGTAACTGTGATAGAGTTTTTTCAAAAAGGGAAGATGGAGATTCATACCGTTTTGTTAAAGCCATTGCATGAAATGCGTACCATTAGAGGAGAGATGAAAGAACTTTTGAAACCAGAGGTTGTAGCGCTTGCAGATCCTAAAGATTATATAAGAGCTAAATTAACAGATCAGGAAGAATTACTGGATCCTGCAGCAAAATTAAGAGATGTTTATCCAAATCTTATGGAATTGATGATTGAGAAAAATGAAAAAATTTTGAAAGAAGATAAGATGTTGTCTTTTAAGCAAAAATCACCGGAAGATTTGATGAAATCTTTTCTGGAGCTTTTGACAGGGGAAAAGGAAGAAAAAAGGATAAATTATCTGAAAGAGCTGTTTTTAGAAGGGAGGAAAAACCTTTGAAACCATTATATCTTGAAATATCAGGCTGGGGACCTTATCCGGGAAAGAATCAGATTGATTTTTCAAAAATGGAAAAAGGAGAATTATTTTTGATTACAGGACCAACTGGTGCAGGAAAAACAACGATTTTCGATGGAATCACATATGCTTTATATGGAGAAGTTAGCGGGAAAATGAGGACAAAAGATCGTTTGCGAAGTGATTTTGCACCAGAAACAGTGGATACTTATGTGAATCTTGTCTTTTTGCACGCTGGAAAACAATATAGGGTTGAGCGTCATCCAAAATATATTCGAAGAAAAAAAAGAGGAGAAGGTTTTACAACAAAAAAAGAAGATGCTTGTCTTTTTTTAAGCGATAAAAATGTGATTTGTGGGATTTCACAGGTAAACGAAAAGATTCAGGAAATTCTTGGAATTAATTATAAGCAATTTAAGCAGTTATCTATGCTGGCACAAGGAGAATTTTTAGATCTTTTAATGACAAAATCTGGAGAACGTACAGAAATTTTTCGCTCTGTCTTCCATACACAAATTTATCAAAACGTACAGGAACTTGCTGGACAGAAAGCAAGAGGTATTAAGGATGAGGTACGGGCTATTGAGCTTCAGATGGAAGAGGCTTTACGTATGGCAGAATCTCCAGAAATCCTTGAGATTTTTGAAAGAAAAAATTTTCAGGAAGTTTATCAGCTATTAAAAGAAAAAAAGGTCTTTTTTAAAAAAGAAAAAGAAAATCTGGAAGAAAAAAAATTAGGAACTGAAGAGAAATATAATAGCATCTGCCGATTTTGTGAAGATATTGTTCGAGAAGAAAAGGAAATAGAAAAATTAAAAAATGACATTGATTGTTTGGATAAGCAAGAAAAATCTCTGAAAGAAAAAATTTACAAAAAAGAAAAAGAGTATAAAGAAACAATGTTATTACAGGAAGAGGTAAAAAAATGGAATAAAAGAGTTCTTTTTCTGGAAGATGCAATGAAAAAGGCAGAAGAGGGAAAGAAAATTCAACAAGAGAAAGAAGCTCTAAAGATTTCTATAAAGAATCAGGAAGATAAGGTAGGGGCAGCTCTTTTTTGGGAGTGGAAAGAGGCTGAGGAAGATTTTAAAAGGACAGAGCGAGAAAAAGAAAAAATTGAAAAAGAAATTGAAGAAGAAAGTCTTCATTATAAAAAGCTTGATAATAGAAGATTGTTGGAAAGAAGAAAACAAGATTGTATACAATCAATGGTTTATGCAGCAAATGTAGGAATGCTTGCCGCTGGTTTAAAAGAAGGAGTTCCGTGTCCGGTTTGCGGGTCTATAGATCATCCAAAGATTGCTCCGATCGTAGAAGATGTTCCAGACCAGAATGTATGGAAGATTCAAGTAGAAAAAACGAAAAGAATAGAAGAACAATTTCAAAAAAGTTATGAGAAGATGATAAAATTGCAGCACCAAAAAGAATCTATAGAGCAGTTATTGAGACAGAAGGAAAAACAGATACCGCAAAAGCCAGAGAAAATTTTTCGAAGGGAAGACCAATTACTATTTGATAAGAAAAAAGAAAAAGAAAAATTAAAGCAAATGCAGCAGGCATATATTATGCTTTGTGGACGATTTGAGGGGCTTTCAAAGGAGGTGAAAGATGTACTAAAAGAAGAAAATAAAATACAGAAAGAATATGAGGAAAAAACAACAAAGATTGATCAGTATGAAGAACGGATGAAAAAAGTAGGGGAAGAATTCCATCAGATTCAGATGGAATATTCGAAAATAATGGCTTTAGAGAACTTAGAGAGAAAAAAATTGGAACAAAAAGAAGAAGTTTTCCCGTCTATTCAAGAAAGAAAAGAAAAACTGGAAGAGTGTAGGAGATTGGAAGAAATCATACATGTGCTAGATCAGAAAATGAAGGAGCAAATGATTGGCCTTTCCAGAGTTGAAAAAGCATGTGGATCTTTTCAAAAGAAACTGAAGCAAAAAGAAAAATTGGAACAAAAATATGGAATTATTGGAGATGTCGATCGTTTATTAAATGGAAATAATCGATTAAGGATGAATCTTGAACAGTATGCGATGATTTCTTATTTTCAAGATGTTTTAAAAGCAGCCAATATCAGGCTTTTGAAAATGAGTGCAGGAAGATATGAAATGTATCGTCAGGAAACGGTTAGCGACGGAAGGAAAAAAGACCATTTAGAGATTGAAATTTTTGATGCTTATACTGGGAAAAAACGTCCTGTAAAAACTTTATCCGGTGGAGAATCGTTTAAAGCGGCACTTTGTCTGGCGCTTGGACTTTCAGATGTGATTCAAAGTTATGCTGGTGGAATTCAGATCGATATTTTATTTGTAGATGAAGGGTTTGGTGCATTGGATGAGGAAAGTCTTCATCAGGCTGTTGTAACACTAATGGAACTTGCTGGAGAACACAGAATGATTGGGATTATTTCCCATGTAGTGGAATTAAAAGAGCAGATTGATAAAAAGATTGAGGTGAGGAAAAACAAAGAAGGTAGTTATATATATAGGTCTTGACAGAACAAAATAAGGTGTTATTATTTAGTATGATAAAAAAACAGGGGGAGCATATGAGAAGACATATAAAAGCAGGAGCAACTTTGCTGGTATGTGCAATGTTGACCTTGGGTCCGGCGACAGGAGTTCATGCAGAAGAAAATGTAAAATCTTCTTCTACGACGGCAGTTCAGCAGCAGGAGGCTGCCTCATCTACACAGAAGCAGGAATCTACAGAGTCAACGACAGAACATTCCACACAGACTCACACAAAAGAAAATACAACAACAGAAAAACATCATCAAAGTTCTGCAACAGAACATAAACATACAACAACAGAACATAAAAAAAATTCATCTACGCATAAAAAAAAGAATACAGATGCACAAAAGAAAAAGGAATTAGAAAAGAAAAAAGCAGCTGAGAAGAAAAAGAAGGAAGCAGAAAAGAAGAAAAAAGCGGCAGAAAAGAAAAAGAAAGAAGCTAAAAAGAAAAAAGCAGCAGAAAATAAAAATAAAGCGGCAGAAAAGAAAAAAAAGGAAGCGGAAAAGAAGAAAAAAGCAGCCGAGAAAAAGGAAAAAGAATCGAAAGCGATCATTCCAAAGGTTTACAATGATACGAGGCTTCAGATGAAGGATAAAAAAGAGACATTAAATGGATTTGTCTATTTTAATCAGGCAGATGAAGCATGGAATGAAAATGGATATCATATTCATAGCAGTGGATGTGGTCCGACTGCTATGGCTGTGTGCATTTCCTCTTTGACAGGAAAATGGGTAACACCATTGGATACAACAATCTGGGCATATGATCATGGATATTATAGCATTTCTGGAGCAGTTCATGATATGGTACCAGCCCTTGCAAAGCAATATAAATTGAAATGTAATGGATTACAGACAGATATTGCTTCCATTCGAAAGGCATTACAGGCAGGACATCCAGTTGTTGCATTGATGGGACCTGGATATTTTACGAGCAAAGGACATTTTATTGTTCTTGTTGGAATTGACAAGGATGATCAGGTGACTGTGGCAGATGTTGGAAGCAGAGGAAGAAGTGCTTATAAATATCCGTTAAAAGATGTTGTAAGTCAGTCAAAATCAGCATCAGCAGGAGGCCCTTTCTGGGAAATTTATAATCCAAAACAGGAAGATCAGAAAGTAAAAGATGCGACGAAGAAACAGATCGAAGATGCAAAAGTATTAACGGTAAAGAAACACAGCAAAGAATATTGGGACATGTATTACGATATTAAAGCGGTACTTCAGAAAAATTATCAGTTGATAGTTCCTCTTAAGGAAGGAAAACTAACACCAGAAGAACAGATGGTTACACTTGTAAATTTAAAGATTAATGATGAAGTAACGATCGTGGATAGTCATAATCAGATGAAGACAGATATCACTTTGGGAGAGATTGTAGAGCAAATTAATAAAAAAGCAGTGAATGGATCTTTTCAAAAAACAGTAACAATTGACCCAAATCATATTAGTTTTACCAATTAATTTTCAATGGCAGAAGTACAAAAAACCACGTATTTCTGCCATTTTTGGCGATTTACAAAAAATAATTAAAAAAAATTGAAAAAAGTGTTGACATTTAGAGTAGAATGAAGTATACTAATATCTGTCGTCAGGCAAGAGCAATAACGACAACAACGAATCAAGCGGGATCATAGC
>SKEG01000455.1_pt1 | contig 44261 bp, 37 predicted proteins | sample 4826631 | NCBI WGS metagenome assembly SKEG01 (sample SAMN11008815, study PRJNA524170) | human gut metagenome | biome: Human fecal sample; material: Feces; isolation source: fecal sample from pouch patient p26, p34, p50 | host: Homo sapiens | place: Israel: Tel-Aviv | collected 2016-11-02
GAAGTAAACCCCCTTGAAGACGACGAGGTAGATAGGGCAGAGGTGGAAGTGTGGTAACACATGGAGCTGACTGTTACTAATCGGGTGAGGGCTTGACCAAGAAACGCAGGTTAAGAATTGATTCAAAGAGTTTGATTAACGATCAACAAGCATGTATGTAGTTTTGAGAGTACAATGTAAAAGAATTTGTGGCCAACAGCCACTTTTTCTTGTATATAGGGGATTGGTCAAATGGTATGATAGGGGTCTCCAAAACCTTTGGTGGGAGTTCGATTCTCTCATCCCCTGCTATTAGTAACGCTGAAAAGTCTTGTAGATCAGGACTTTTCAGCGTTTTTTAATTTCCTATATTATTGTTTATGAGATGCTTTGAAAAAGGTATCTTTTTTTATTAATTTGTCGTCTGCCAGGAGACCAATTAGGTAATATATAGAAATAAAATATAAATACACAGAAATAGTAAAACAGGATTGCATAGAGTTTCATTCTTTTAAATGATAAAATATAGGCATAATCATAAAAATATAGGAGATATATGATGAGTTTGGAAAATGCCTTTATAGAACAGCTGGCTCAATATATAGAAATAAATTATAAGGAATATTTACCAGTAACAGATGAAAATATACTTTACGAAAAATATGCACCCTTCGTAGATATTCCTGAACGAAAAGAACTGACCAGAGATCAGTCCATGGATCTGCAGCATCTTTTGGACGAAGCGGGAGATTCTTTTCATGAAAAGCTTTTTGAATTGATAGATAAGAGTGGGATGTCAGATGTTGAAGTATATAAAAGAGCATGTATTGACAGAAGATTATTTTCGAAGATTAGAAGTAATCCAGCTTATCATCCCGGAAAGAGTACAGTGTTGGCACTTGTATTTGCATTAAAGTTGGATATAAAAGCAGCAAGAGATCTTTTAGCCAGGGCGGAATATGCACTTTCGCCATCTAACAAAGGTGATCTGATCATAAAATATTTTATTGAGCATCAGGTGTACGATCTTATGGCATTAAATTTCACCTTAGAAGAATATGGGCAGCCAATACTTGGAGAATAACTGGTAAGATCCGGAAAGGAGATAATTAATATGTCATCACTTACAAAACAGGAAAGAACAGCAAAAATTGGAGAAATCGTGGAAAAAGTCACACAGATGACAGATGAACAGCTGGGAAATGTTCATGAATATACATCGGATGAATTCGAAGAACCAAACCATGAAGCGGAGGCATTAAATGCAGTGATCCGATTGAGTCGAAAATATGGAAAAAATAAAGATAAGGTCAGATAACAGATGGGAAAGTTTTACTCATTATTAACTTCAGTTGGAATATATGAACAAAATTTGAGCCTTCCATCCTATGAGATGGATCTTAAATTAATGGAAAATGCATTAATAGAAGGTCTAAGGCTTTCGAAGGATACAATAAGAACTCTAGGGAGTTCTGGAATTGTAAAGATGAGAAGTTTTGTGCGTGCATTGATGGAATTTTCCAGTATGATCGAGGAAGAGGATGGATTTATTTTGTATTTTTCCGGTCATGGTTGCAATGGAGATCTGTGCTTTTCAGATGGAATGATCAATATTCAGAGCATCATTGATTTTGTAGAAAAGTTAAAATCAAAAAATAAAATTATTATTTTGGATTGCTGTTATTCTGGTAAATTTTATGTTTCCGGAGCCAAACAAATGAAATTGGAGGAAGCGATCACTACTTTTGCAGGAAACGGAACGGTTGTTCTTGCTTCTTCATCATCTAATGAGAGTTCATGGCTCGGACCCGGGAAGAACCACAGTTTGTATACAGGAATGTTAACAACAGCAATGACTGTTAATCGAAGAATCCGTAAAGGAAAAATTTCTATTTTTGATATCCATGAGGAAGTATTAGCTATTGCAAAAGCATGGAATAAAAACAACCCTAATAAGATGCAGCATCCAATATATCGAGGGAGAATCGGTGGTACCATATACTTTGAGGTGGAGAAATATACTCCGTATGAGACTTTACAAGTGTATCTGAAAGCAGAAAATTATACAATAAGAAATGTAGAGCCATTATCTTCAAGGAAAGAAAAACGTTTGGCAGTATTTGTAATGATATCGGAGAAATATTGTGCAGAAAAGCAATTAGCATTAATAACGAAAGAGATTGTATCCTATGTCCGAAATTTAAATGTATTTTCTACGGCAGCTTCAGAAACAAAATTTAAAAATATGTCAGCCAGGGCTGTATGGTGTTATTTTGGACATGATGAGAGTGATATGGTCAATCATAGATATTTTGCCAGAAGTATATGGGCTTGCGATAGAAGTGGGAAAAAGAAATATTATTCAGAACAGAAAAATTCTTCAATAATAAGAGGTATATGGGTAACTACAGATTCTTTTTATGAATCCGTGTGCAGACTTCAGCAATCGGAACTTACCAGAGAGGAGTTCGAGTCCGAAATTCAGAAAACGTTATGCCAGACTACATCTTTGGCAGAACGATATATTGCAGATATCAGAGAAATTGATAATCAGACAAAAACAATTTCAGAAATTCGTGAAACGTACAGAGAATGGATCCGACAGGTATATGAGGAATATTTTAAAATGACGGAAATTCCCACAGTACCAGATGATCTGCATGATCGTTTCAACATAGTGGAAGATCTGGCGGGCTGTGTATTGGATATGGCACTTTTGCTGAATAAAGATGAAGAATATACAGATGGAAACCAGTGGCTGATAAAGAATAACATTCGAAAGTATTATGAAGGACTGGAAAAGCTGAAAATAATTGACGAAAAAGGTAGATAAAGTCTGAATTAACGCCAAATATGTCAAATATGCAAATTAGACAATAATTAATTGCTTTTTATGTATAAAAATCGTATAATCGGATTAAGAAAATTGTTGAATTTTGATAAAAACCACACATAGTTTAATACAGCAAAGCAAGAAGTTTACATAACATAAAATCGACAGAACTGAGGTGAAATTTTGTAGTAAATATAATATCGGTGTGATGAAAACATTACTTTCTTTACAAAAATGAGAGAGTAATGTTTTTTTATTAAGAATTCAAGGGAAGAGATTTACTGGGAGGATAAGAATGAAGACAATTAGAAGAAAAACAGGTATAGGACTGGAAGCATTGTTTTTGGGATTTGTATATACGATCATGCTGGTGGTTTGTGTGTATTTGAATCCCAATGATGGGAAATATGAAAATCTAATCATTAATGGGGTTATGTTTGGAATCGTTTTTGTGATTTTTTTGCTGGCCGAATACTTTGGATTTAGAACTACTAATAAATTAAGAGAAGATTTAGATAGTGCAATTGAGGAGATCAATAGAGATTTTGAAAAAGAAAATAAATTTCTTTGGGATTTTTATAATAAAAAAAGCGAACCACTTTTTAAAGAAAAAATATTAACTAATTTGTATGAAACTTATAAAAATGAAATGCAGTACCTTAAAGCACAGGATCCATATGGAACAAAAGCAGAAATTGAAGATTATATTAACAGGGATTTGATTGATGATGTTGCAAAAAAGAACTTGTTAAATCTTATACCAGGAGCTATGACAGGTATGGGGATTTTGGGTACTTTTATTGGTTTGTCTATTGGATTGCAGAATTTTAACACAGGTACTTCCGAAGAAATTGCAAGAAGTATTGCACCACTGATGGATGGTATTAAAGTAGCGTTTCACACGTCTATTTTTGGAATGGTTTTTTCTTTGACCTTTAATTTGTTATATAAAAGAAATTTTGAGTTGGCATATCAGAAAGTAGAAAAATTTATTTCTGTTTATCATAAATGTGTATCACCAGATTCAGAGAATGATAATATGAGTAAGATCATCTCAGGTCAACAGGAACAGATCAGGATTATTGCTGACCCGATTGTTTCAGAATTAAAAATGTTAAATGAAAATATGACATTAATACATTCTGCTCAGCAACAACAATATCAGCAAACATTAAAGATACCTGGTGTTATGGAAGAAAAATTGTCAGAGCAGATTATTCCGCAGTTTACTGCAATGAATAATAATTTTGAAGAATTTGCAAAAACAATAGGAGATACGCAGCTGAAAGGAATGGAGGGATTAATAGACAGATTTACCACACAGACAAGTGAAATGATGCTGGACAGCTTTAGAAAGTTAAAAAATATGATTGATCAAACATGTGATCTGCAGAAAAAGAATGGTGAATACATGCAAAATGTTTTGTCAAAAGTTCATGGGATGACAATGAATATTCAGGAAATTAATGATCTGTCCCAGAAAACAGTTGTAGATATGTCTGGTTATGTAGAGAAAGTAGAAAATCTGCAAAGCGTCATTACAGAAAATGTTAAGAGCTTTGGTAAACAAATGGAACAAAATGTTGTATTTGAAAATGAAATGATATCTTATGTTGATTCAATGAAAGAATATCAGAAACAGTGTACAGAGTCAACAGAAGAGATTAGAGAACAGCTTCAGCGGCAGGTTGATAGTTTTGAGGAAACTGAGAAAAAAATCATGCAGGATGTTGATAAAAATATGCAGACACTGATGGATACAGCAAAAGGATACAATGAGGACTTAGCAGAATCTTCACGTCAGCAGATTGAGAGTATGGCTGCTTATTCAAATTCAAAAACTGAAGACATAGCCAGAGTAGTGTCAGGTTTGGAAGCAGCAGTGAAAGAATATCAGAAACAGTGTACAGAGTCAACAGAAGAGATTAGAGAACAGCTTCAGCGGCAGGTTAATAGTTTTGAGAAAACTGAGAAAAAGATTATGCAGGATGTTGACAGTAGCATGCAGACACTGATGAAAACAGCAGATGGATATAATAAGACATTAGCAGAAGCCTCACGCCAGCAGATAGAAAGCATAACTGATTATTCAAATTCTAAATCGGAAGATATGATGAATGCGGCATTGAAAATGGAAAATTTATCGAAAGACTTCAATGAGCAGTTAAAAAATAATTTAAATGAGGCAAATACTTTAATTCATGACAATTTCAAAGGTTTATCAGATACATTAAATAATGAGTTTGAGAAAGCAACCCAAAATATGACTCAGGAATTTGAGGGTGTATCACAGAAGAATAATAAAGAATTAGAAGAAGTATTGAAAAATTCAGTTACAAACCTTGATAACTCACTGTCGAAAAATATTTCGGAGATGACAAATCAAATTAGCGGTTCGACGAAGCAGATGAAAAATTCAGCAACGGAACTTGTTGATATCATGCAGAAATTTGATAAACAAATGGAGATACAGGTGACAAAAATGCTGGAGACATTTACGACAGGATTCTCTAAGGATGTTTCCGTTATGCTGGAAAAATTAAGTAGTAGTATAGAAACATTGGGTACCTCAGCCACTAACCTTGGTAAAATATCAAAAGACTATGATAAACAATTAGAGAAGAGCTTAACGAACACATTTAAGCTATTTGATGAAGAGTTAAGAGGTATATGTGCTCATTTGAGTGGTACTATTGCAGAGGTAGAAGTTACTACTGGACGAGTTCCTAAAGTTATCGCGGGTGCTTATGAGGCGATGGCAAAGGGATTAAATGACATTGAAATGCAGATGAAGAGCTTAAAAGATCAGATTATAATTACAGAAAATCAAATTCATAAAAACGAAAATAATTAATTTAGAAAGCAGATGAGAAGAATTTATGGCACGAAGAAAACGAAAGTCAAATGAAGAAGAAACCTCGTATTGGTTATCTTATTCTGATATGATGGCAGCTCTTTTACTGGTTTTTGTATTGATCATTTCTTTTACAATGCTCCAGTCCAAAAGACAGTATGAGCAAAAAGAACGGGAATTGTTATCCCAACAAAATGTAATTGGAGAACAGAAAAAAGAAATGGAGTCTCAGAAAGGGATAATGGATAAACAGAAAGCTCAGCTAAATGAGCAGAAGAAGGAAATGGAATCTCAGGAGGCTGTAGTAAATCAACAAAAAGAACAGATGGCGTCACAACAGGCTCAGCTGGATAAGATCATAGGTGTTAAAAGTGATCTGATTTCTGCATTAAGAGATGAATTTGACGGTTCAGATCTGAGCGTTTCTGTAGATTCTCAGACGGGAGCAATTACTTTTGATGCCAGTGTATTATTTGACAAGGGAAAGTATGAAATTAAAGAAGAGGGAAAAAAATTTCTGGATCAATTTCTTCCTAGATACTTTAGTGTATTGTTAAAAAATGATTTTCACCAATATGTTTCTGAGATAATTATTGAAGGACATACAGATACAACTGCGGATTATCTTTATAATCTGGAATTGTCTCAACAACGAGCATTATCCGTTGCAAAATATTGCCTGGATGAAAAGTCAAGTTCTATATCTAAAGATCAGATTGAACAGCTCCAGAAGATTATGACTGCAAATGGAAGGTCCTTCAGCAATCCGGTATACAATACTAATGGATCAATAGATATGGATGCATCCAGAAGAGTTGAGTTTAAATTCAGGCTGAAGGATGAAGAGATGGTGGAGGAGATGGTCAAGATTTTAAATAAAAACGACCGAGCAAATTGAGGTGATAATCAGTGGAATTTTCTTTTAAACCAAAACAATTAATGACTGCGCAAAAAGAAATTGCGGTATTGCATAAAAGTAAAAAAGAATTATTAGAATCAATAAAAGTAGAGGATGACGAAGAATTTAAAAAATTAATCAATGATTTAGTTAAGATGGATAGATTTTCACTTGCTGTAAGGATTGGAGCATTGTCAGAGGAAAAAATATGGAGAATAACAGGCTATTTACCATATAATTTCTATAATGTAGATATGTCAAATTTATTTAGCATTTTTATAAAAATGGCCGATGAAAATCTATGTGACATTTTGTATAAACAATGGCAGAACTCCTATAACAACATAAAGTGTAATGAGTTCATCTGTCTGCTTTTAAAAAATAATGAGGTTTTTAGAAAGTATATAAGTGGTACACATTTGAATATAGAAGCTATCGCAGGCATTTTCAATGATTCGCTTGAGGATCCTGGAATTATTGTTAACAGATTTGGTTCGGAAGTTATGAATTATCCATTTACAGAAAAAAAAACAATGGCTGAAAAATTTAATTTTTTTGGGATAAATGAAAACAGTAAATTGTATAAAGATTGTAAAGAATTGTTCTACACTTATTGTGGAAAAGAGGATTACCTGAATGCAGATAAAAGCGAAATTTTAAATGTTATAAAAATATATCAGAAACGGGACAGATCTTTATTAAATGCGTTTATAACAAATTTTATCAGTAAATTGGATTTGATAGAATTAGGAGAATTTCAAGATCTTGCAAGATATTTCGAAGCTATTTTAGGAGATATTCAACATCCGCAAGGTAGTTATAAAACATTTTTTTCAGGTATATCTTCCGAAATAAAAGAGAAATATATGGACTGGATTAATAGATGTCGAATTATTCAGTACTTTGGAAATGATGAGCGTAGTACTTTCTGGAAACAATATAGATTTATGAATGTGCAAAGATATAATAAAAGTAATGCGGTAGTTATGGAGTTTGAAGAATATGTGGCAGTAGAATTCCTTGGAAAAGCCATGGGTCCCATTTATTTCTATCCAAAAAAATATTTTTTGGAAAATCTTAGGATTCAATTTTTAATACTGGAAAATGCTCCTATGAGGAAATACTTATTGCATAAAACTCAATATCGAGATAAAGATCGAATAATACATATAGGCTACTGGCAGGGTTATGTAGAAGACTACATAATCGAATATAATATTACCCAAAGAGTATTCTAATAAAAAAACACAAAGGAAACATATATGAACCCAAAATATTCAATTCTCCTCTGCAACCAATCATACAGCAGATACAAAGATAAAATTTCAGAATGGCTTCACTCTGGAATAAAGGTATTCTGGTTTGGAAGGTTGGAGGAATGTAATCTGCTGAAAGAGGCACATACGGCATTTGCGAAAAGACTTTTTCTTCAGACATATGAGGTTAAAGCTAGGGATGCAGGTATCATAATAGATGGAAAAGATGAAAAGAAACTGATTTCTGTTTTGGAGAAAGCCTGCCCGATGTTTAATGCGGCGCAGTATCTGGTAGAGCATTGTAATGCAGATGAGCATATTGTTGTTCAGGCCTCGGCAGGAACCGGTAAAACAACGGTTATGATCGATCGTATCATGTTTCTGATGCATACAGTTCCGGAACTGGAAATGTCGGACATCTATATGATCACTTTTACAAATGATGCTGCTAATCAGATGAATATGAGACTTCAGGATATGCTTATGGACAGATTTCGTCTGACCGGAAATATCCGTTATTTTCGTTGGGTAGAGCAGCAGTCCCAGATGAACATCAGTACGATCCACAGTTTTGCTTATTCTATGCTGAAAGAATACGGGATTGGGCAGAGCTTTACAAGAAATCTTTCCATAAAAAATTTTAAATATGAACGGAAAGAACTTATAAAGGATATGATGAACCAGAAAACAAACGATATTCGTTCGATCAGAGATCAGGTAGGCGTTCCTTTATATAAAGCCAATTCATTGGTGAATACATTCTGGGGCGAATTTGCAAAACTGGGAATCTCACACCGTGACATGGACAAGATGAACTGGGGACATCCGGCAGACAAAAAATCAGAAGCGTTTCAGAAACTGATCTCGGAAGCGGTCAGTGAGCTGGATGATGATTATTTTGAAATCAAAAGGAATAGTGATGCCATTGCACTGAACGATATTATGAGAGATCTGCAGGAAGTGTTAATGGATGAAAATACACCGGAGCCGGATCTTTCCATGAAATATCTGTTTATAGATGAATTTCAGGATTCGGACCTGTCACAGATCAAAGTGGCAACGATCCTTGTAAAATTACTTGGTGCCAGATTGTTTGTAGTGGGAGATGTAAAGCAAAGTATTTATCGTTTTCGTGGAGCTAATGACCAGGCGTTTCTTGTTCTGGAAAAGAATCTGAGAGAAGCCAGGGAGAAATCCGCCATACAATTTATTTTGAAAAATAACTATCGTACAGCTGCAAATATTATGAAACGGATGGATAAATATTTTGAGCGATGGGGAAAGGATAAATTACTGCAATATGATGGGCCGGTCATTCCTTTTAACACAACAGCCGGAACAATGAAAATGATCCCATCCTACATGAATCAGGAAGAGGAAGATGAGCTAATTGCAGATACGGCAAGAGAACAGCTGGAAGCATTGATAAAAAGGGTAGAAAGTTCCGGAAAGAAAGCAACCGAAAAAGATCGAGTAGTTATGCTGACGAGAACGAATAATGAGCTTCAGAAGCTGGCGATACTGCTGAAAAGAAATAAGCTTTCAGTAAGGGTGACACAGGAAGGAAGCTTTTTTATCAGTGAAGCAGTAAGGGATTTTTTTGCAATGATCTGTTCCTATATGTTTGCGGATGAGCCGAAATATATCTTTAATTTTTTACTGACACCATATGCAGGAGAGATTGAGCCAATGGATATCAACCTGATGGAGCAACTGGGAGGAAATACAGATAAACTGGCAGAGGTACTTGGATATGCATTGCGACAGACCAGCTGGGAACAATATTATAAGGAATTTCGACTGAGACCTGTAATGTCAGTTATAAAGAATATTCTGGACTATGAACCGGTTGTTGATAATTTTATTTTAAATTTCAAAATGCGAAAGCGTGCACAAGGCTGGAAAGAAGACCAATGTAATGCTGCAGCAAGAACGGAGGCTGTGCGATATCAGGCAGATCTGGAAAAACTTCAGGAGATATTACAGAATAATCTTGGTGGCGACAAGGTAAGCTTGTATGATGTCTATCATTATCTTCAGCTGCAGATTGCAACAAACCGGTCAGAATCTGAACCAGACGTGGAGATCAAAGATGATTATCGGACAATATTATGTATGACCGTTCATAAATCCAAAGGTCTTGAATTTGACACCGTCATCATTCCATATACACATCGTAAATTTCCGGATCGATATAATACAGAGCTTCTTATAGATCCACATACCAGGCAGGTAGGGTGGAATTTTCTCACAGATAAGAAAAATCCTGATATGCGAAATGATCTGTATGCAGCACTGAAAGAAGAAGAGATAGAAAAAACGAAAGAAGAGGAAACGAGAATCCTTTATGTGGCTATGACAAGAGCGATCAATAATCTGATCTGTATCGTGCATCCGCCGAAAGATCCTGAGAGGTGGTCTTATCTCATTGAGGAGGTTGGTGTAGATGAAAAATAGAGAAGTATATACATATATTGATCTGCATAATCTGGGAAGTGCGCCCTTCTGGAACGAGATCAGAAACTTTCCTCAGATCACAGTAACGGCAGACTTGCGTAAATGTATAAAAGGTGTGGAGCAGTATGATAAGACAAAAGGGCTTTTTGCAGATGATCCTCAGGTACAGGCGGCAGAGATCCGTAAATTAACTGATCTTGCGGTTCCGCACTGGACAGATGATGAAACGAAATTTCATGAAATGGTTGTGCTGACACAGTTTTTCAGAGGTCAGATCCACAAAAAAGGAGATGATCCGGATATCCGCCACTGGCTGGTAGGATGCCGGCGCAATCTTAATATGATACTTTCTGCGATCATCCTTCTGGAAGAAGCAGGAATCGCACCGGAAGATCTCAGGGCAGATGGCAACAGAAATATAGAGCTTTTGCTGGATGCATGGAGATATCTGCGGAGAAATGATCCAGCCATTGATAATTTTCATGACCGTATGAATCAGCTGGAAAACAGAAATGCCTGGAATCCGATCATGAATAAACTGTTTGGACGGAGTAATATCCAGGGCTTTGTATTTCATGGATTTTATTACCTCACTCCTTTGCAGGAGCGGCTTATAGAAGCGATGGAAAAAAGCGGATACACGGTTAAATTTCTTTTTGCATATGATGAACGTTATCCCTATGCAAATGAGATATGGAGGAAAACTTATTCCGGAGAATATGGTTATCCGGATCAGGCAGAATGGAAAAAACAAAAAGCTGCTGTACCGGAAGCATATGGAGAAATCTTTGAAGGAAGGAAAACAGCGATATCAAACAAGGTATCTATCCGGGAATATGCATCTGTTATGGAGTTTGTTCATGAAATAAAGCATGTAAAAGAAAACGGATATTTTGTATATTCTTCCAATGCAAACACCGTAAATAAAATTCTGAAGGATTTCTATCCGGAGGAATATGGTGAAAGAAAGCTCCTTGCCTATCCGATCGGACAGTTTGTAAGTAATCTGAATAAAATGTGGGATGAAGACCGGCAGGAGATCATCCTGGATGAAGAGCTGCTGATCGAATGCTTTGCATCAGGCTGGCTGGCTGTCGACGGTAAAGCAGGAAAAGAGTATATGCAGGATCTGATGAACATCCTTCCATTTTTTAAGGACTGTGAAACGGTTGATGAATGGGAGAAAAGAATCCATTTATATGAAGAAATAAGGGACAAAGTGATCGGTTCGTTCGAAAAGGAATGGGATATTGATGATAATACAGCCCGGTGGCAGGAGATCATGGGAAATCCATTTCTGAATTTCAGTGTTTTTGCGCTGAAGGATGAGAGTGCTTCTGTAGTCCTGTGTCTGATAAAGCGACTGCTTTATATGGCGAAGAAATTATTTTCAGACAGTGAAAAAGTCTATATAAAAGAACATATACGCAAGCTGGATCAGATATTAAAGCAGCATGAAATGTCGAATGAACTTTATGAGGAAGAGATAGAGATCGTAAAAGAGCTGTTTGGAAAGCTTGGCGATTCTTCTACTTTTACAGAAACCTGTTATCCAGGAGATATATCCAGTGCCTTAAATTTATACATGAGTGGACGGATGCAGGACGGGGAGATCCAGACAGACCGGATCGGAATGGTGGCACCGATCTATCATGTGGATGCGGCATCTGTGGAACATCAGGGAAAAGTACATATCTGCCTTTGTGATGTAAGCAATATGCCTGGTGGAAAAAAACAGTATATATGGCCGCTTACAGAAAGACTGATCAGAGACTGTTATAAAAGGACCAGGAATCCTTTGATCAGAAACATGCAGCATGTAATGGAGAGTACCTATATCTGCAACCGGTATTTTATGTATGCAGCGCTGAAAAATGCAGATGTTCAGATCTCCTGGATCAGCAATATGGATGATAAGATACTGGCTCCGTCGCCGTACATAAAACTGCTTACAGAAGCAGCGAGAATCCGGATCATGCCGGCAAAAAGGAGCAGGATCACGTATCAGCAGGTAGAAAAAAGCCTTTATGGGAAAAGAAAAACTTTGCCATATGACAAAATGAAAATGCCGCAGGATACAGCTAAAGAGGCAAAAATGGACTATGCGATCTGTCCGATGAAATATGTGTTTGGCTATGTGGTAGACAAATATCCTTCTTTTCAGAATGAATTTCATCAAAATTATGCGATCAATGGTCTGATCGCAGCAATCTACAGCCTTATGAAGGGCAGAGGACTGGGAGTTGATGAAATCTACAGGCAGGTAATCGAGCTTTTTCCGGCAATGCGAAAGGTAGAAAAAAGACAGGTCTACGATTATTTAAGATCTGTGGACAGTTTTAAGGATATCGATTTTTCGAAGCTTTCGGAAGCTGGCGAGATGAGTTTCACAGAGGAAAGATTGAAAGTTCATTTTCCTAATAAGGATGTGCGAGAGCAGGCGTTCGATAAATATGGGAAACTGCTGACTCCGGATGGAAAGAATGATGTGGATTTTTACACTACGGCAGCAGATACGGAAACAGATCCATACAAGAAAACACGGGTAGATGTATGTCTGTTTTGCCAGCATCAGGATTTTTGCAGATGCGCTGTTTTTTATGCAGATCAGGAGGCACTTTATGATTAAAGAGGAATTCTGGGAAAAAGTAGCAGATGTCTGGTCGAAAAAAGAAGTTATTGAAATTCCTCCTGTTGAGGAGATAAATATACCGGATGAGCTGGATGACGATGAAGAGGAAATTGACTTTGATGACTGGGATGAAGCAGATGATTTTTTTGATGATATTTTGAATGGAGAGTAATGAAAAGCAGAAACACGAAAGAGACAGTAAGGGGTGACAGGAAATGGAGCTGGATCTATATAATACGGAACATGAAAAGATAACGTTGACAAAGGAACAGGAGAGCTGTCTTAATTATGCCGGAGATAAAACTCTTCTTGTGAAAGGAATCGCAGGAGGCGGAAAGAGTGTAGTGCTTCAGGGCTTTATAAAGAAATTACTTGCACAGTCTCCAAAGGATATTAAGAATAATATTGCAATCTTTACATTTAATAATACACTGAATGCCTGTACCAGGGAGCTTGTAGGAGAAACGAATGAAGAAAGTGTTCTTGTTTCTACACTGGATTCCTATATCTCGAAGGTTTACAGTGCGATCGGACCGAAATTAAAAATGTATTATAAACAGGGGTACCAGGAAGAGATTATAAAAAAAGCACTGGAAAAACACAAAGAAACCTGTGGCCCTCACCGTTTTCAGAATCTGGAACCGGAATTCTGGATAGAAGAAATCCGATGGATGAAGGAGATGAACGTATCCGCAGAGGACAGACAGTATTATCTGGAACTTCCCAGAAAAGGCAGGGGCGGAAAGGTCCGTATGTCAGCCAGTGACAGAATAGCTGCATTTCAGATATATATAAAGTATGAAGAAGAAAGAAAAAGTAAAGATGCAGGCGACTGGATCGATCAGGCATTATATCTGGCACATAATGCAGAGAAAATCCCGGAGCAATACAAATTCCGACATGTTCTTCTCGACGAGGCACAGGATCTTCCCCTGGTAAAAATGAAGGCGGCAATGGCATTTGCCGGTAAAGATATGGTGATCGCAATGGATATGAACCAAAGGATCTATCAGAAATACTGGACTCCGGGAATGCTGGGAATTGGGACAACAACAAAAAAACTGACAAAATCCATGAGAACAACAAAACAGATCGATGATCTTGCAGAGTCTTTGCGCAGACATAATGATGAATTTCTCAGTGAAGACGACAGATCCATCCGGGTGATACCGGAAAAAGAAGGAAGCCTTCCAAGACTGGTCCATCTGACAGATCCTGATCAGGAAAAAAAGTATGTGACTGAGTGGATTAGAAAGTGTATAAAGATAAATCCCAAATGTTCCATTGGAGTGATCGCAGCAAAAAACACACAGATAAAAAAATATGCATCCTGGATGACAGACGCCGGGATCATGCATGAAGATATAAAAAAAGATTCTACATTTTCGCTGCGGACTCCGGGAGTTAAGATCGTCAACGCATATAATGCAAAGGGCCTGGAATTTACATATGTGATCATTCCGGAGCTTACAGAGGGAAATTTTCCATATTATTTTAATCCGAAGGATAAAGATAAAGAAGAGATACAGAATTTTTATATTAATGGACGAAATCTGCTTTATGTGGCAATGACACGGGCGAAAAGATCACTGTTACTTACATATTCAGGAAATAAGGGTTCGCGTTTTATTGGTGAACTGGATAAAGATGCTTATGAAGCTGTTGGAGAGATCACTTATGTAAAACCAGATGATGGCATAACAGGTTCAGGGGCAGGCGGACAGAAAAAACTAGATTATGAATCACTGATATTGCCGCCGGTGGTGCAGAAGGAAAAACTGACAACAGAAGGAAAGGATCTGAAAGCTTATTTGCAGGATAAAGGACTGGAGATTGTTGATAAAAGGTCATCCGGCGGTGTGCTGTGGATCGTTGGAGAAAAGACTGCCCTGCAGCCGATCATCAGGGAAATCGGAGAACTTTATGGTGCATATGGAAACTTTTCTGAGGGAGGCCGTACAACGAAGAGACGTCCGGGATGGTTTACCAGCTGCAGAAAATGATAGTCGGAGAACAGAGATATGAGATTTGTTGATTTACATGGAGATAAAGAAGAACATTATGAAGAGGTGACAGAATATGCCAGGCAATGTCAGGAAAACGAACAGCATCTCTGTGAAGAGAAACGAATAAGAGAATGGTTTTCAGCAGAGCTGGATAATACAAGCTGCCTGAGGATCTGCTCTGAAGATCTTATCAGATATGTAGTACGGGAAGTGCAGATTTTGAAAATGCTTTTTCGTGAATTTGAGGGGAAGACAGATAAAAGCGTAGATACAGAGCAGTTATGGAAGGATTTTCTGTTGTATAACCTGAATCTGTTTGTCGGATATTTCATATTAAAAGAAAAAAGAAAACAGTTTATTTTGAAATTTGCTACGAAGCTTCTGCATTTCAGGGAACAGGAGGTATTGGATTTCCTGGAAAATTATCCTGACTATGATCGAAGATATCAAAGATATATGGAAGATAATTTTTCGCTGGAAAAAAATACAGATAAATATTTCTGGAAGCTGATCTTCCAGACAGGAAATGACCAGCAGACAGTTAAGTTTACAAAAGAGTATCTGAGATTTATATATTTTTACGTTTTTTATCTATATCTAAAGGTGTATGCAGGCACAGATCCCAATTCCTGGAAGAGGACTCTTAAGCAGTGCAAGATCAGTTTGGCAGAGCTGGAAAAAGACCTGAAATCCGAAAAACTTTTGCCAGCAGATTTAAAGAAACTGGAAAATCCGTTGTACTGCAGCGACAGACCGGAAGTTCTGAAAGGTATCCAGAATTCCATGAAAGTGATTTTATTCTGCTTAACATCAGAAGGCAGGATTACTGAGAAAGAAGGTGGGTTTGAAATGATCGAGGAATTGTACAGACAGTGGAAAAACGGAATACTTACACAGGAAGAATTAAGATCCATCATTCCGGAAGAGATCCGGCGTGAAGCTTACGCAGGAAAACTGCCGGATTTCAGAGATTATGAAGCTGATTTTTTGCAGACAGATGAAAAAGTACATTATCTTGATCATACGATCCTTTATCAGGGGAAATCCTGCAATGGGGAAATACAGTTTCAAAGCTATAAAGGAATACTCCTTTTTACAGATAGAAGAATTGTGTTTAAAGGTGTGGATACTCTTGACCTGGAATATGAAAAGATCAGCCGGATAGCTGAGTATGATGTACTTCCAGAGATCCTTGAGATCAGAAGCCAGAACCGGATCAATTATTTTCAGGTTCCGGATATTGAAGCCGCTTATAAAATACTGAAGCTGATCGCAAATCGTAAAGAGGGCACTTCTGTGGATGAAAAACAGGTTCCACTGTCTTATGAGGAATTGGTAGATAAGGCGGATATCCGGGCATACATATTTGCTTTTGAATATATGCTTTCAGGAGATCTGCCACGAGAATTAAGAGAAGGCTTGAATGGATTAAACCATAAGCTGGTCAGTTTGCAAAAAACAACAGAACAATACCCGGAATGTAAAAATGCGATTTATCAGTTTCTGCATTATTATATCCCGGAAACAGTACGGCTTGTGCGAGCATATCAGAAGTATCAGAATGCAGGTCTTACAGGAAAAACAGCGGACAAGGTCTATGAAAAAGTGGTGACAGCGGTTCAGGCGTTGGACGGGGCTGTTTATCAGAAAATAACGGAAATTTATCAGACTGCGGTGAGAGATACCGTTGCGGGAGCAGAAGCACTGAAAGAAATCCTGGGGCAGGATGGATATGTAGATAAAAGATACAGCATGGATAAATAGAGAAGGAGACTGAGGCAATGGCAGATGAGATGAACAGAGATATGATGGATAGGGAGATGAAAGGAATCAAAATGCCTTCCCTTACATTGGAGCCGGAAGAAAAAGAAGATTCCGGATTTTATGAAGAGACAGAGGAACGTGCAGGGGCTGTAGATGAATCCATGCTTTCTGAGGAAGAAAGAAAACAGGTCGAAGCTTTCGTGGATCAGATCGATGTATCAAATATAAAAATGGTCAATTCTTATGGAGCAAGTGCACAGAACAGTATTGCGGCATTTTCCGTATCTATTACGGAGAATCAGAAGACCAGGGAATTTGGTGAGATAGGAGATAGTTTAAGTGAACTCCAGGTGGCGATCAGGAGTACAACAGCACCGGAGAAAAAAGGTTTTCTTGGACTGTTCCAGAAAGGAAAAAATAAAGTATCTTATCTGATCGCGAATTACGAAAGCGCAGAAACAAATATTAAAAAAATAGAGCAGGACCTGCAGCGTCACCGTCAGGTGCTGACAAAGGATATTTATATTTATGATCAGATGTATGAGCAGAATCTGGCTTTTTATAAGGAACTGACTATGTATATCATTGCAGGGAAAAAAGCCCTGGAAAAAGCAAAGAAGGCGAAGCTTATCGAGTTGCGGAATAAAGCAGATCGGACACAGGATCAGCTGGATGTGCAGTTGTACCGTGATTATGAGGATGCCTGCAAAAGATTCGAAAAAAGAATTTATGATCTGGAAACTACCCGCCTTGTTTCTATCCAGATGGCACCGCAGATCAGACTTCTTCAGAATACAGATCAGGAAGTGGCAGATAAGCTACGCTCTGATGTTATCAATACGATTCCTATGTGGAGAAATCAGATGGTCCTTGCACTGGGAATCGAACATAGCCGTCGCGCCCTGAATGCACAGAGCGCAGTAACAGATATGACAAATGAAATGTTCCGCAGAAATGCAGAGACATTAAAACAGGGAGCCATTGATGCAGCCCTTGCTTCCGAAAAAGCACTGGTAGATGTCGAAACCCTGAAGAAAGTCAACGCAGACATCATCACATCAATCAATGAAGTAGTAAAGATCCACGAAGAAGGAACCAAAAAACGCAGCGAAGCCCAGGCAGAGCTTGCCAAGATTGAGGATGAACTGAAGCAGGCGTTGATGCAGGCTGGGCAGAAGGTGTGATGGGGTAAACTAGATATGAGGAGTGTTGATATGTGTCAGGCTGTACAGGAAATGTGTGATGATGCAAGAGCAGAAGGCAGAACACAGGGGGTACAGAGGATGAAAGTATTGGGCTTCAGAAACAGGCGCTGCTTACCGCACAGAAAATGCTCAAAGACAGCAGATTTACACTGGAAGATATCTCTAATTTTTCCGGATTGCCGCTGGATGAGGTAAAGAAATTACAAATGAAATAACATTCTTAGAATTATGTAAACAAAACCAGGGGATTGCCAATCGGCAATCCCCTGAATCATTACTATATATATTATGCTTCTGTCTCAGCTTCAGCGTCCTCATCCTCTTCCGGAGCTGCCTCATACTCACCGATATGAACAACAACTGCATCCTCAGGTGTAACGAAGTGAACCTGTTTGCCTTCCGGGATCGGGAGGTCTTTTACATGGATATCACGGACGTCTGCAGGATAGCCGTTGAAGTCGATGACGATGGTGTCAAGAAGGTTGGCCGGATCTGCTTTGTAGTGGATCTCTTCCATCTCCTGCTCAACGATACCCTGAACCATGTCGGTGTGCTCCAGTTTGACAGCGACTGTTGTGGAAACCTTCTCACCGGCTACCAGTGCCTGGAAATCCAGAGCCATCAGCTGTTTTTCAATTGGATTATAGTCAATATTTTTTACCAGGGCATCAACTTTTTCGCCTTCGATGTCCAAGTAAACCTGTGTACCTTCTTTATTTGCTTTAATGAATTTGGCTGCCTCGGCACCGTCAAACTGAAGTGCTACAGGCTCTTTCATTTCTTTTCCACTAAGAATTCCTGTGACGTAACCCTCACGTCTTAATTTTTTAGCTTTTACATTCGGGTTTCTTTTCTCTGCTTTCAATGTGATCATGTCAAATTCCTCCTCCTGATGCATGGATTCCGGTAATGTTGCTGTTCGCGCTGTTCGCAGTAACACGAATTCTGCATTTCTTTTCTGACTGGGATTATTATAGCACTTCTCGGACGAGGTGGCTAACAAAAAGTTAGAAAATTTAAGAACAATATTTTGTATTGTTTAACTTATGTACAAAACTTCAAGGGTAAAATTAGACAAAAACAAAGCATATATTTGAGATTTTACAGAAAAAATTAAAACAACATAAAAAATTGCACAAATCAAGTGATCATAAAAGCCTGAAAGTTGTCATTTATCTGGAAGAGAGGCAAGTATTAAATATGAATATTCTATTTTTATTTGATTCAGATATGCGAGGAGACGGAAAATATCCATATTGCTGACATATTGGAGAGAGCTGTTGTGATCAATGTAATAAAAATTGGAAGATATGATGCAGGACAGAGATGACGGCGAAAGAAGGTGGCAACATAATGCGATGGGTATTTTACTCTGGAGAAAGAATTTAACGGAATTGCATATAATTTCTGAAACAATTTAACATACAATTCACAAAGCTTTATCTCAATCACGATATCTGAACAGCCGGAAAAATACTATACTACAAACTATGTGAGCGAGAGAAGAGAAAGGAGATAAGTAATGTCAGAAATTGCACTTAGAAATGTATGTAAGCAATTTGATTCGGAGCATTACGGTGTGAAGGATTTTAATCTTGATATACATGATAAAGAGTTTGTGATCTTTGTAGGTCCGTCCGGATGTGGAAAATCCACCACTTTGCGTATCATCGCAGGCTTGGAGGAGATCACAGACGGTGAGCTGTGGATCGACGGTGAGCTTTCCAATTATCTGGAACCGAAGGAAAGGGGAATGTCCATGGTGTTCCAGAACTATGCCTTATATCCGAACATGACAGTTTATGGAAATATGGCATATGCCCTGAAGATCCGTAAGCTTCCGAAGGATGAGATCGACAGAAAGGTCCATGAGGTGGCAAAGATCCTGGAGATCGACCAGCTTCTTGACCGGAGACCGGCGGCTCTTTCCGGCGGTCAGAAACAGCGAGTTGCCATTGGAAGTGCAATTATCCGGAAGCCGAAAGCCTTTCTCATGGATGAGCCTCTTTCCAACCTGGATGCAAAGCTCCGTGCTCAGATGCGTGTGGAGCTTGTGAAATTACATAAACAGCTGGACACCACCATTATTTATGTAACGCACGACCAGACAGAGGCCATGACTCTTGGGACTAAGATCGTGGTCATGAAGGATGGTCTGATCCAGCAGGTGGGAGCGCCTCAGAGTATTTATGACAATCCGGTAAATCTTTTCGTGGCAGGTTTCCTTGGTTCTCCGTCCATGAACTTTTTCCGGTGTACGGTAAAAGCAGAAGAAAATAATCGCACGGCCCTTCTTCTGGATGATGCCAAAACTGTGAAAAAGGTTTATCTGGACGGAACCAGAGGAAAACAGATCGCAGACAGATATAACGGCAGACACGTGATCCTTGGAATCCGTCCGGAGGATATCTACGAGTTTGATGAGGCAAAAAAGCTTGGTATTGAAAATGACAGCGTAGATGTAGATGAGCCTGTAGTAAACCGCGAGATGCTGGGAGCGGAAGTGATCCTCTATTTTGATGAGCAGGGCAAAACCCTGGCAGTCCGCTTAAGTCCGGAAAATCAGACACAGGTAGGGGAGAAGGTTTCTCTGTATTTTGATATGGAGAAGGCCCATGTGTTTGATCCGGAGACAGAAGAAAATATTTTTGTGTCATGAATTTATGTCACGGAAGAGCTTGAGTACAGGCAGATCAGCCTGTAGATAGAATCTGATTATGCAAGGAGGAGAAATAGTTATGGAAAATAACAGCAAAAGCAAGATCACACCGTACTTATATCTGGTGCCTTGTATGCTTATTTTTGGAATTTTTCTGTTTTATCCGTTTGTGAAAACAATTTATTTAAGTCTTTACAAGACTAACAAGATGGGACAGGCAAAGCTGTACGTTGGTCTGGGAAACTATAAAGAACTGCTTCAGTCAGCATCCTTTATCAACAGTCTGAAGGTAACGCTGATCTTTGTGCTGATCGTTGTGGTCGGCGGCATGCTTCTTGGTCTGATCGCAGCAGTGCTTTGTAACAAGGCGTTTCCGGGAATCCGGGTGTTCAGTACATCCTATGCTCTGCCAATGGCTATCGCATCCAGCTCTGCAGCAATGATCTTCCAGATCATGCTCCACCCGGCAGTAGGTATTGTGAACAAGCTTACCGGCCTGGATATCAACTGGCTGAACGATCCGAACACGGCTCTGATCTGCGTAGCCATTCTTACTGCGTGGCTGAACAGCGGGATCAATTTTCTGTATTTTTCCGCAGGACTCGGGAATATTGATGAGACCATTTATGAGAGAGCTTCTGTGGATGGAGCCAGCAGTGTGCAGCAGTTTTTCAGCCTGACGCTTCCGGGACTTTCCCCGATCATGTTTTACACACTGGTGGTAAATATCATACAGGCCTTTCAGTCCTTTGGACAGATCAAGATCCTGACAGAGGGTGGTCCTAATGAGTCTACCAATGTTATTGTTTATTCCATTTACAGGGATGCGTTTTTTAACTACCGCTTCGGAAGTGCGGCAGCCCAGTCTGTTATCCTGTTTGTGATCATCATGATCATCACACTGATCATGTTCCGTATTGAGAAGAAGGGAGTGAATTACTGATGAGCCAGATGGAAAATATGGCAGTCCCGGCAGTGGGAAACATGTCAAAAGAGGAGCTTCTGGAGCTGAAAAAAGCTATGAATGCAAAGGCTCTTGCAAAGAGAAGGACAAGAACAGCGCTCCGTGTTACGGCAAATGTGGTGTTTGCAGTTCTGATCCTGCTTCCATTGCTTTATGCCATCAGTATTGCACTGATGCCTTCCAGTGAACTGTTTACTACAGAGTTGAATCTCTTTCCCAAGAATCCGACCTTTTCCAACTTTATCAATGCATTCCGCACCGTTCCACTTCTCCGATTCATATTGAATTCCTTTATCATGGCGGGATGCATTACCATCGGACAGATCATTACCTGTTCTCTTGCTGCTTTTGCGTTTTCTTTCCTGGAATTCAAAGGAAAAGGTATTCTCTTCATGGTTGTGATGGCAACCATGATGGTTCCGGGAGAGGCAACGATCATTTCCAACTACCTGACGGTATCAAGCTGGGGAATGCTGGATACTTATCAGGTACTGATCGTGCCTTACCTTACATCCGCAATGGGAATTTTCCTGTTCCGCCAGTTTTACATGACTTTCCCGATCTCACTGTATGAATCGGCAAAGCTTGACGGCTGCAGCAATCTGAAATTTATCGTAAGGATCCTGCTTCCGCTGACAAAATCCGCTATTGGCGCTATGGCAGTGTATACCTTTATCAACGCATGGAATATGTACATGTGGCCGCTGCTTGTAACAGGCTCCAACAATATGCGAACCGTTCAGATCGGTATCAGTATGCTGGATAGTGTGGATTCACAGTCCATCACCCTGATGATCGCAGGCGTTGTTATGATCATCATTCCGTCCATTTCCATTTTTATCGTTGGACAGAAACAGCTGATCAGAGGAATGTTCTCGGGTGCAGTCAAGGGCTGATATCGGAACAGGCAGCAACCCTGCAGCATCCTGCTGTAAGGGGAAAATATTGCAAAAAGATACTGCAAAGTCGTAAGACGGGCAGTTCATCTTATATAAAAAAATGAAAAAAGAGAAAATTTTTCAAGAGGAGAAAAAAGTTATGAAGAAAAAAATCATCGCAGCTTTCCTTACCACAGCAATGACTATCGGTTCTCTTTCCGGAGTAACTGTATTCGCCGCAGATGCCGGCACAGATGAAAAAGTGGAAATGGCAGATGCTTCCGATGTAGACGGAACTACCATTACCTTCTGGCATTCCATGGGTGGTGTCAATGGTGAGGCGATCGATACACTGGTAAAAAAATTCAACGATGAGAACGAATACGGAATTACTGTAGATGCTCAGTATCAGGGTGAATATGATGATTCCCTGAACAAGCTGAAAAGTGCACAGATCGGAAACATGGGTGCGGATCTTGTACAGGTATATGAGATTGGAACAAGATTCATGATCGATTCCGGATGGATCGTGCCTATGCAGCAGATGATCGATGCAGATAGCTACGATGTATCTGAGATCGAGCCGAACCTGGCTGCATACTACACCATCGACAATGAGCTGTACTCCATGCCATTCAACTCTTCCACACCGATCATGTATTACAACAAGGATATGTTTGATAAAGCAGGCATCACAGAAATTCCGGACAGCCTGGAAGGCATCGGTGAGATCGGACAGGATCTTCTGGACAAAGGCGGCGCAGGCGAGGTAATGTCTCTTGGAATCTACGGATGGTTCTTCGAACAGTTTATCGGAAAGCAGGGCCTTGAGTATGCAAACAACGGAAACGGACGTAAAGAGGCTGCTACAGCTGTTGCTTTTGATGAGAACAGTGCTGCAAAAAATATCCTTACAGCATGGAAGGATCTTAACGACAAGGGCTTCGCACCTATCGTAGGAAAGGGTGGCGATGCAGGTCTGGCAGATTTTTCTGCAGGAAAATCTGCGATCACTCTTGGCTCCACAGCTTCCTTGAAACAGATCCTTCAGGATGTAAACGGAAAATTTGAGGTTGGTACTGCATACTTCCCGAAGATCAAATCCAGTGACGAGGGCGGTGTTTCCATCGGAGGTGCATCTCTTTGGGCACTGAACAACAATGATCCGAAAAAGCTTCGTGCAACATGGGAGTTCGTAAAATTCCTGATTTCTCCGGAGTCTCAGGCTTACTGGAACGCACAGACCGGATATTTCCCTGTAACTGTAAAGTCTCAGGAAGAGCAGGTATTTAAGGATAATGTTGCAAAATATCCGCAGTTCCAGACAGCGATCGACCAGCTCCATGATTCTTCCGCCGACTATGTAGGCGCTCTGTTAAGTGTATTCCCGGAGGCAAGAGCTACCGTGGAATCCGAGATTGAGAGTATGCTCAACGGAAAAGAGGATGTGGATACAGCTGTGAAAAACATGGCAGATTCCATCAACAAATCCATCGAAGAGTATAACCTGGTGAATGAATAATTCGAAAAGGCGTGGAAACTGAAAAAGAAAAATAAATATATACAGCCAAAAATCCCCGGGTAAGCTCCTGGGGATTTTTGCTATAGTCACGGAAAAAAACATCCTGACAGGAAAATATCAGGAGAAAAATCAGAGGAATCTCTGGACGTAAGAGTATATATTGGCTATAATGATGAAGTTAATATCTACTCCTCAGGAAGGAAGAAAAATCTGTGAATAGAAGTAAAAGAGAAGATTATAAGAGATTTGTGGTATTTTGTCTGGCAAGTCTGATCGTGATCGCACAGGCAGCGATCTTTGCTTATGTATGGTATGATTTTTACAGTGACCTGATCCTGAAGCCATTCTGGAGAAAGGGTAACTGGGTAATGATCCTGATCTATGCGCTGATCTATCTGATGTTTGCCAAGCTTTACGGAGGTCTGAAGGTAGGCTATCTGAAGCGTATCGATGTATTTTATTCATTGACGCTGGCAACGATCTGTACCAATGTTGTGACGTATTTTCAGATCACACTGATCAACAGATGGTTTATGTCGGCCAGACCGGTGATCGAAATGACCGGAGTCCAGCTTGTTGTGACGGTACTGTGGATCTGGGGCTCCAGGTATATTTACTCCAGACTGTACGGAGCCAGAAGGCTGCTGGTGATCTACGGAGACCGTGATCCCGGTGATGTGATCCACAAGATGAACACCCGAAAGGATAAATACGATATCAGCGGTAAGGTTCATATCCGTGAGGGCGAAGAGAAGATCCATGCCATGATGGAAGATTATGAAGGCGTGATCATCTGGGATCTTCCGTCCCAGATCCGAAACAGGTATCTGAAATACTGTTTTTCTCATTCCATCCGTTGCTATATGAGCCCGAAGATTTCCGATATCATCCTGCTTGGAACAGACAGGATCCATCTGTTTGATACGCCGCTTCTGATGTGCAGGAATCAGGGACTTTCCATGGAGCAGCGTGCAGCCAAGAGAGTTCTGGATATCATTGTTTCCGGACTTGGGATCATCGTATCCTCACCCATCATGCTGATCATTGCCATTGCGGTGAAGGCTTATGACGGCGGTCCGGTATTTTATCTCCAGGATCGTCTTACCTATCAGGGAAAGGAATTCCGCATCCGGAAATTCCGAAGCATGTGTGTGGATTCCGAGAAGAACGGAGCACGTCTTGCGTCCAAGCACGATTCCCGTATCACACCGGTAGGACATGTCCTGCGTAACCTGCATCTGGATGAGCTTCCCCAGCTGTTTAACGTGTTTATGGGTGATATGTCTCTGGTAGGTCCACGTCCGGAACGAGATGTGATCATGCAGGAATATGAGCAGGAAATCCCGGAATTCCACTATCGTCTTAAGGTAAAAGCCGGACTGACCGGTTATGCTCAGGTATATGGCAAATATAACACCACACCGTATGATAAGCTGAAGCTGGATCTGTTTTATATTGAAAATTATTCATTCCTTCTGGATATCAAGCTTCTGTTTATGACTGTAAAGATCTTTTTCCAGAAAGAAGTTTCCGAGGGCGTGGATGATAATCAGAAGAACGCTCTTAAGGATTCCGAAGACAAAAAATAAGTAACGAAACGAAATGCGTGTCAGGCTGCGGAAGATCATCCTGACGCGCATTTTGTGGATAGAGAGGACGGAGGTTGTTTTATGGAAAAGCCGTTGGTTTCCGTAGTGATGCCCGTATATAACGGGGAAAGATATATTGGAAAAGCGATCGAATCAGCACTGGGACAGGAGGTTCCGGTAGAAGTGCTGGTCATTGATGACTGTTCTGCAGACGGCACAGAACTTGCTGTAATGAAATATATGGACAGCGGAAAGATCCGTTATATCCAAAATGAACAGAATATGGGGGCTGCCCGTTCCAGAAACCGGGGCGTAAAGGAAGCCCGGGGAAAATATATCGCATTTCTGGATGCGGATGACTGGTGGGAAAAGGGCAAGCTGAAAGCCCAGACAGAGGTTATGGAACAGACCGGCTGTGCGATCTGCTCCACCGGAAGAGAACTGATGACGCCGGATGGGCGCACTACCGGCAAATATATTCCGGTAAAGGAACGGATCACATACAGGGAGCTTCTGAAGCATAACAGCATCAACTGTTCTTCCGTATTGCTGCGCAGAGAAGATGCACTTGCGTTTCCAATGGAGCATGATGACAGCCATGAAGATTACATTACCTGGCTCCGGATCCTGAGAAAGGGAGGATTTGCAGCAGGGATCAACAGACCTTACCTGAAATACCGGCTCAGTGAAGGGGGAAAATCCAGAAATAAGCTGAAGTCTGCGGCAATGACTTATCAGGTGTATCGGTATGTGGGATATGGTCCGCTGAAGAGTCTGTTTTTCTTTGTTTCCTATGCGCTCCACGGGATATGGAAATACCGTTGAAAAATTCTGGAAGAGGTGAATAATTCTGACATATATTAATTCTTTATTTCCAAATTCATAAATATATGTTATTATTTATTCATACTTTTATCAAATATTACAAGGTGGAAACAAATGAAACAGAGAACGGATAGCCAGGGAGTTCCGTATTCTTACCTGGTCGATAACATTAAAGTAGTACTGATCTTTCTTGTCGTATTTAATCATCTGATCGCATTTCAGCTGGTCAAGGTGGACATGGTGGTGCGTTATGTATGGTATGGGATCACCATTTTTCACATGCCTGCTTTTATTTTTATATCTGGATATCTTTCCAAGAAGCCACAGGATGTACTGAAGAATGTGAAGAATCTGCTGATCCCTTATATTCTTGGATACAGTCTGACCTGGTATGCTTATATCTGGACCGGCAGAAGCATGGATTATGAGCTGCTCCGTCCGTCCGGAACAGTTATGTGGTATGTGCTGGCATTGTTTATCTACAGGCTGACTATCGAAGCACTTGGCAAGATACGTTTTATCGTGCCTCTGAGCATTATTTTTGCATTGTGGGCAGGAACAAGACCGGAATTTACGACCTATCTTTCAAGCTCCAGGATTGTTGTATTTTTTCCGTTTTTTGTGGCAGGCTATCTGTGGAAGAGTGATTACACAGACGTGGTCCGTAAATTCAAGGGTAAATGGATCCTGCTCCTGGTTTCAGCCCTGCTTTTGTATGCAGTTCCGAATTTTATGATCGCCAATGAGATCCCGGTAGATATTTTCCGTGGGAATCATACGTATCAGTTATCGGGAATGGATGATATCACAGGAATGCTGATCCGCCTTCTGATGTATCTGGTATCTTTTGTGCTGGTGCTGACGTTTCTGGCATTGATCCCGGATGTGAAGCTGCCGGTTACCTTTGTTGGAAGAAATACCATGGGGATTTATTTTTTCCATTATCCGATCATGATCGTACTCAACGGCCTGCTTCTTCTCAGCATCCCGCAGATGCTGAATGTCTGGGTGCTTTTCGGAGTATCCTGGGTGCTTGTGCTGATCCTTGGAAGCAAGCCGGTATCTTTCCTCTACGGAGGGGTACTAAACCTGCTTACATTTATTCTGTTCAAACGTGAGAGGCAGGTGCAGGATGAAGGACTTGAGGATGAATATGATGAAGATGACCGTTATGAGATCATACTGAAAAGAAAGAAAGCCATTGAGGAGCTTGCGGCAACTCTGGACGAGGAGGATGCACGTAAGGTGAAGGACGATGTGGCGGCTGTACTGGAACATGAGACAGAAGAGACGGAAGAAATCCGTGGCGAGGATTTCTTTGTAGATGAGGATCTTGAGATGGAGGAAGGCATGGATGATGCCGGAGCTCCACAGGAATTTGAGCAGCTCCAGGACCTGGATGATATATTAAAGATCACAGAACCGCAGGGGGAAATGGAAGTGCTTTTGAAAAATAAAGAAGAGAAAGCGCAGGATTAAATTAATAATGAAAAAAGTCATTACTTACGGTACCTTTGATCTGTTCCACCAGGGACATTACAATATTCTGAAAAGAGCCAGGGAGCTGGGGGATTATCTTGTTGTGGGTGTCACCAGTGAAAGCTATGATATCGAACGCGGCAAGCTGAATGTACAGGACAGCCTTCTGAAGCGTATCGAAAATGTCCGCAAGACTGGTTTTGCGGATGAGATCATTGTAGAGGAATATCAGGGGCAGAAGCTAAATGACATTACAAAATACAATATCGACCTTCTGGTAGTCGGTTCGGACTGGCGTGGCAAATTTGATTATCTGAAGAATTACTGTGAGGTCGTTTATCTGGAACGTACCAAAAATATTTCCAGTACCAAGCTCAGAAGTGAGGGTATGATCTACAGCATGGGCATTGTTACGGATGATACAGAGGACAACGAAATGGTGATGGAGTCCAAGTATGTCAGCGGACTGCATGTAGAAAGTGTGTATTCCGAGGACGTTTTTGTTGCGAGAGAATTCTGTGACAGATACGAACTTGACTCTTATGGTACAGATTACGGGCAGTTTCTGGAAGGATTGGATATCATTTATATCCGATCCGGTCTGAAAAACAGGGCAGATTATATCCGAAAGGCACTGGAATGTGATAAATATGTGATTAGTGACACGCCTATGGCTCTGGAACCGGAAGAGATAAGAGAGCTGTTTGCACTGGCAAAGGCACATCAGGTTGTTCTGGTAGAGAAGCTTACCATGGTCTATCTGCGCGCGTTTACACAGCTTGTCTGGCTGACACATGGAGCGCTTGTGGGAGATGTGGTAGCTGTAAAATGCGCGATTTCTCAGGATGATTTTGAGGGCGGAAAAAATTTCAGCGAAACAGTCAGCCAGGCGCTGTGTGCATGCATCAAGCTTCTCGGTAAGGATTACCTGGAGGTGAAGAGCAATGCGGTGAAAAGCAGTGACGGCTGCTTTATTTATGATATGATCACGATGAAGTATCTCCGGGCACTGGCGACCATTGAGATCGGAACAACGGTGGATGTGGAAAACGAGCTTGCGATCATCGGAACCAGGGGGCGTATCACCGTACCCGGTGACTGGTGGAATACCGGATATTTTGAAGCCAAAATAGAAGGTCAGGAATTCCTGAAACGCTACAGCTTTAATTTTGAGGGAAATGGTCTTCGCTATCTGCTTCAGGAGCTGGTCATCATGATTCGTGACAGACGGACAGAATGTACGAGATTTTTTTATGAAGAATCAGAAACTCTGGCTGAGCTTTTGAAAATAATTAATCAAAGAGGTTGACAGATGACAGAAAAACAGAAGCTTCTTTTGCAGCTCTTCCGGGAGGTTGATGCGATCTGCAAAAAGCATGATCTTAGATATGTAATGGCCGGAGGTACTCTGATCGGTGTTCTTCGAAATGAAGGCTTTATCCCATGGGACGATGATGTGGACATTTACATGCCCAAAAGTGACTGGGATAAATTTGTAGAAATATGTCAGAACGAGATGCCGCCGAACCGGGCGGTTTATTGTGCAGAAGTGGACCGTAATTATACCAACGGTTTTCCGCGCTACGGAAGTACGGATACCTGTGCGATCCACAAGCATCAGATCATAGGAGACGACAAGGCTGGTGAGATCATTGACGTACTGACTCTGGATCCCATTCCGGATGATGACCGTGAGTATGAGAAATACCGGGACCATATGATGATCTATACGGAACTTCTGAATATCAGCATGGTCGTGGGAGTCAGATGGGAAATTTCTCCCTGGCGGTATCTGTACTGGCTTTTCCGCTATACCTTCTGCGGAAAGGACAGAACCTTAAAGAAATTGGAGAAGATCATGTTTTCTTATAAAGAAGAGGAGTGCAGCCGCTATGCCATGCGATGGGGAGGCTGCCCGTTTCTTTTTGACAAGGATATGATGTTCCCTGTAAAATATATGGACTTCGAGGGCGAAAAGGTTATGATCCCTCACAGGACCAGCGATTATCTGATCTGGCATTACGGGGACGAATGGTCCTATATACCGCCTCATGGGGAAAGAGAATCTCATGAGTCTGTTGATGTTCCGGGCGCCAGCTATCAGGAGGTGCGGGATGAATATATGCCAAGGATCGACAAAAAACGTATCCGCAGACAGATGCTTTTCCGCAAATTCTACTGCCTTCTTATGGCAAAGGGAGACCATAAACAGGATGACAGACGAAGAAGGATCAAAGCCGGTGTTGTAGCCCGGGATGTGTCTGCCCGGCTGATGAGATCCGAAAAAACAGCGGAGACCCTGCTGAAAGAGAGAAGATATGATGTGCTTGGTGAGATCTTTGAGGAGTATTACCGTGTACAGCTCAGCATGGAGTTTATCGGGCGTGAGGATTTTAACGGGATCCGTCCGTTCTATCATCCGATCCTGATCCCGCTGGAGGATAAGGCTTTTCAGGCGGCCATGCTGACACTGATCTATCAGGAGTGTGTTTCCAAGGCATACCGTATGTACGAGGTACGCAAGAAAATGGATCATCTTACTCCAGAAATGGAGCAGACAGTGGAGGATATCCGCCGTTTCCGAAAAGCAGCCAGCCACTATGAATTTAAAGAAATGCAGGAAGCAGAGGCGATCGTGGATGATCTTCTCAGAAAATATCCGGATGCTCCGGGATTCCTGAAATTTAAATGCCGGTTTGTGATGGAGCGCCTGGAAGGACCGCAGAATGCTTCGGAAGCGGAGAAATTTCTGTCTTACTGCCTGAGAGTATTTCCCCAGGATGGATATTTTATGAAATATAAGGGGGATCTTCTCTGGAAAAAGGGCCTCCGGAACGAAGCAATGGCAGAGTATCTGAAAGCTAGAGAATGCACCAATAATGGCATTGTGCAGCTGGAAATGGATAAATTACTGAAAAAACAGAAGTCCCAGGCGATCCGGGACTGTCGGGATCTGCTTGGAAGCCAGAGAAGATCAGAAGCACTCTCTCTGATGGAATTTTGGAGCAGACTGATGCCGGAGGATGAGGAGATCAGAGGCGCTCTTTATCTTGCGAAGGTATATTCCGTCCGTACAAAAGGGGAGCTGGAAGAGCTGGTGAGAGAGCTTTGCAAAGAACTGGGGATCACCGGTAATTCTCCAAGGGAGGGAACCCTTGAGGAGCCAGTGTACAAAGAGGCACTTACCTGTGCATGGCAGAGATTCGGCTATCCCAAAGCACTGGCAGAGGGCCGTACCAGGATCCTGTGCAGTGAGGAAGAGGGCGAGATGGAATATCTGGCAGAGGAGATCCGCAGCTTTCTGGTCCATAAGGAATGGCAGGGAGAGGTATACAAGCTTCTGGGAGATATCCGGAAGAAACAGGGGCGTACCCGGGAAGCCTTCGAAAATTATTTCCTGGCATTGGATCATGAGCCGCATCCCTATATAAAAAATGAGCTTTCCAGGATCTTCCTGGAGGATCTTTACGATGGAAGCCGGCGTACCGGATTTTTCGCAAAGAAGGCAGACGTGACAGAATTTCTGAACAGCTGGCTGGATAAGTATAAAAGTCAGGAGGAGCTTCAGGAGCTTCTGAAGCGGATCCTGTAATGACAGATCAACAGAAACGAGGCAGAGTGTATTGAACAGAGAACAGCAGAAAGTACTGGAACTTCTAAAAGAAATAGATACCATATGCAGAAAAAATAAGATCACATATTATCTTTCTCCGTATCTTACCCTCTGTGCGGTAACGGAGCGTCCTTTTCCCATGAATCCGGCAAGCAATGATATTTATATGAAGACCGGTGATATGGCCCGGTTTAAAAATATCTTTGATGAAGAACCGGAGCTGCGCAGAGCTCTGGAATCTATGGAGAATAACAGCCGTTTCCCCGGATTTTTTCTGCGTTATACAGATAAAGATACATTGTTTTATAAGCTGGACGAGTATGGAAAATACAAACATCCGGGACTGGGGATCAATATCCTTCCGCTGCAGTGTGAATATGGTCCAAAGGGAAAATATCTCTGGAACCGTATGCGCGAAGAGGGATGGAAGAGGATCTACGGAAAAAAAGGCAAGTGGCGAAACCGGCGTGAGCTGGGATGTATCTGGATGGTGCGAGTCCTTTCCCTTTGCGGACGAGGCTGGCTGGCAAAGAGCATATTCCGGGATCTGCTCCGGCAGCCGCAGGATGGCGCAAAAACATATGTACTCCGATATTTTGACCAGAATCTTTATTTTCCTGCGCATATTTTTGAAAATCCCGGGGAGGCAATGCTTGGAGGAGAATCCTTTATGGTCCCGGGAAACACAGACAGCTATCTCACCCGGGCCTACGGCAAAAATTATCGAAATAAGTCAATGGAAAACTATGTTCCCGGCTCGCTGGTGGTGTGCAGCACACTGATCCCATGCGAGGAATTTCTGCAGCAGTCAAAGGAACTGAAGAAATTTGCTTCTGTCAGGAAGAAAAGGGAAAAGCGCAGGCAGTTTGGAATGAATTACCGGGAATATCTTGCACAGTGCTGGGATTATGCAAAATTCTGCGGGGAAAAATATACCTGTGCACTGGCTTATCGCAAAAAGCTCAGCTATATCCGGAATCTCTTCAAAAATGAAGATTATGTGGAACTGGAAAAAGCATTTGCAGGATATACCAGGATGAATGATCGCTGCCTGAAATATGAAGAAGCATTTGAAACAGATCCGGAGGTTTTTGACCTGTATCTTAAGTATCTGGAAAAAACAGGAAGGATCTCGTATATGGAGAAGGTAAAAAAATATGTCTAAGGTCAAGCTTACAGATTATGTTGTGGAATTTTTGCAGAAAAAAGGGATCCATGATTTCTTTGGATACCAGGGAACCATGATCGCACATCTGGTAGATTCCATTGAGAAGAATCCCCATGCAAGAAGTCATTCCAGCTATCATGAGCAGGGAGCTGCTTTTGCCGCCTGCGGTTATGCTCAGGCAAAGAATGCCTGCGGCTGTGCCTATGCCACCAGTGGTCCGGGAGCTGCCAATCTGCTTTCTGGTGTGGCAGATGCGTATTTCGATTCTCTTCCGGTGATCTTTATCACCGGACAGCTGAATACCTATGAATATTCCGGTATTACAGGCCTTCGTCAGCAGGGCTTTCAGGAGATCGATATGGTTTCCATGGCAAAGCCGGTAACCAAGTACGCGGTGCAGGTCCGTGATCCGAAAAATATCGTTCGTGAACTGAATCTTGCATGGCAGATCGCCAATACAGATCGAAAGGGACCGGTTCTTATCGATCTTCCCATGAACGTGCAGAGAGGCGAGGTGGAAGATCCGGTTTATGATATGGAATTTTCCGAGGAAGAGATCGAGACAGCTGTATATGGAAAAAATGATCCGGAAAACGGGGCAGCCTTTTACAGGGATGCAGTTGCAAAGGCGGATTCTTCTGATGGAGCAGAGGCGGCAGAATATATTCTGAATAAGATCAGGACTGCAAAACGGCCGGTATTTATGATCGGTCACGGAGCTTCCGGAGAAGCAGAAAAAATGCTCACAGATCTGGCGCGTGCCCATCACATTCCGGTGATCACAAGCGTACTTGCCCGGTCCGCACTGAGCTTTGATGATCCTTTGAACTTCGGGTGCATCGGAGGTGCTTACGGACACCGGTATGCAAATATGATCGCCAATGCAAAAAGCGACCTTCTGCTCTGCTTTGGAATTTCCCTGTGTACCCGTCAGATTGGTACTAAGGTTCATGAGTTTGCGAAGAATGCCGAAATCATCCGTGTGGATATTGATCCTTATAATCTTCAAAGAGAGATCCATGAGGGAAGAGAAGATGAGAAATGCTTTTGCGTCAGCGCAGAGACTGTGGTGCGTAAGCTGACAGAGCAGCAGGCACAGATCGGTTCCTATGAGGAATGGCTTGCTGTCTGCCAGAAGATCCGTAAGGAACTCTGGAAAGTGGACGATGAGACACCGCAGCGTTATCCGAACCGCATGATCGCATATTTGAGTGATCAGCTTTCCGATACCGGAGCGGTTGCTGTGGATGTGGGACAGCATATGGTATGGAGCTATCAGTCCTTCCACAATCAGCAGGGGCAGAAGACGCTTTTTTCCGGCGGACATGGTGCTATGGGATATGCACTTCCGGCGGCTATCGGAGCTTATTATGCTACCGGCAAGCCGGTGGCATGTATCTGCGGAGACGGAGCCTTCCAGATGAATATCCAGGAGCTGCAGTGGGTAAAGCGCGAGAATATCCCGGTGAAGATGATTGTAATGAATAATGAGGCGCTGGGAATGATCCGTCATCTTCAGAGAGATTATTTTGACTGTGTATATGCGGATACCTCCGATGGCAGCGGATTCTCGTCCTGCGATTTTACAGATGTGGCGCAGGCTTACGGAATTCCTGCAAAGCGCATCCAGGGAGAAGACGTGGAAAAATATGCCGGTGGATTCCTGGAGCAGAACGGGCCGGAGCTTCTGGAGATCATGCTGGAGCATGGAACCTACGCATACCCGAAGACCTGTCTGGGTGAGCCGATCCACAATCAGCAGCCTTATATACCGAAACCGATATTTGATGAACTGATGGAGCTGTAAAATGGGAAAAATAACTGTGATCACAGGCGGTACCTCTGGAATCGGAAGAGGGATCGCCGAAAAGATCCTGGCAGAGTCAGCAAAAGCTGACAGGATCTTTGTAACATATGGACATGATGAGAAGAAGGCACTGTCGTTTCAGGAGAGCCTTCCTGAGGAAAAAAGATCTCAGGTGACTTTGATAAAGGCAGATATGTCTTCCTATGAAGAGATGATGGTTTTTGTGGAGGAGCTGAAAAAGCAGACAGACCATATTGACTGGCTTGTAAGCAATGCCGGCATCAGTACCTACGCAAAATATGAAGACTACAGCTTTGAGGAGTGGACACGGATCGTAAACACCAATCTTTCCGTACCTGTATTTATGGTAAAAGAGCTGAGATCCATGATGGTGGAGGGCGGCAGTGTGCTCTTTACCGGTTCCTATGCAGGACAGCAGGCGTATTCTTCCTCCCTTGTATATGGAGTCACCAAGGCAGCCATCCATTTTCTGACAAGATCCCTGGTAAAGGAATTTGAGCCAAAGGGCATCACAGTCAACGCTATTGCACCTGGCTTCATCGAAACTCCGTGGCACAGCGCTCGCACCCAGGAGAGCTACGACCGTATCAACCGGAAGATCGCACTCCACAGGTTTGGAACTGTGGAGGAAGTGGCGGATATGGCTTATGCAGTGCTGTCTAACGGATATATGAACGGCAGTGTGGTGGATATCCACGGTGGTTATGACTACTTTTAATAGAAGTTGAAAGTGTGCAGGAAGACAGAAGAAGACATGTTGTGCCTGCACATAAGGGTCTTCTTATTACTTTCTGTACAGGGCGACGTCCCGAAAACGAAATGCAGCGAAGCAGAATCGGGTTTGCGCACTTGAGACGTCCGTACGGAATCTGTGAAATTCTTTATATTTAAGCGAAAAAGGCTTGACTTGCACACCTGCTCTGTGATAAAATTGACGAGCGACATGGGAGTTAGGTCTTTTTTTTATGCCCGAAAATGACGACGGATATACGTTCCGGGCGGCATAGAAGACCATGCAAATGAAAACACTGGAGGTGGAAGTTGTGCGCGTTAAGATTACATTAGCATGCACCGAGTGCAAGCAGCGTAACTACAATATGACGAAGGAGAAAAAGAACCATCCTGAGAGAATGGAGACCAAGAAATATTGTAAGTTCTGTCATACACACACTCTGCACAAGGAAACAAAGTAATCACAGAGATTTGTGAGGTTATGCTATGGAAAAACAGAAATCTGAGGATAAGCCGCAGAAGAAAAGTTGGTTTCAGGGACTTCAGTCAGAATTTGAGAAGATTGTCTGGACAGACCGTCCCACACTGGCAAAGCAGACTGTTGTGGTCGTGATCATCACGATCATCCTGGCAGTGGTTATCAGTGTAATGGATTCCGGAATTCTGGAATTCATTAATTTCTTAATGAAGTAAGGACAAGGTGATTATATGTCAGAAGCAGCAAAATGGTACGTTGTCCATACCTATTCCGGGTATGAGAACAAGGTAAAAGCCAACATTGAAAAGACGATCGAGAACAGACACCTGGAAGACCAGATCCTGGAGGTACGTGTTCCGCTGCAGGATGTAGTGGAGATGAAGAACGGAACCTCAAGACAGGTTCAGAAAAAGATGTTTCCAGGCTATGTGCTTCTCAATATGGTGATGAATGACGATACCTGGTACGTTGTCCGTAATACCCGCGGTGTTACAGGATTCGTAGGACCGGGATCAAAGCCTGTGCCTCTTACAGAAGAGGAAATGATGCCGCTTGGTATCCAGAAACCGGATATCGAAGTGGACTTCGCAGAGGGCGACATGGTAGTCGTTACCGGTGGTGCATGGAAAGATACAGCAGGTGTGATCACAGGTATCAACATGCAGAAACAGACGGTAACGATCAATGTTGAGCTTTTCGGTCGTGAAACACCGGTAGAAATAAGTTTCACAGAAATCAAAAAAGCTGAGTAATTCAAAAACAAGGTAACAGCAAGTGGGAGGGACACACCCCCGCCAATACCACATAGGAGGTGCCGAAAATGGCAAAGAAAGTAACAGGATATATCAAATTACAGATTCCGGCTGGTAAAGCAACTCCAGCACCACCTGTAGGTCCGGCTCTTGGACAGCATGGTGTAAACATCGTACAGTTTACTAAGGAGTTCAACGCAAGAACAGCTGATCAGGGAGATCTTATCATCCCGGTTGTCATCACTGTTTACGCTGACAGAAGTTTCAGCTTCATAACCAAGACTCCGCCGGCAGCAGTTCTTCTTAAGAAAGCTGCAAACATCAAATCTGGTTCCGGTACACCGAACAAGACCAAAGTAGCTAAAGTTACTAAGGCACAGGTTCAGGAGATCGCTGAGCTGAAGATGAAAGACCTCAATGCAGCATCCATCGAGGCTGCTATGAGCATGATCGCCGGTACAGCAAGAAGTATGGGAATCGAAGTCGTAGACTAATAAATACCGAAGCTTAAGTTCGGGGTTCCCGTAGAAAAAGTGAAATTTTCAAGTGGGAGGGCTTTTCCCCGCAAATACCACAGGAGGTTATAGAAATGAAACGAGGAAAGAAATATGTGGAAGCTGCGAAAGCAGTAGACCGCGCAACATTATATGATGCACCAGAGGCTATCAGCCTTGTTAAAAAAGCAGCTGTAGCTAAGTTCGACGAGACCATCGAAGTTCACATCCGTACAGGCTGCGATGGACGTCACGCAGATCAGCAGATCCGTGGAGCAGTTGTTCTGCCACACGGAACAGGTAAAAAAGTTCGTGTACTTGTATTTGCTAAAGATGCTAAGGCAGAAGAGGCAAAGGCAGCAGGAGCAGACTTCGTAGGAGCTGAGGACCTCATTCCGAAGATCCAGAACGAGGGATGGCTTGACTTTGACGTTGTAGTTGCAACACCGGATATGATGGGCGTTGTAGGTCGTCTTGGTCGTGTACTTGGACCGAAAGGTTTAATGCCAAACCCGAAAGCTGGTACTGTAACAATGGACGTAACAAAAGCTGTTAACGACATTAAAGCAGGTAAGATCGAGTATCGTCTTGACAAATCCAACATCATCCATGTTCCGATCGGAAAGGCTTCCTTTACCGAGGAGCAGTTAAGCGACAACTTCCAGACGCTTATGGGAGCTATCACAAAGGCTAGACCTAGCACACTGAAAGGTCAGTATCTGAAGAGCGTTACAATCGCTCCGACAATGGGACCTGGTGTTAAGCTTAACCCGATTAAATTAGCTCAGTAATAAATTTTAAATACCCTGTACAGAGGAAACTTTGTATGGGGTATTTTTTATACATTTATACACCTTGATTTTTGGGGGCAAAAATCCTACAATAAGGCACAAACAGAGTTGTAACAGACCGAAAGCTCATCAGAGCTTTTTCATATAGATTTTACAGAAGAAAATAATAATCATGTTAATATAAAAAAGATAGGGAAAACGTTTCTGTAAGTAAAACTTACAGATGAATTTGTCGGAACAGGGAGTATAAATTGAGATCAAAAAAGCGTAAAGCGAAGAAAATAAAAAAACAGGTAAACAAAATAAAAATGATACTCTGCCTGGTGGTAGAGGCTATCGTGATCCTGACACTTATAGTGATCATCGGCTGGAATAAAGGGGTAGGTGACTGGATGGAGTCTCTGCAGAGACCGGTTGTCCGTAAGCTTGAGATGAGCGGTATCAACAGTCCCTACGCAGTGCTGATGCAGGTAAAAGGCGGAAAGATCATCGGAAATATGAAGGGCGATGAGAAGATCTATCCGGCTTCCATGACGAAGATCATGACGGTGATCGTGGCTATTGAGAACCTGGATGATCTGGATCAGGAGATCACTCTGACCCAGGAAATGTTCCAGGGGCTTTATGAGCAGGATGCCACCCAGGCAGGCTTTCAGCCCGGTGAGACCGTGCGGGCCATCGACCTTCTTTATGGTGCCATGCTGCCATCCGGTGCGGAGTGTTGTATCGCACTGGCGGATACCGTAGGCGGTTCCAGGGATGGATTTGTGGAGCTGATGAATAAGAAGGCACAGAGGATTGGAATGAATGGTACGCATTTCTGTGATACGACAGGGCTTCATGATCCGGATCATTACAGTACAGTGAGAGATATTGCGGTGCTGCTCAGGTATGCGCTTCGGAACGATACGTTCAGAGAGATCATTGAGAGCCCGCGGCATTCCACAGGAGTGACGAATATCCATCCCAGCGGGATCACATATTACAGTACCATGTTCAAAAATCTTTCTGACCCTTCCGTTACCGGCGGCAAGATCCTGGGCGGCAAGACAGGATATACCAGTGAGGCGGGTCTGTGTCTTGCAAGCTTTGCAGAGGTCTACGACAGGGAATACATACTGGTAACGGCAGGCGCATCGGGAAATACCGGAAGCCCACTCCATGTGGAGGATGCGGTGACGATCTATAACCGCCTTGGAAAGGCCATTGAGGCACAGATGACAGGCAGTGATGGATCGGAGTCTTGAAAAGATAAAGGGTAAATTTTGTGTATCGCGAAGCGTGTTACGGAGAACGGAGTGAACAGTAATATTTTTGGATAAATAAATACTGGCACAGAGGTGGATGCTGCTGTATTGGCAGCATAACACTTCTGTGCCGTTTTTTGATTCTTCAAAATGAAATCGTATAGCGGGAACCTGCAATGTATTCACGGCTGATGTAAAGCGGTTTTCCATCAGGAGCTTCCATATAGGAATCCAGGATCAGCACGGGATCACCGGAAGACAGACGCAAAGTTTTTGCCATATCCGGGGAGGCTGCAGTAACAGAAATAGTGCTGCGGCTGGATTCTGCGATCGTACAGCGGTAGGTGTTTTTGATATATTCAAAAAAAGAACCGTTTTCTACAGCGTTCGGATCAAAATCCGGGAAAAGCCGTGTGGGGAGCCAGGTGTGAACATCAATAACCGGAATACTGTCAGCCAGAAGAAGACGTTCTAGGAAAAAAACTTCCTCATCCGAAGTAAGCTGCAGAAAATCAGAGGTTACGCTGTTTGCAGGTTTTTTGCAGAAGGACAGTACGTGAGATTCCGGAATCCGGTCATTCTGACGGCAGGATTCGGAAAAGCTCATATTTTTCTGGGATTCAAATTTCCGGAAGATCATGGGGGATTTTACAAAGGTTCCTTTTCCCTGATGCTTGATAAGATATCCCTGTGTACAAAGCTCCTCCACGGTACGTCGGACAGTGATCCTGCTGACCTGGTAAAGCTCTGCAAGCTCCGGCTCAGTGGGGATTTTTTCTCCGGGCTTATAAGTACCGTTTTTGATCTGCTGGGTGATGATATCCATAAGCTGCTTGTAAAGCGGCTGGATTGAATTTTTATTTAACATGAAAATATCCTTTCTGAGGTTGTTCATAAAAGATATTTTACTATAGTACCGATGTATTTGTCCAGTAAGGGACAAACCTCTGCAGTGCGTCAGAAGGAATATTGAATGAATAATTAATCATAAATTATGAATATACTCTTTACTATAACGTTATAATATGTTATATTCTTCAAAAAGGTAAAATGCAAAAGTACAAGAAGGAGAAATTCATCTGAAAATCCGAAAAAACCTGTATTTTTAATGGATTCAGAGGATTACCAGACGAATTTCCACGAAAACCGGAGGATGAAAATGGACGCAGTAAAAATCGTAAATAAGATCAACAAAGAGCATGGAACAATCAAAAATGTGTATTTTCTTGCATGCGGAGGATCTCTTGTGGATCTGTATCCGGGATATTATTTTGTCCGTGCGGAATCCGCAGTGATGGATGCACAGTGGATCCCTGCAAGAGAGTTTGCACTGACACCGCCGAAGAAGCTGGGAAAAGACAGTCTTCTGATCATCTGCTCCCACAGTGGCAAGACAAAGGAGTGTCTGGAGGCAGCAAAAACAGGAATGGATGCAGGTGCAGCTGTTGTTACAATGACACATGCGCCAGGTTCCCCATGTGATACCGATAAATGGATCTCCGTTGTATACGACTGGGCACCGGGGGTAAAGGAAGCAGAGAAGCCTCAGGGAATCGTACTTCGTATTCTTAATGAGCTGATGAAGGTACAGGAGCCGGGATATAAGCTTTACGATAAGATCGTGGAAGGCTTTGAAAAGATCGATGATGTTATTGCAGCTGCAGTGAAGGATCAGCAGAATGCAGCATGGCTTTTTGCAGAAAAATATTCAGAGGAACCGAACCTTTATATCATGGCATCAGGAGCCTCCTATTCTCAGGCATATGGCTTTGCGATCTGCTCACTTCAGGAAATGCAGTGGATGGACTGCGGTTATCTGAACAGTGCGGAATATTTCCACGGACCGTTTGAGGTAACGGATGAGGATCATCTTTATATCCTTATGATGAGCCGGGGCAGAAACCGTATGATGGATGCGCGTGTGCTGACTTTCCTTGAAAAATACGGAAAGAAATACGAAGTGATCGATGCGGATAAGCTTGGTATGGAAGCAATTGATGACAGCTGCGTGGAATATTTTACTCCGATGTTGTTCTACACCATGACGACCGTTTACCGTACCGCTCTCCAGGATAAACGCCGTCATCCGCTGGATATGAGAAGATATATGGGCGTTGTAGAGTACTAAAGGTGCTGCTGTGCCTGTGCACAGAGAAAGGGAAAATATGAGTAAATACAGTACAAAGCTTCTTGGCTTCGGAGACAATGTAGTGGATATCTATGATCATCTGAAAACCATGTATCCAGGCGGAAACTGCGTAAACGTCAGTGTTTACGGAAAGATGGCCGGATGTGAAAAAACAGCGTATATGGGATATTTCGGAGATGACGACAGAGCAGAGCTGATCATGGATACACTGGAAAAAATTGGCGTGGAAACCGTAAAGTGCAGACAGCTGCACGGCGAGAACGGTTATTCCAGGATCACATTAAAAGACGGAGACCGTGAGTTCCTGGATTTTAATGATGGTGGTATCCGTGGAAAAACACCGTATATCCTTGATCGTTTTGATCTGGAATATATGAAAGGCTTTGATGTGGTACATAGCGGAAATTACTCTTTTACGGAGGAAGAGCTGCATAAGATCAAAGAGGCGGGAATTCCGGTTTCTTTTGACTTTTCCGATGATTCCACAGAGGAATATTATGAAAAAACAGCACCGGAGGTTACTTACGCATTTTGCTCCTTTGACGGAACCGACCAGGAGGCAGAAGAGCATCTGAAAAAGATCATCTCCATGGGGCCGAAGCTTGCCATGGCCTCCAGAGGAGCCAGGGGCTGCATTCTTTATGACGGAAGGAATTTTTACCGACAGCCGGCAGCGCCGCTTACGGAAGTAAAAGATACTCTTGGCGCCGGGGATTCATTGATCGCATCTTTCCTTACCGGGTATATCGGAAGAATGAAAAACGGCATGGCGGAGGAAACCGCGATCTGTGAAAGTCTTGAAGAGGCAGCAGCTTTTGCTGCAGGTATCTGTGGCATGGAAGGTGCTTTTGGCTACGGAAAAAAATATGAATAGCAGGAGGGGAAAATAATGGGACGCAATGGAAAAAGCAGAGCTCTTATCTGTTTTGTACTGTGTATGATCATGGCTCTGCCGATATATTTCAGCAGTGCAGTGGCAGTAAAAGCGGCAGAACAGCAGACCATCATCATAGGAACGAACGCAGAGTATTCACCATTTGAATACCTGGATGATAATGGAAATATTACAGGTTTTGATTACGATCTTCTGGAGGCGATCGCCAAGGAAGAAAACGTAAAGCTGGTATGGAAGGATATGCCCTTTGATTCCCTGATGGGTTCCATGGAGGCTGGTGATGTACAGGTGATCGCAGCCGGGATCGGACCTACGGAGGACCGTAAAAAAAGCGTTGATTTTTCCGATGTTTATTACACCGGTACACAGTGCATCATCAGCCGTAAGGATAATCCGATCAAGGATTTTGAGGAGATGTCCGGAAAAACCGTTGCAGTTCTGGAGGGTGCACAGAGTGATATGATCGCATCCGGCGAGACTACTGATTACGGTGAAGTTAAGGATGCCAAAGTAAAAAGATTTAAAAACGCTTCCAGTGCAGTCATGGAGCTGAAAAACGGTGGAGCAGATGCAGTTCTGATCGACAATATCATGGCTGAGATCTACTGCAAACAGAACTCAGACCTGCAGTATGAGTCCGTGCCAAGTACAGCAGAGGATACGGTTTTCTGCATTGAAAAAGGAAACACAGAGCTTGTCCAGATCATCAATGACGGGCTTGCAAAAGTAAAAAAATCCGGGGAATATGATGATCTTTATCAGAAGTATTTTGTGGACACACTTGAAAACAGCGAGGATGTGACAGATGTAGCAGCAACTGATGGTTTTCTGGGACTTTTAAGCTTTATTTTCCTTCAGGATAATCGTTGGAAGTTTTATATTAACGGTCTTGGGATTACGCTGATCGTTTCCCTTTTGTCAGTGATCGTAGGTATCCTGATCGGTCTTGTAGTGGCATTGGTACGTCTTGGAGCTGCGAAAAAAGGCAGAAGAACCATTCTTTCCACGATCGCGGATATTTATGTTGATGTGATCCGTGGAACACCGTCAGTCCTTCAGCTGATGATCATCTATTTTGCAGTGTTCCACAGCAGGCTGGGATATGTGGCAGCAGTGGTCAGCTTCGGTATCAACAGCGGTGCATATGTTTCCGAGGTTATCCGCGGAGGTATTTTATCTGTAGACAAGGGGCAGAGCGAGGCTGGTCGTTCTCTGGGCCTTGGGTATAAGGATACCATGCGTTTCATTATCATTCCGCAGGCTGTAAAAACCATCCTTCCGGCAATGGGTAATGAGTTTATCCAGCTGATCAAAGAAACATCTATTTTAGGTTATGTAGGTATCATGGATCTGACAAAAGCGGCAAGCTATGTTTCTTCCCGTACTTATCAGATGTTTATTCCGCTGATCGTTGCAGGTATCATGTATTATCTGATCGTGAAGTGCCTGAGCCTTCTGCTGAAGAGATTTGAAAGGAGACTGAGAGAAAGTGATTGATGTAAAAAATCTGAAAAAGTCCTTCGGGGACGTACACGTATTAAAGGGAATCACAACTCACGTAAACAAGGGTGAGTGTATCTGCATCATCGGTCCGTCCGGCTCCGGAAAATCTACATTTCTGCGCTGCCTGAACCTTCTGGAAAAACCGGAGGAAGGCGAGATCACCGTAAACGGACAGCAGCTTCTGGATCCGAAGCTGGATGTAGATAAATTCAGAGAAAATGTGGGAATGGTTTTTCAGCATTTTAATCTGTTTCCAAATATGACAGTATTGAAAAATATCACCCTTGCGCCGGTGCGCCTTGGCAAATGGAATGTAGCGGAAGCTGATCAGAAGGCGAGGGCTCTTTTGAAAAGAGTCGGCCTTGAAGAAAAAGCCGATGTCTATCCCGGAAAGCTTTCAGGCGGACAGAAGCAGAGGGTTGCCATTGCCAGAGCCCTTGCAATGAATCCCCAGGTGCTTCTGTTCGACGAGCCGACATCAGCTCTTGATCCGGAGATGGTCGGAGAGGTTCTTGAGGTTATGAAGGAGCTTGCAAAAGAAGGCATGACCATGCTGGTGGTTACCCATGAGATGGGATTTGCAAGAGAAGTCAGTGATAGAGTGCTCTTTATGGATGATGGGGTGATTCTTGAGGATAGAAATCCGAAAGAACTGTTTGGGGATCCTCGAGAGGAAAGGACGAAGGAGTTTCTTTCCAAAGTATTGTAAGGTTTTTCGTGGAAAAGTTCTGCTTTGAAAAAGCGGGGAAATTCGTGGGGAGGGGAGGCACTCGGAGTTGCGAAGCCCGTTTCCCCTCCCCACACCCCACCC